>OQWA01000431.1_pt1 | contig 12293 bp, 10 predicted proteins | sample 1691581 | NCBI WGS metagenome assembly OQWA01 (sample SAMN03418264, study PRJEB22391) | human gut metagenome | biome: human-gut; feature: organic feature; material: feces | host: Homo sapiens | place: Tanzania | collected 2013-01
AATAACTGTTGCGCCGTTTTCGAGGACAAATCCCAGAACATCGGACTTAGGCAGTGTGATAGCTGTCTTAGCGCCTGAAGCGATATCTGTTGTAACGCTTGCGATGTAATCGGAGAATTCAGTTACCTTGAAGCCTGCGATCTCCTTGGGAGTCTGCTCACGAAGCATAGTCATAAGCTCCTTCATGCGCTGCATTCCTGTAACGCCTTCGCAAACGAAGCTTGACTGAGAGTGCTTGTAAACGCCGTACTTATTGTACATATTCTCTCTTGCCTGGAGGAGTGAGATGCCCTTTGTTCTGTAGAATGCAGCCATTTCGCAGATAAGCATAGACGCTACAACCGCGTCCTTATCGCGTACATAGCTGCCCGCGAGATAGCCGTAGCTTTCTTCAAAACCGAAAATATAGCGGTTTTCTTCGCCCTTTTCCTCTAAAAATCCTATCTGTTCGCCAATGAACTTAAAGCCCGTGAGGACCTCGATAAGCTCAACGCCGTACTTCTTAGCGATTGGCTTTGTAATATCGGAAGTAACTATCGTCTTTACTGCGATCGGGTCTTTCGGCATTGTTCCGAGCGCAATTCTTTCCTTTGCAACATATTCGAGCAGCATTGCGCCGACTTCGTTGCCTGTAAATAAAGCGTAATCGTCGCCGTCGGGAACTGCGATACCTACGCGGTCACAGTCGGGGTCGGTCGCGAGCAGGAGGTCAGGCTTTTCTTTCTTGCAGAGTTCAAGTCCGAGCCGGAGCGCTTCGCGAATCTCGGGGTTCGGATAAGGACAGGTCGAGAAAGTTCCGTCGGGCTTTTCCTGCTCGGGAACAACAACGACATTCTTTATGCCGATTTCGTCGAGAATACGGCGAACGGGCTTGTTGCCTGTACCGTTAAGGGGCGTGTAGACTACCTTTAAGCCTGCGGTAGCGCAAACATCGGGGTGAAGCGACTGCTTCTTAACTTCCGCCATGTATGCGTCGATAATGTCGCTTCCGATATACTCAATCTTGCCCTCTGCGCGCGCAGCTTCAAAATCTTCGCTCTTAATTCCCTCAAAAACGTCGATCTTGTTTATTTCCGCGAGAACTCTGTCCGCCGCGTCAATGGTGAGCTGGCAGCCGTCGGGGCCGTATACCTTATATCCGTTGTATTTAGCGGGATTGTGCGAAGCCGTAACCATTACGCCCGCGTCGCACTTGCAGGCGCGAACCGCCCAAGAAAGCATGGGGGTCGGCATAAGCTCGGTGTAAATATAAACCTTTATTCCGTTTGCGGCGAGAACCTCGGCAACAGACTTTGCGAAGTAATCGGACTTAATACGGCTGTCGTATGAAACGGCAACAGCTGCGCCCTCGGGCTTAACCTGCTTTAAATAAGCGGCAAGACCCTGAGTAGCCTTACAAACGGTGTAGTAGTTCATGCGGTTCGTGCCTGCGCCGATAACGCCGCGCAACCCGCCGGTTCCGAATTCAAGGTCGCGGTAGAAACGGTCGGAGATCTCCTCGTCCTGACCCTTGATTTTTTCAAGCTCGGTTTTAAGGTCGGGGTCGGCAACCGCTTTTTTAAGCCAGAGCTTATAGAGTTCGTTTTTATCCATAGAGTGTCCTTTCTGCAGATTTTTCTGCTTTAACTGTACAGACAGATGCGCGTGCGCACTGCCGAATTTTAAGGCAATCTCATAGTTCCAATCAAAAAATATTATAACACATAGGTTACAAAATTGCAACAGGCGGGGTATAAAAAATTCTCGGGCAGGACGCGCGTGTTTTGGGCAGATTTACGGGTATTTCATAATGTTATTTAAGAAAATCGCGCACCATGATATATTCTTCATCGTTTTCGCCGATAATTTCAAAGCCGACTTTTTTGTACATTTTTACGGCGTAGTTCGCTTTCTGAACGGCGAGAGAGGCTCTCGGGTATCCTCTCTTTTTGAGTTCGCCGAGCATTTCTCTCATAAGCGCCGTGCCTATTCCGAAATTGCGATACGGCTTGTACAGAGAGATAGCAAAAGACGGAACGCCGTCAGCGATATGCCCGTAATCGTTCATATCGCGCACCCATACCGCGCCGACGACCTTTTCCTCGGCTACGGCAACGAAGCATATATCGTCCTTCTCTCCGCCGAAATTCCTGATATATACCTGTAGGTCGGGCTGTTCAATTATAGATCTCGACGGCGGGTCTATCCCCTCGGGAATAAAAATCGCCTCATAAATAAAATCGTTCAGAAGATAATATTCATCTTCACGGATTTTTCTGATACGGTAGTTCATAGGTTATCCTCCCCTTGTTTCCGCGCCGATACCGGTTTTCGATCTTCACGCGAACGCTGTATGTTATAAAAATCGGTATAATTATATCATACTTTTTTTGGAAAAGCAACGCTCACGCTTTAAAGCTCCAAAAGTGTTAAGGAAGTGCTGATTAAATCGGGTATGCAGATTGCGCAGACAGATTTTTCGTCAGGCGGAAGCCGCCCCCAGGATTGTATGAAAACGACGCAGGAATACTTGATGTATTTCAAGAAGTTTTCGTGCAATATAGCGGAAAATATGCAAGCAAGATGCGTACCACCGATTTATTCAGTGCTTCCTTATGTTTTGTTCATGCGACCGCTTACGGTCTGCGTGCAATTACATTATAGCAGATTTTTATTTTTTGTAAAGCATTTTCATGAAATAGTCAGCATTGCTGCGCTTTGTAACTCAAATGTAACCGGAATGTCGGGGACAGTGTAAAAAAATACGAAAAAAGCCCGTTTTTCAATAAAAAAAGCTAAAGTTTTTCAGCAAAAGAGCGATATAACTATTGTAGCGTAATATCATTGTTGCATTTTTTCCGAAGAAAGGGTGATAAAGAATATGGAGATAACCAATTTAACCGCGGGAAGAATAAACGCGTATAAGAAAACCGCCGAAACAGCTCCTCGCAAAAAGGCTCAGGCTCCCGAAAAAACAGTAAACTCCGACAGAATCGAATTCGATTTCGGACGTTATCTCGAGGCGGCAAAGACGGAGGCAGCAGCTTCTGTAACCGCAGACGCCGATAAGGCAAGACTTGCGCAGCTCGCCGAAAAATACAGCGGGGAAAATTGTCCCGCAGACGCGGAGAATATCGCAGACGCGATTTTTGCCTGAATTTTTTAAGGAGGTTCGGAAATGACGGTTCAGACAGTTAAGGCAGTAATTGCCAATATGGAAAAATTAAATCAGCATCTCGAAACGCTCGAAGCCTTCATTTCCGCAAAGAAGGCAAAGGTAATCGCAGACGACCTTGTATGGCTTCTCGATTCCCTGACGGAGGAGCAGTGGCTCGTCGCCGAGGGAAACGATATTGAAGCTAAGCGGCTCCAGATTTTTGAAGAACTGGGGCTGAGCGGAAAAAAGGCAAAGCAGCTTATCGAGGAAAGTCCCGAAGAATTTCGGGCAAAACTCACGCTCGAATGTACAAACGCAGAAAAACATATCGACAGGATAAAGCAGCTCAATATTGATATTACGGAAATTATCGAACGTAAGCTTTCTATTCAGGAGAAAGCGGTAAAAGCTCCCCCGTCGTCTATGGAAACATACACGGGAAAGGGCGTAAAGGTAAGAACACACAACACCTCGGGAGGATTTTTCGGCGAGGTCTGAAATTGGAAAGGATTGATTGAAAATGCGTTCTTCGTTTCTGGGACTTGAAGTGTCCAAGCGCACCATACAGCTTGCACAGAAAACGCTTGATATAACTGGCGGAAACCTCTCGAACGTACATACCGAGGGATATACAAGACAGCGTATCGACGTCGGCTCAATGTACCTTAATAAATATTCAAACTGGCAGTCGAGAACTTCGCGTATGTACCTCGCGGGACAGGGCGCAACGGCTTTCGGCGTAAATCAAGTGCGCGATTCATATATCGATAAGCGCTACCGCGAATCGACCTGCTTCGTTGCCGAACACAGCACGGCGGCGGACATCATGAAAGAAGTCGAAACCGTACTCGATAATATCGACAACACGGGTCTTACAGCGAGAATAGACACCTTAAAGGACGCACTTTCAAAGTACGCGGAACAGCCCGACAGCGACGAGCTTGCAAGTATCGTCCGCAACGAAGCGTATAACATCACAAACCTGCTCCATTCCTATCAGGTCGAACTTCAGAACCTCAAGGAATCGAACATCGAATCTCTCCAGACCACTATGGAAAGCACAAACACCACGATAAAGAGTATCGTGGACATGAATAAAAAGATCGTCAAGGAATACGCCGTTATGGCGACAGGTAAGCTCAGCGAGGGCGAATCGGTAACAGGCTCTTACGGACCGAACGAAATGCTCGACACGAGAAATATGCTACTTGACGAGCTTTCCTACATGGGAAATATAACAGTTTACGACAATCCCGACGGCTCCGTTCGCGTACTTATGAACGGCGTTGAAATAATAAACGGCGAAAAGTATGAACAGCTTTATATGAAAGGCAGCACAAAGAACATTGACAGTGAGGATTACACTTCCGAACTGCTGCGCGACTACGCAGCCTATGACGCAGCCGTTCTGCGCTGGACTTCGGGCGACGACGCAACGTTTAAATCCGGCGAAATAAAGGCGTATGTTGACGCGCTAAACGGAAACGGCGTGTACAAATCGGGCTATCAGAACGACTCCTACGGTATTCCTTATTATGAATCGACGATCGACGCGTTCGCGAACGATTTCGCCAACATGATGAACTACATCAACGGCGCGGTAGATGAAAACGGAAAAATAATCGACCCGAACCGCCTTATGTTCTGCACAAAGTCCTGCAACGAGGGGCTTCTCGAATACGAGGACGAGAACATGACCGCCAGCAACATCAGAATCGCTAATTCGTGGATGGACGACGCGACCATGATAGGTCAGGTTCAGGACAAAACGACGGGCGAATGGTCGCTTTCTATGGACGGCGATCATGTAAACGAACTGCTTGTAAAAATGCAGACCTCTGTAATTTCGTTCGGCGGAAAGGGCGACTTCGAGGGAACGGTCTACAACTACCTCATGTTCATCAGCAACCGCCTCGGTCAGCAGATCGACTATAACGAAGCGCAGTACGACTCGGCATACGACACGACGGAAGCCCTGCTTGACAGCCGCGAAGCGGTGTCCGGCGTAAACTCCGACGAAGAAGGCATAAATATGCTGACTTATCAGAACTGGTACAACGCAAGCTCAAGAATGATGACGGCGCTTGACGACTGTCTTGACCGTCTTATCAACAACACGGGCAGAGTAGGATTATAATTTTTCCTTTGAAAGGAATGGTCACAAATGAGAATTGCAGGAAACACTATCCGCAGAAATTTTCTTAAAAATTACGAGAGAAACGCTTCAGAAAAGTTCAATTCCGAAAAGCGCATAGAAACGAACCGCAAGTTCAGCCGCGCAAGCGAAAATCCGATCGACGCGGCAAAAGCTCTGCGAGTTCGCAAGGCTCTTTCCGAGCTCGACACAAGCACGGCGAACCTCAAATCCGCAGATTCGATATATCAGTCGGCGGAAAGCTCGATGACGAAGATCTCCGAGCTTATCCAGCTCACCTATGAAAAGCTCGTCGAGGGCGCGCACGGCACGAGAAATCTTGACGACCTTGAAATTATCGCAAAGGAAGTCGACGAAAAGGCCGAGGAAATGATTCAGCTTTTGAACGTTGACATTGCAGACAGAAAAATTTTCGGCGGAACCAACAATACAACGGTCGCTTTCGAGATAAAGGGCGACAACGAATCGGGCAGATATGTTACATATAACGGCGTTCCCGTAAACGCTTCTTCCGACCCGTACAGCTTCCCGAGCAGCGAAAGATCCTATCTCGACATCGGTATCGGCATGAGCATCGACAGCTCGACCGAGAGAATAGACGACCAGACCGCGCTTCCGATAACGTTTAACGGCGTTGAATGCACCGGCTGCGGCGTAACTAAAAGATACGTTAAGATCAACCTCGATCAGCTCCGCGCAGGCGTTTCGTATAAGCTGAACGTTTCGCTCGGAACAAAGCAGAAAATGATAACTTTCCTCGGTGGAAACACCATTGATAAAAGCATAAGCAACATAAACGAACAGCTCAAGGAAGCGTTCCAGTCCACTCCCGGAGTTGACGCGTCGGGAACGTTCAATTACCTCAAGAACGTTGACGGCTACACAAAGCCCGAGGTTTACAGCTACGCAAACGCAGACATTACAGACAACCGCGTTGACGTTAGCGCAATGAATGAGAACAATTTCTACTCTCTTGAGGTTTCCGCAAACGGAAAGACCCGCGTTATCGACTTTAAGGGAGACGCAGACCCGAACGTTACCGCAGATAACATAAGAAAAGCACTCCGGAAGAAGTTCGGCGACGAAGTTGATTTCTCTATAGCTACCGGCTTTAAGGATTCCGCAGGAAATCCCGTTTCGATCAAGAACAGCGACGATTACGCAAATCAGGCTTCAATAACTCAGGACGCCGACACCGCTAAGATAGACCTCGCGAACCTTACCGACGGCGAGGAATATACCCTCAACGTAAACGGCACAAAGGTAACGTTTATCGCAGGCGCAACCGAAGATGACAACATAAAGAACATTAACGACGCGCTCTCCTCCCCTGCCGCATTCGGAAAAGCGAATGTTCCGCAGATAAAGAGCAACAGCGGTCTTATCGAATACGACAGCACGACCGACGTTATCTACGTTGAAAATGCAAAAGGCGGCGAAGAACTTGTTGAATTCGAGGAAAGCGGCGGCTATCCCAACAATATCGTGCAGATCCTTCTCAACAGTGCGAAGCTCCTGCGCGAGGGCGATCAGGATATGGTCGCACGCTATGCCGACCTGCTCTATGACGCACAAGGCTCGCTCTCTATCGCGATCGCCGAGCTTGGTACTCACGACCAGTTCATCGACTTTAACCTCGACCGAATCACCGATATTAACCTGAATATGTCGGATAAACAGAATGACCTTGAAATAACCGACATTCCTACCGAAATAACCAATTATAAGGTTCTCGAAGCGATATATAACGCGACTCTCCAGATGGGTGCGTCTATGATACCGCAGTCGATATTCAACTACATAAAGTAATCTTAATTTTTAAACGAAAAGGGGGTAACCGATATGGGAATGGTAGACCATAATCTTCTCAGCATAACGACCGTACCGATAAAGGTAGAAATAAACATTACAAAGGGCGAGTTTAAAAACCCCCGCGTAAATAATCCCGACCTTGCGTTTAAAATGGACATTAAAACGCAGAACGGACAGCTCAAGATCCATTCCGAGCCGTCGAAAATAAATATCGACACCTACGCAGCACGTTCGAGCATGGGTTACGGCGAAATGAACAACGGCGACCTTATCAAGCACGAAGCAAACAAGGGCATAAAGCTCGCGTATCAGGGTACGGCGCGTATCGTTCAGGAGGGCAATCAGCTCGCACGCGGAGCGACCGCCTCTCAGATAGCCGCTCAGAACAACCGCGCAGGTCAGACTATACAGACGATAATGGAATTTCTCCCGAAAACGGGCGCGGACGTAACATTTGATAAGGGCGTGCTGAATATCAACTACGAAGTCGGCAACGTCAATATCGACTGGGAAAACGCACAGATGATGCCGTATGAATTCACTCCCGGAAAGGTTGAATTTTCCGTTTCGCAGATGCCCAGCGTAGAGATCGAATACCTCGGCGGCCCGATATACGTTCCGCCAAGCGCAGACCCCGATTATCAGCCCGCGCTTGATACAAGAGGATAAACGGAAAGGTACAGGTGAACCATGATGACGATAAATACCCGCGATTTCGGAGAAATGGAAGTTGAACAGAAAAACGTGTTCGATTTTCCGAACGGAGTTTTCGCTTTTGAGGACGACAAGCGCTTCGCGTTGCTCTCGCCGCTCGGCGAGGACACCTACCCCATGTGGCTTCAGTCGCTCGACCACAGCGACCTCTGCTTTATCGTGTTCGACCCCACGCTTATAGACGAGGGCTATACGGTAACGCTCAACGACAGCGAAAAGCGCCTGCTCAAAGTTAAAGACGGCGACGAAATACGAAGTCTCACCATTGCGAAGATCCCCGAAAATTTCCGCGAAACGACCGTCAACATGAAATCACCGATAATCATAAACCCCGCAAACAATACAGCGCTTCAGGTCATTCTTCCGCATGATTACCCGTTCCGCTACCCGATATATGCGGCGGAGGAGGTGAAATAATGCTTGTTGTAACACGAAAAACTGAGGAAAGCATTATTATCGCCGATAATATTGAAATAGTAGTCCTCGAGGTCTCAAAAGACCGCGTAAAGCTGGGCATAACCGCCCCGAAGGATATAAAAATAATCCGAAACGAGCTGCGAAGCGCACAGGAAGCTAACGTCGAGTCTTCAAAGCAGCTCACAAAGGAAGCGCTTACCGCGCTGCTTAACCTTAAAAAGTGATCCGGAAAGGAATGATTGAAAATGGCTAACAACACATTAAGAATGAGCGGTATGAACTCGGGTCTTGATACCGAATCCATTATCAACGCTCTTACCGCGAACAGCAAGCTTAAAATAACGAAGCAGAACCGCCAGCTTCTGAAATATAAAGCGACGCAGGAGGCTTACCGTGACGTTATTTCAAAGCTCACGAATTTACAGGACAAATATTTTGACATTCTGAACAAGAGCTCCAACCTCAAAGGCTCGACAATGTGGAGCCAGTATGCTGCGAAAACGACCGTAAACGGCGAGGAAAAGAAGATCTCTGGCTTTAGCATCACTTCTTCGATAAACTCCGTTCCGGGCAATTATAAGGTAAAGGTCAACAAGACCGCGACGCAGACGACAATGACGGGCGCTTCGCTCAGCAGCGGCGCAAAGCTCGACCTCGGTTCAATCTCCGACGGCGAAAACTACGGTCTTACCATAACCGTAGGCGACGTTACGAAGAACATTTCGTTCACGGGCGGCGCAACGGAATCCGAAACACTCGACAATGTAAATAAAGCGCTGAACGACGCTTTCGGCGAGAGCAATTCCTCCGCAGGCGCGGCAGGAAATAAGGGTCTTGTGTATGTTGAAGCAGGAACGGGTCAGATAATTTCCCGCTCCGGTAAGGGCGTGACCCTCTCCGGCGTAGGCGCAATGTCGGGTTCGTCCATTCTTGATTTTTCCGATGTTAAATCGGGCAACAACACCATCTCCGTGCGTATCGGCGGCGAACTGAAGATAATCTCGTTCCAGACGCTCGCTGATGATTATTTTGACGGGATCACATTCAACGACGACGGTTCGTATGAGCCTGTTACGGAAGAAAATGCGTTCAAAGTCGAGCTTTACAAGCAGATCAAGGACGACTACATTGAATCGAAAAAATACGACGCGTATCTTGACTGGAAAAACACTCTGACCGACGACGACAAGGAAATTTTCAAAAAGACCCAGTTCGACAAGGCAGAGGCAAAGCAGCGCGAAAACTACCTCAACAAATACCTCGCAGGAAAATACGACGAATACAGAGCGGAAGCGGGCAACAGTGCGGATTCATTCGACGACTGGAAAGCCGCGAACTTTAACGACAACGATGATACAAACGAGCTTTATAACGGATTTGTCGATTATTACTACGATAAGACCGAGCTTTCAGACGAGCAGATCGCGCTCCGCGACGAAAAGGTTCAGACTTTCTGGAACGACGAGTATCAGAAATACACCGACGGCGGCGGAACAGATGACCTCGAAACATGGAAGGCTGCACAGCTTGCCGATACAGAAGGCGATATTTATAAGGCTTATGAGGAGGTTTACAACTCCGTTCAGCCCGAAAAGGGTTATCAGCTCGACTACGACCTCTGGGGCACCGTTTCATATAACGAATACGCGGCTTATAAAGAGGACGTTTGCGACGTAACCGAAGAAAGCCTGAACATAACCGATCAGGACATCATTGACCACTACACTAAAACTTCTATCCAGAACAGCCTCGGCGCGCTTGAGACCGAGAGCGGCGTAAAGCTGAAAATCGACTTTAACGACACCGACGGAACAGGCTCGGCTATCGACAATATATCAATCTCGGCTGAGGACGCCGACGGAAACTCGGTCGACTTTTCGATCAGCGTCGGCAAGGGCAGCGCCAACAACTTCGGAATTTCCGAGGTAAAGACCTCCATTTCGCAGATCTCCAATTCTACGCTCCTTTCCGACCTTGGAATTGAACCGAACGCCGACGGAAATTACACATTTAAGATAAACGGCAAGGAATTTTCGTTCTCGGGCGACACGACCGTAAAGGAAATGATGCGCGCGGTAAACGGTTCGGACGCTAACGTAAAAATGACATATTCGTCGCTTGACAATGCGTTCAAGATAACCGCGAGCGACTACGGCGTAAACAGCAAGATCGACATTGAGGACGGCGCAGAAGGTTTCCTTTCCGCGATAGGACTCGGCGCAGGCTCGACGTTTGAAGCGGGAACCAACCTCGAAGTTGAAATAAACGGACGCGTGCTTGAAAGCGACTCCAACTCGCTTGAGATCGACGGAACAACGTTTACTTTCTCGGGAGTTGCCGCAGGTACGGAGTTCGACGTTACTGTTGAAAAGGACAATTCTGCTATTGCAGACGTAATCAAGAGCTTTGTTGAGGACTACAACAAAATTATCGAGGAGGTTTATGACTATCTCGACGAGAAGCCCGACAAGGACTACTACTTCCTCGCGGACGCGGATAAGGAAGAACTTGACCTCTCCGAAAAGCAGGAGGAAAAGTGGGAAGAAAAAGCTAAGCAGGGTATCCTTTACCACGATTCCACGATTAGTTCGGTAATGACCAAGCTCAGAACCGCGCTCATGGGAAGCATTACGGCAGCCGACGGCTCGTCGCTCAGCCTTTCTAAAATGGGAATTACGACCGAATCCGACTATAAGGAACACGGTAAGCTGGTTCTTGACGAAGAAGCTCTTAACGCTGCTATCAATGAATACGGCGACGATATTGCGAAGCTGTTCGGCGACTCCGAAAACGGCATAATGGTGAAGTTTGATGCAGCTCTCGAATCCGCGATCGGCACAACCGGCAACAAGGGTACGCTTATCAACAAGGCGGGTCTTGAAAAGGGTACGACCGCAAAGGATAACGCCATTTACAACCAGATGAAGCGCATAACCGAAAAGATAAAGACCCTCGAAAAGCGCTATGAAACCGAACAGAACAGATTGTGGAAAAAATATTCCGCAATGGAGAAGATGCTTGGAAACCTCAACAGCCAGCAGTCCTCTTTCTCCTCGTACTTCGGAACCGGAATGTAATTGAAAGGAAAATGCCATGAACAACGCATACTCTGCATATAAAAAACAGTCGATAACTACGCTCACGCCCATGGAGGTTGTCGTAAGGCTCTATGACGAGGCGGAAAAGCAGATAAATAAGGCGATCATTTTCATCGGCGAAAAGAATTATGCCGGCGCAAATACCTCGCTCCAGAAATCGCAGGACATCGTAAACGCGCTGCGTTCCGTTCTGGATATGAGTATCCCGATCTCAAAGCAGCTTGACGCGCTCTATGACTTTTTTAACCGCCAGCTTATCGCTGCAAATGTAAAAAAAGACATTGAAATACTTAAAGAACTGCTCCCGATGCTTGCCGACCTTCGCGACGCTTTCGCGCAGGTTTCCGCAATGCCTAAGGGTCAGGTAAGCTGATAAAATCTTTATCCGCCGTGCTGAAAATGTGCGGCGGAATAATTTTAGGGAACCTCTAAAAAACATTTTCACTCAAACGAGATTTTTAGAGGCGACCTTTAGGAGGAACTTTCCAATGAACGTTCAGACAAAGGAAAAAATACTTGCGAATATCTCCGCGACTGAAGCGGCTATGCTTCGCTATGACGAAAAAACAAGCGAAATTCTCTCGACTAACCGAATCGCAATCGATAACACGAGCCCCCAACTGTTGCAATAAAGCGGCCACTGTAGACTTTCCGCAGGCGATACCTCCAGTAAGCCCCCAGACTACGCCTTCTTTTCCTTCCATAACTTATATCCTAACACCAAAAGAGAAAATCTCACCAAAAAAAAATCCCCGCCTCGATTAGGTAAAGCCGCAGCTGTACCTGCTAAGGTCGGGGATTTCTCACTTTTTTTAGCGAAGACTAACTCCGCACGAATAGGTACTAGGCCTCTTCGTTTTTAGTGATGTTGTTAAGCTTATCTTTGCCCATCTTGGAGGCTAAGATCTCGCCAATGCTGTTACCGCTACCACGCTCGTCGTGAGAGACGCGACGACCGCTG
>OQWA01000434.1_pt1 | contig 12258 bp, 9 predicted proteins | sample 1691581 | NCBI WGS metagenome assembly OQWA01 (sample SAMN03418264, study PRJEB22391) | human gut metagenome | biome: human-gut; feature: organic feature; material: feces | host: Homo sapiens | place: Tanzania | collected 2013-01
ATGAGATTGATGCTGTAGGCCGTCAGCGTGGCGCCGGTCTTGGCGGTGGCCATGACGAGCGCGAGCAGACTCTGAACCAATTACTGGTTGAGATGGACGGTTTCAGTGCTAACGAAGGCATCATTATGATTGCCGCAACCAACCGTCCGGATATTCTGGACCCGGCGCTGCTGCGTCCCGGCCGTTTTGACCGTCAGATTGTAGTAGACCGTCCTGATATCAAGGGACGTACCGAAATCCTGAAAGTACATGTTAAGGGCAAGCCTATGGGACCGGATGTAAATCTGGACGTAATCGCTCAGCGTACCCCCGGCTTTACCGGTGCTGATTTATCCAACCTGGTTAATGAAGCAGCGCTGCTGACTGCCCGCAAGGACAAGAAGGCTATCAATATGCCGGAAATGGAAGAAGCTGCCGAGCGTGTTATCATGGGACCGGAGCGCAAGAGCCGTGTCATCAGCGATAAGGAAAAACGCCTGACTGCTTACCATGAAGGCGGTCATACTATCGTTGGTATGTTGCTTGAGCATACTGACCCTGTACATAAGGTTACCATCATTCCGCGTGGCCGTGCCGGTGGTTATACTCTGAGCCTGCCGAAGGAAGATAAGTATTATGCAACCCGCAGCGAAATGCTCGATGAGCTGAAGGTGCTGCTGGGTGGTCGTGTTGCCGAAGCTCTTGTGCTGAAGGAAATCTCCAGCGGTGCCAGCAATGATCTGCAGCGTGCAACTCAACTGGCACGCCAGATGATTTGCGAATACGGCATGAGTGAAAACATCGGACCTGTAACCTTTGGTCATCGTCAGGATCAGGTATTCCTGGGCCGTGACATTGCCCGCGACAAGGATTACAGTGAAGAAGTGGCAGCTGAAATTGATAAAGAGGTACGCTCCTTTATGGAAGATGCCTATGCTGCTACCGAAAAGCTGCTGTCCGACAATATCGACAAGCTGCATGTGATTGCTAAAGCTCTGATGGAGAAGGAAACTCTGGAAGAGGAAGAAATCAACCAGCTGGTAAAATACGGTCACATCCTTACCGCAGAAGAAAAGCTGCAATTAGTACAGCAATCTGTTGTGGATGAGGAAACAGCTGCTACTCCCGCTGCCGAAGCAGATGCACCGAAAGCCGCTGCGAATGCAGACGAAGAAACACCAAAAGAATAAAAGCAAAAAATTAAGAGGCTGGGTTTTATCCCAGTCTCTTTTTTGCGTTCGCATATATAATTTCCCTTCGCATGTTCCACACACTTAATGCCGCACCGGACAGGAACGGATGCACGCCACTCCCAAACCACAATACAACCCATACACTCCGCGTGTTCCACACACTCCATGCTGCGCTAGACAGGAACGGATGCTGGCTACAGTCGAGCGGCTTTGTTCGCACAGCCTGCGCTGCTTTGGGAACATCTCCTTCGTTTGACGCTCGACCGACATTGCTTTCTTTTATAGCACACCAGCGTAACTTCGGTTCGCGGCAAACGCATGGCGAAAAGCACCGGAATCCTGCGCGCGGCCAAAGGAACTTTTGGTTACTTTTCCTTCCATGGAAAAGTAACATAATTAACGCATGCCATAAAGCAGCAATAAGCACTGAAATCCTATGCACACCCAAAGGAACTTTTGGCTACTTTTCCTTCCATGAAAAAGTAACAAGCTTAAATCCTCTTGCGGAAAAACTCCAAAAACCCCTCCGCCGCAGGCGACAATTTATGCTCCTTACTCCAATACAACGTCTGATCAAAATGCAGCTTCTCATCAACAAGCTGCCGCCGCACCATCTCCTGCGGCACAGCATCACTCTCCAGCGCCGCAACAACTGCAACCCCCAGTCCGCTTGTCGCAAAGGTAAGAGCACTCTCTGCCGTAGTAGCGATAAAAGCAACATTCGGCTTAACAGCATAACCCTTAAACACATTGCGCAAAAGCGCATAGCTGCCATAATTGCAGCACAAAGGCACACCTGCCAAATCATCCGGTGAAAGCATACTTTTACCTGCCCACGGAACTGCAAATCCGGCATTATAGAAAGCATAAAAATTCTCCCGCTGCACCTTGATAGTAGCAAAATTGTGCGCTGCAGGCAGCGGCGCATTGGCAAAGGCAAAATCAATACTGCCTGCCTCCAGCTGCTGCTGCTGCTGCTCTACCGTAGCATCGTGAAACTGATAACTGATTCCCGGATTTTCCTTGGCAAAGGGAATAAGATAGCTGCGCAGGAAATAGTCGGTACGCACATGTGACACGCTGAAGCGCAGCGTACCTGCGGCACGCCTGCCGAAGGCTTGCATACGCAGGCTGATATCATCTTCTGTATTGCATAGCTGACGCGCCTGCTGCAAAAAGGTTTCTCCTGCCTCCGTCAGCTCAATGTGGCGCTTACCGCGCTGCATTTTGAAAAGCTGCACGCCGTAGTTTCTTTCGATAGCCTTCATCTGCGCACTTAGCGCCGGCTGTACGATGCCCAGACGTTTTGCTGCGGCGCTGAGATTACCTGTTTCAGCAACAGTGATAAAGTTTCTGTAAAAAGCGAAATCCATAGCAGTATCTCCTTAAAATATCAAAAAATATGATTATAATAATCAAAATAAAGTCTTTTACTTAATTATAGAACGGGAGTAGAATTAAGTAAATGTAAAAATAGAAGGCAAACTTCTATTTAACTCGGAGAGGAAGCTGTTATTTATGAAAAAACACCGTTCGTTGAATGTTTTGTCAGGACCGTTACTTTTTCTGCTTGTCCTGCTTATACTGGCACCTGTGATTGAATTTAAGCAGGCGGCCGCTATTGCCACGATTTTCTGGATGGGCCTTTGGTGGGTGTTGCGTCCGGTAAATATCGCCGTAACCTCGCTGTTGCCGATTCCCTTGAACGCCATCTTCGGCATGGTGCCGATGGACGGTATTATCAGCAAATACTTTTCGGAAATCGTCGTGCTGCTGGTCGGCAGTGATCTTATCAGCCTGGTGTGGGAAAAAACACATCTTGATAAGCGTCTGGCGATAAAAAGCCTTTGCGGCCTGGGGACATCAATGCGCGAGCAGATATGCGTCTGGCTGGTTGCTTCAACGTTGCTGTCTATCTTTTTGCCCAACGTTGTTGTGGTTATGATTCTTTTGCCGGTGGCTGTAAGCATGCTGCGCTTTTTAGGGCAGCAGCAGATTACCAATAATCCCGTAGCAACGCCGATTCTGTTGGCCATCGTCTGGGGCGCGGGCTTCGGCGGTTTCGGCTCTCCCTTGGGCAGCAGTTCCAACCTGGTAGCAATCAGCTATCTGGAAAAGCTCACGGGACACGAATTCATGTATGTTGACTGGGTTATCCGTTTTCTGCCGCTGCTTTTCATCATCATGTTGCTCATTCTGGCTTATCTGCTGCATTTGCCTTTGCCTGTTAAACGTCTTGACGGCGGCAAGGAATACTTCCGTGCTGCTTATGCTAAACTCGGGCCGATGAGCCGTGGTGAAAAATTAGGCCTGTGGCTTTTTATTCTCGCAACAGGACTGGCCTTCGTCCGTCCGCTTTACGTGCAGTATCTGCCGCTGATGAAGCCTGCGTATGTTTTCTTTACCTTCGGTATGCTCACCTTTATGCTGCGCAACGAAACAGGCCAGCTGCTTCTGACCTGGCGTGAGGCTGAAAAGGGCATTATGTGGGGTATGATTTTCCTTTTTTCCGGCGGTCTGGCATTAGGCCAGCTGATTACCAAAACCGGTGCGGCAACACAGATTGCCAAGGTAATTACGCTGCTGCCGTTAAGCGGCGGGTGGGAAACGATGTTCAGCCTGACGCTCTTTGCTACATTCCTGACGGAAATCAGTAGTAATACAGCAGCGGCCTCCATCTCGATTCCGGTCGTACAAAGCATTTCGCAGCAGCTGGGGTTGAACCCCATTCCTTATATCCTGACCTCGATTGTTGCCGTTAACTGTGCCTTTATTCTGCCGGTCAGCACACGTGCTGTGGGTGTAACATATGGACTGAACCCTGATGATTTGCTGAAAAACGGCCTCAAGCTCTCAATAATCTGCATGCTGCTCGTCAGTGCGCTTGGTTGTATCTGCATGCATTGCTGGAGTCTTTTCAACCATCTTTAAAGTAGCCTTCTTTGTTTACTCCCTTGTCATTGCTGGGATGGCGGGGGAGTACTTTTTGTATGGAATTGTGAAGAAGTATGCTTGAAAATGATGCAAAACAGCGGAAAAAAGAGGAAAATAGATTTTTTTTGTAAAATTGCTGATTTTAGTGCATTTTTTGCTATACAAACACGGTTTTTTGTAGTAAAATCATATCACAAGAATTTTGGCGGAACGGAAGGTTCCACACATATGCTCAAGAAAGGTTGTGTTATTAAGGTAATGAACGAGCAATCCATGAATAGAAGTTTAAAGAACAGACACTTACAGATGATTTCTTTAGGTGGCATCATCGGCAGCTGTTATTTTTTAGGTGCCGGATATGCGATTGAGCAGGCCGGACCTGCTATTATCCTTTCTTATCTTTTTGGCGGTGCAATCGTCTTATGCGTTATGCTGTGCCTGGCGGAGCTGGCTGTAGCTAAGCCTATTTCCGGTTCCTTTGTTACCTACGCACGTGAGAATATATCCTCAACCTGGGCTTGTGGCGTTGGCTGGGCCTATTGGCTGAACTGGATGGCTTACGTGCCGTCTGAAATGATTGCTGCGGGTATTATTATGAATAATTTTGTACCTGCCGTCAGTCAACTGTGGTGGGCAATTCTTTTTGGCCTGCTGGTGACTGTAATTAACCTTTTTCATGTCGATAATTTCGGTGAAAGCGAATTTTGGCTTTCCATTATCAAAATTGCTGCCCTTGTGGGTTTCTGCGGCGTTGCCGGTTTAATAGTTTGCGGTCTTGTCGGTGACCAGGGCTATTTAGGCGCTAAGGTGCTGCTGGGCCAAGGCGGCTTTGCTCCCCAGGGATATTGGCCGATTGTGCTGACCATGGTTATTATTCTGGTTAACTTCCAGGGTACCGAAATCATCGGTCTGGCTGCGGGCGAATGCAAGGATCCTGCTAAAAGCATTCCTATTGCGGTTCGCAATGTTTCCTGGCGTGTCATTGCTTTGTATATCATTCCTATTACATTATTGCTGTCCATTATGCCGTGGGATAAGGCCAGCCTGAAGGAGAGCGTGTTTGCTGCTGCTTTGGCAGAATACGGCTTTGACGGCTTAGCCTCTGCGATTGCCTTTGTAGTGCTGGTTGCAGGTGTTTCCTGCGCTAACTCCGGCCTGTACGGCGGTGCTCGTGCGCTGCATGCACTGGCTCGTATGGATATGGCACCGGCGTTTTTGGGCAAGCTCAATAAAAACGGTATGCCGCAGAATTCCATTATCGTTTCTGTGTGCGCCTGCTGGGCAGTTATCGTTTTCTACACCTTTAATCCCGATTCTACACTGTATACTTATTTGCTGGCAGTATCCGGCTTTACCGGAGCGATGGCTTGGATTTCCATTTGCTGGAGTCAATATAATTTCCGCCGTCGTCTGATTGCTGAAGGCAAGGAAGATATTCTGAAGTATAAAACACCGTTCTTCCCGTATGTTACGCATTTCGGTATCTGGTCGCAGGTTTTCTGCCTGGCAGTAATTGCTTTGACACCGGATTTACGTCAGACGCTGTATGCGGGTGTACCGATGTTGGTAGTGCCGATGCTGTGCTATCGTTGGCGCAAGCATCAAAAGAGTTTGCTCCAGACTAAAACTCAGGTAGCAATGGCTCATAAATCTTAAAAGTATATGGAGGTTGCCGCAGATGCGGCAGCCTCTTTTTATGTAATGCACGAAAATATAAGAATATAACAGAGCCTTTTGAGTATAATGCCGGAAGGTGTTATAATAGTTGTTAAAAGGAGAATGGTTATGCAATTAGTAGTAGATAAAATCGCCAAAGCATTTGGCATTCATGAAATATTTAAAGACGTCAGCTTCATGGTAGAACAGGGCGAGCATGTTGGCCTCGTCGGCGTCAACGGCAGCGGCAAGACGACGCTGCTGCGCTGCTTGCTACAGCCTGAATGGGTTGACAGCGGTGCGGTAAAATTTGAACCCGGTATCAGTGTGGGCTATGTACAGCAGGGCTTTACCGATATCAGCGGTACTATCTGGCAGTTTATGCAGACAGCCTGTCCGGAAATCGGCAGCCTGCGTCAAAAGCTGGCGCAGCTGGAGGCTGATTCCGGCAAGCTGCAGGGAGAAAAGCTCGACAGCTGTCTGGAGGAATACGGACGCGTACTTAAGCGCTACGAATTTATTGATGGTTATAATTACGAAAACCGCATTAAGCGTGTGCTTATCGGTCTTGGCTATACCGAGGATTGGTGGCAGCATGATGCGGCAACGCTGAGCGGCGGGCAGAAAACACGTCTGATGCTGGCAGCGGCATTGGTGCGTAATCCCGACTTTATGATTCTGGACGAACCGACGAACCATTTGGATATTGTAATGACGCAGTGGCTGGAAAAGTATCTGCAGGAATTTAAGGGCGGTCTGCTCGTTGTCAGCCATGACCGTGCCTTCCTCGATAATGTTGCTATGCGCATTCTGGAGATGGAGGGCGGCAAGCTGCAATCCTTTAAGGGCAATTACAGCCGCTATCTGGAGCAGAAGGCGATTCAGAGCAGCACGCTGACTGCTGCCTATAATGCGCAGCAGGATTATATTGCGCGCACTGAGGCATATATCCGTCGCTTCAAGGCAGGCATCAAGAGTAAAATGGCGCGCGGCCGTCAGTCACAGCTCGACCGTCTGGAGCGTATTGATGCACCGGTGCAGCATGAGGAGTTTGAGCTGCGTTTGCCGCCTGCTGCTGAATGTGCGGACAGAGTGCTGATTATGGAGGATCTTACCATCGGTTACGGTGAGAAGGTACTGGCCAAGGGCATTAACCTGACGCTGCGCCGCGGTGAAAAGGCTGCGCTTTTGGGTGCCAACGGTACCGGCAAGACGACGTTGCTACGTACTATCTTGGGTGAAATCGCACCGCTGAAGGGCAAGGCCAAGATTGGCAGCAGAGTGCAGATCGGTTATTTTTCGCAGAGCTATGAGCGCTTAAACCCGGAGCAGACGCTGTTGGAAAACTTTGTTGTTGAATACGGCTTTACGGAAGAGCATACACGCTCCATGCTTGGCGGCATGCTGTTCCACGGTGATGATGTGTTCAAAAAAATCGGCGAGCTGAGCGGCGGTCAGAAGGCACGCCTGGTGTTGCTGAAGCTGGTGCTGGACGGCGCCAACTGTCTGGTGCTTGACGAACCGACAAACCATCTGGATATTATGGCGCGTGAAGCGGTAGAGGCAGCGCTGGAGGCTTTTGACGGCACAGTGCTGGTAGTCAGCCATGACCGTTACTTTGTCAACGAGGTTGCGGACCGCATTTGGGAGATTGAGGATTTAGAGGTCAAGGATTACAAGGGCAACTACGATTTTTACCTCGAAGAAAAGCAGAAAAAGGCTGCTGCTTTGGCGCAGGCACAGGAGGAAGCAGAAAAGGCTGCGGCCTATGCGGAGGCACAGGCTAAAAAGCAGCAACAGCAGGCTGCTGCTACGCCGGCGAAAGCGAAAAAGCAGGAGGATAAAAAGCGCCGTTACAGTCCGGACGAGGCTGCAAGGCTACTTCCTAAGGTAGAGCTGCAGATTCGTGAGCAGGAGGCCATGATGGGCCTTTTGGAAAAGCAGATGGCGGACCCGGCAAATCACACCAGTCCAGAGCATAGCGCAGCGATGGCAGCAGAGCATGAGGAATACGAGCAAACCATTGCCGAGCTGATGGAAAAATGGGAGCTGCTGATGGAAGCGGCGGAGGATGCCTGATGGACGATAAAAAGTATATGCAGCTGGCGCTGGCTGAAGCACGCAAAGCAGCAGAGCTGGGCGAAATTCCTATAGGTGCCGTGCTGGCAGACATGACGACAGGCGAGGTTATCGCCGCTGCGCACAATATGCGTGAAACGTGGCATGACGCAACGGCGCACGCTGAGGTCATCGTCATCCGTGAGGCCTGCGAGCGTCTGGGGCGTTGGCGTTTGAGCGGTTGTGCGCTTTACGTTACCGTTGAGCCCTGCCCGATGTGCAGCGGTGCCATTGTCAACGGACGTGTCGACCGCGTTGTTTACGGCTGTCCTGATGTGAAGGCCGGCGGTGCGGAATCCATTTTCAATATTATTACGAATCAAAATCTTAATCACTGCGCGGAGGTTGTCAGCGGCATCTGTGAGGAGGAATGCGCGCAGGTAATGCGCGACTTTTTCCGCCGTCGCCGTCAGGAAAACAAGGCGAAGCGCAAGAGTGAAGCCGGCGCGCTGCAGGAATAATTTCGGCAGGCGGTTGCCAAGACGGGATTTTTCTTATATAATATTAATGTTAACCTGATGCGAATATTTCGCCATAAAAGAATAATGGAGACGTAGCGAAGTGGTCATAACGCGGCTGACTCGAAATCAGTTTGCCGTTTGCGCGGCACGTGGGTTCGAATCCCACCGTCTCCGCCAACGAAATTCAATCCCGCAGCTTATCCGGCTGCGGGATTTTTAGTGTGTAACATATTTATCATTTTGGTAGGTTTTATCGCCTATTAGTTAATTTCTTCTGCTTTTTGTTTGCCAAAGATGTCGCTAACTGTTAAAATGTCATACGAATGCTTTTGATTTTGGGGGATAATTATGACATCGGAAAAAATAATTGATATCTTAAAAAACGGTAAAATCCATCTGTCGTGCGAGCTGTTTCCGCCTAAGCAGGGTTCAGAGCTGCAAAACAGTCTGGAGATTGTCAACAGGATTGCAGCCAGCAAGCCGTCTTATATGAGCGTTACCTATGGCGCAGGCGGCAGCACGGTAGGCTATTCGGCAGCACTGGCTAAAAAGGTACAGGATAACGGCATGCCGGCTCTGGCGCATCTTACCTGTGTAAAGGCTGATGAAGCAAAGCTGGCAGAGGTACTTGGACAGCTGCAGGGCTTTGGCGTAAAAAATATTCTGGCACTGCGCGGCGATATCCCGGCAGATATGCAGGGCGAGGAAATCGGCAGCTTTGCCCATGCCAGTGAGCTGATGCGTTTTGTAAAGCAGCAAGGCGATTTCTGTGTCGGCGGTGCTGCTTATCCCGAAGGCCATCCCGAATCGGGTTCGCTGGAAAAGGATATAGAAAACACCAAGTACAAGGTGGATGCTGGCGTTGACTTTTTAGTGACGCAGATGTTTTTTGATAATACGATTTTGTATAACTATATGTTCCGCCTGTTGCGTGCTGGCATCAATGTGCCGGTAGTGCCGGGCATTATGCCGGTGACGAATGCCAAGCAGATTATCCGTATCTGCCAGCTGAGCGGTACCAAGCTGCCGCCGCAGTTCCGTGCGATGGTAGAAAAATTTGCCGATAAGCCGGAGGCGCTGAAGCAGGCAGGTATCGCCTATGCTACCGGTCAAATTATTGATTTGATTGCCAATGGTTTTGACAATGTACACATCTATACGATGAACAAGCCGGAAATTTTTGCCGGTATTATGAATAATCTCGGAGAGATTGTAGATAAATAGTCCTGCGCTATGGCGCAAAAGTCAGGTTGTTGTTATGGAATTTAAGCAAAAGGAAGCGCTGCGCTATCTGCGGGCCAAGCCGGGAGATAAGGCAGCAGAAATTTTAGTGGATACGGTTTATCTGAAGCTGCGCAAGCCTCTCACAGATTCCGGAGCCAAGATTGCAGCAGGCAGCAAGGCGTTTGCTGCAGGCCTTCTCGAATGGGAAAAGGACAAGCCTTCTTATCCGGATGCGAACTCCACAATGCGTCTGACCTATGGTACCGTGAAGGGTTACTCCCCTGCTGACGGTGTCGTTTACAAGTACTATACGACCCTCGCCGGCGTAATCGAAAAAGAGGATCCGGACAACTACGAGTTCCGTGTACCTGCCAAGATCAAGACCCTCTACGAGACCAAGGATTTCGGTCAGTATGCAAATGAGGACGGCAAGTTGCCTACCTGCTTCCTGACCAACAACGACATCACCGGAGGCAACTCAGGCAGCCCTGTACTGGATGCTGAAGGCCGACTCATCGGTCTCGCTTTCGACGGAAACTGGGAGTCAATGTCAAGCGACGTGATGTTCGAGCCAGACCTCCAGAGGTGCATCTGCGTGGACATCCGCTACGTCCTCTTCCTCGTGGACAAGTTCGGCGGCGCCGGCTACCTCACAAAGGAAATGAACATAGTGAAATAACGAATATGACTGAACAGGAAATCTTGAATATGCTGACCGAGGTGGTCCACCCCGCCCAAGGAAGCAAAAGCATCATAGAACTCGGGATGGTTCATTCCGTCTCCATCGATGGCAACAAGGTGACAGTCACCCTCGCCTTCCCGAAAAGGCGTGACCCTCTCACTGAATATCTTGTCGGAAGCACCCGTGCCACAATCATCCGCAACGCTCCGCAAGGAACCGAGGTTGAGGTCAAAACGATGGTCAAGGAAGTGGCTCCCAAAAAGAAAGCCGGACTTGATCTCGGACTTGAGGAAGTCAACAACGTCCGCCACATCATCGGAATAGCCTCCGGCAAGGGCGGGGTCGGAAAGTCAACCGTGGCCGTCAATCTGGCCGTTGCCCTGGCCCGTCTCGGCTACAAGGTCGGGCTCGCCGACGCCGATGTCTATGGCCCATCCGTTCCGTTGATGACTGGTACGGAAGGCTTTGTACCAGAAGCCGAGGAGATCGCCGAAGGTAAGGAAGTGATCCACCCGATTGAGAAATACGGTGTGAAATGGATGTCCATCGGCTATTTCGCCGAACCTGGACAGGCCCTGATCTGGAGAGGTCCGATGGCCTGCAACGCATTGAAGCAGATGATTCTGCAAGTGCGTTGGGGAATCCTGGACTTCCTGCTCATCGACATGCCTCCCGGAACAGGCGACATCCACATCTCTCTCGTCAACGACATCCCGATGGAGGGCGCGCTGATTGTCACGACCCCTCAGCCGGTGGCTCTTTCGGACGTGGAGAAGGGCGTGAACATGTTCCGCAACAAGAGCATCGACCGCAAGATCTTTGGCCTCGTGGAGAACATGGCTTGGTTCACTCCAGAAGAGCTTCCCGAGAACAAGTACTACATCTTCGGAAAGAATGGCGGCAAGGAAATGGCTGACAGATACGGCATTCCTCTCCTCGGCCAGATTCCGATCGTCCAGAGCATCCGCGAAGGCGGAGACTCCGGTGAGCCCGCCGCCCTTTCCACCCGCCCTGACGGCCAGGCCTTCATCGACCTCGCCGGCCGCCTCGCAAAAGCCGTGGAACAGTAAGCCAAATCTGTACGACAAACGAGGCACGGCCACTAATCATGGATACTTTACGTTTGACAATCAATGATTTAGGCCCTTGTCTTTAGTAGGGAATCACCAAAGGGAACATGCTATCTAAATGATAATAAACACATTGCCCGCCACCAGCTCATTATCAGCCAGTGGCAGGTAACTAATTGGAGATCAATCAAAAGAGCAATCTCATGGTGTGGAATCAGGCACCAGGACATCGCTCTTTTGATTTATTATCAGCGAGTTAAATGCCACGAGAATATTCCTGAATGATTGCGCCGAGTTTGCGAACGGTGCCCACAAGGGTCTCGACATCGAGGTCCTGCACATTCCGGCCTTCGGCAATGCTTTGCGCCGCGGCGGCGCCGGCCTCCAGCACCATTCTCTGACAGCAAAGTTTATAGAGTTCTATGTCGAAATCAATGTTGGCCTTAGGCCACTCTATGAAAGCGCCGCCCATAGATTCAAGCCTTTGCACGAACTCCCATGGAATGCCGCCTATCACGAGATTGTTGTCCTACGCAAAGACACTGACAGGTGTCACAAGCCGGTGGTAGCCATTCCTCCAAGGAAACCACAACGCTCTATGAGGGCTGTCCTCGCCCCTTGACGTGCCGCAGTCTCCGCGGCGATGAGTCCGGCGAGACCTCCACCTTAACATGATCAATCACCCGTCTGTTGGCCTCGGTCACCGCAGTGATGAAAACGGCGGGACCTCCACCTTGGCATGATCAATCACCCGTCTGTTGGCCGCAGTCACCGCAGCAATGAAACCGGCGGAACCTCCACCTTAACAAGATCAATCTCCCGTCTGTTGGCCGCAGTCTCCGCGGCGATGAGTCCGGCGGGACCTCCACCTTGGCATGATCAATCACCCGTCTGTTGGCCGCAGTCTCCGCGGCGATGAGTCCGGCGGGACCTCCACCTTG
>OQWA01000439.1_pt1 | contig 12157 bp, 10 predicted proteins | sample 1691581 | NCBI WGS metagenome assembly OQWA01 (sample SAMN03418264, study PRJEB22391) | human gut metagenome | biome: human-gut; feature: organic feature; material: feces | host: Homo sapiens | place: Tanzania | collected 2013-01
GGATCAATTTCGAGATGGCCGCCGCGATGGTCTTGGGAGCCAACATCGGAACCACCATCACCGCCAACATCGCCGCATCCGTGGCGAACTATTCCGCCAAGCGCACGGCGATGGCCAACACCCTTTTCAACGTGCTTGGCGTTGTGCTGGCCCTGGTGTTCTTCAATCCGTTGATGAGGATAATCGGCTCGATGACGACAGCGATAGGTTTCGAGGATCCTGTCTCACTGTTCAACGGCACCGTGGCCGCGGACGGTTTCTCTCCGGAGCAGCAGAACTCGATGCTTTACGGAATTTGCATCCTGCACACCGTCTTCAACCTCTCCACCACCCTGATACTCGTCTGGTTCATCCCTCAGCTTGTCAAGGCCGTCAACAGGATCATCCCGACCCCTAAGGGCGAGGAAGAGGTCTATCGCCTCAAGTTTATCCAGGGCGGACCTCTCTCCACGGCGGAACTTTCCCTCGACGAGGCGAAGCAGGAGATCATTCATTTCGCGGAAATATGCCGTCGCGAGGTTGGATTCATCCGTAGCGCGGTCAGCGCCAAGACCAAGGCCGAATGGGAATCCGCCAATGAGAAGCTTGTCAAGTACGAGAACATTACGGACAAGATTGAATATGAGATCGCTTCCTACCTGAACGAGGTCACCAAAGGCGACATCAGTGCGTTCTCCGCATTGAGGATCAAGTCAATGTACAGGGTGATCGGCGAATTGGAGAGCATCGGCGACTCCGGCGAGGCGATAGGCAGAATGATGAAACGCGCCCTCGACCACGGCAAGACGTTCGATGAGGAGATGATCAAGAGGCTTGACAGGATGCTCGACCTGCTTGATGTGGCGTTCGGGGCCATGACGGAGAACCTTAGCTCTCCGGCTCTGTTCCTCAAGGACATCACCAACGCCGAGGATGCCGAGTACAACATCAACGAGTACCGCAACCGCCTGCGTGAGGAGCACATCGTCAACATCGAGAAGGATGACTACAACTACCAGACAGGCGTGTTCTACATAGACATTGTCCAGGAACTCGAGAAGATGGGCGACTTCATCATCAACATCTCCCAAAGCCTTCTGGAAAAGAACGACTAAAACATGAGACGTGCGTTAAGATATTCATTGATCGTGATTTGCGCCATCTTTCTGGTGGGCTGCAAGGGTGGCGGTTCCGGCAAGGCGACCGCTTTCACGCCTCGCGCGTTTCCGGCGCTTCCTGAACCTCCGTCAGTGATTTCAGACCCCCAGGAGAAGACGGAATATGTCGTCTCGAACTATTGGAACGAGTTTTTGGAGAAGACCTATCCTTGTGATTCCAACATAGTTAACGGAGTCACGGCTGACGAGGTGGAAAAAGCGTTGGGCACTTATGTGACACTTCTGGAGAAAGCTTGCCCAATAGACTTCGGAAGGAAGGCGATGGCCGCTTTCTTCGACAAGGTTGAACAGTTCGAGGCCGCCGATACCTCCTCCAATGTCTTCGAGTTTTTCGAGCGGATGGTTCCGAAGTATCTCTACGACCCCAATTCACCTGTCCGGAACGAGGATCTCTACCTCCCGTACGTCTCAAGACTCGCATCTTCAGACTATTCCGATCCCGACATGAGACCTTCCTACTCGTTCGAAACCAATATGTGTTCCTTGAATATGGCAGGAACGCCGGCGGCTGATTTCACATTCACCGATCTGAGTGGAAAAAGACACACACTGCATGGTGTGAAGGCGGAGACGACGCTGCTGTTTTTCACAAATCCCGGCTGTCCGGCCTGCAAGGACATCATGGAGCATCTGGTCGCCGATGAGAGGATCGCGTCGCTGGTTGCCTCCGGCAGGCTCGCGGTCGTCAACATCTACATTGACGACGAGTTGGACAAATGGCGTGAATATGCTTCCGTCTACCCCAAGGACTGGTACAACGGCTATGACCAGAGCTACCTGATCCGCTCCGACATCACCTATAACGTCCGCGCCATCCCTTCGCTGTATGTACTTGATTCAGAGAAGAGAGTGGTCATGAAGGACGCACCGGCGGAGGTGGTTCTTCCGTATCTTGACAACTTAAAATAACACTGACATGAAAATCACCAAGGAACTTTGGGGCACGTCCCCTGACGGAAAGGAAATATTCCTTTATACTCTTGAGAATGAAAGCGGCGCGTTCGTGCGCCTCTCAAGCATAGGCGCCGGAATCGTTTCGATCGCTGTTCCGGACAAGGATGGAAAGATCGCCGATGTTGTTTTGGGCTATACCAAGCCTGAGGATTATTTCGCCGACGGCCCTTGCGCCGGAAAGTGCCCGGGACGCTACGCCAACCGCATAGCGCTCGGCAAGTTCACGCTTGACGGGGTGGAATATTCATTGCCGGTCAACAACGGCCCGAACCATCTGCACGGCGGCCCTGAAGGATTCCAGAATCAGGTCTGGGAAAGCCGCATCGAGGGGGAAGCCGTTGAGTTCCAGTACTTTTCACAGGACGGAGAGGCAGGTTATCCCGGCAATCTGAAGGTTGTCGCCCACTACGAGTGGAGCGAGGACAACGCTCTCAAACTGACTTTCACGGCGCAGACCGACAAGGCAACTGTCGTGAACCTTACCAACCACGCCTATTTCAATTTGAATGGCGAGGGGAACGGGAATATCCTTGATCACGAGTTGAAACTCAACGCCGAGGTCTATCTGCCGACCGACGAGACTCTGATTCCGGTCGGCGAGGCTGATCCGGTGGCCGGAACTCCGATGGACTTCCAGGAGTTCAAGAAAATCGGTGCTGAGATAAAGGCTGACTTCCCTGCCTTGAACTACGGCAAGGGCTACGACAACTGCTTCATGATCAATGACTACGAGCCAGGACAACTTCAGACCGCCGCTCAGCTGTACTCTCCGGAGAGCGGCCGTCAGCTTGAGGTTCTGACCACCCAGCCGGCCGTGCAGATCTACACCGGCAACTGGCTTGAGGGTTGTCCTGCCGGCAAGTGCGGACGTGGCTACCACGACTATGAAGGTGTGGCCATCGAGTGTCAGCACTGCCCTGATTCGCCGAACAAGCCTGAGTTCCCTACGACCGTGCTTCGTCCGGGCGAGACCTTCAGCGAGGCCATCATCTGGGCGTTCTCGGTCAGGAAGTAGGAAGCCGGTCACTGAGCCATACACGCTTCGGTCACCGAGCCTGCCAAAGTGACCGAAATAACTATTGCAATTTTGAATATTCACAAATGAAACAGTATCAGGATCTTCTGCGTCACATAATGACCGACGGCGTGGTCAAGCACGACCGCACCGGCGTAGGCACCAAAAGCGTCTTCGGCTACCAGATGCGCTTCGACCTCTCCGAAGGATTCCCGCTTCTGACCACCAAGAAAGTTCACTTGAAATCTATCATTTATGAACTTCTGTGGTTCATCGCCGGCGACACCAACATCAAGTACCTCAAGGATCACGGAGTCTCCATCTGGGACGAATGGGCCGACGAGAACGGTGACCTTGGCCCTGTCTATGGCCACCAATGGCGCTCCTGGCCGGCACCCGACGGCCGCACGATCGACCAACTGACCCAGGTAGTGAACATGATCAGGAACAATCCGGACTCCAGGCGGATGCTGATCACCGCCTGGAATCCCGGAGAGGTGGACAAGATGGCTCTCCCTCCTTGCCACTGCCTGTTCCAGTTCTATGTGGCCGAAGGCAAGCTTTCCTGCCAGCTTTATCAGCGCAGCGCCGACACATTCCTCGGTGTTCCGTTCAACATCGCCTCCTACGCATTGCTCACGATGATGATAGCCCAGGTCTGCGGCCTGAAGTCCGGCGACTTCATCCACACCACAGGCGACACCCACATCTACCTGAACCATTTCGATCAGGTCCGCGAGCAGCTCTCCCGTGAGCCCCGCCCACTTCCGACAATGCGCATCAACCCAGATGTGAAGGACTTGTACGATTTCAAGTACGAGGACTTCACCCTCGAAGGCTACGACCCCTGGCCCGCCATCAAGGCTCCCGTCGCGGTCTGATCGTCCGCCTTTGCATAAGTGCCTCCATAAGCTCTGATTTAAGGCACATGACAAGACAGTGCACCGGAGTATTGGAGACCTTCCCGTCTTTGCCCTTCTTCACGCGGACAAGGACGTCTTCAGGCCAGGCTCTTTCGTCGACGCCCAAGGCCTTGCGCGAGCTGAAAAGAGAGTATACGACTGCAGCGCGCACTGCGGCATCTTCGAGCACTGGGTGCCGGCGCTCCCAAGGTGTTCTTCCATTACTACTTCGTGAACAGCGCCACCAGCGAGAAGTCCGGCATCATGCTGGCTTCCGTCATCTGAACCGCGGGTGAGTAGCCAAAGAGCAGGGCAGAAGCCTTGCTTACCCTAATCCGAACCCTCTGCAGTCATTTGATTACAGAGGTTTTTTTATGCAGGTAACTGCCCTATTTGTTATGGTAGACGAAGTGAATCACACCCACATTCTAATCAAAATTTGAAGAGAATAGTCGTAAGATTCGCTTCATTTGCTTATTTTTGCAGAAAAATGAGCGAGATATGAGACCGTACTACATATGGCAATACCCCGGTTGGCCCAGATTCCGTTGGGAGTCCGACAAAATACTGAACCTGCTTTCCGAAGTGCGTCTTTTGGAAGGTCGAATCGCCGGTATGATGGGCGGCCTGGGGTTTGATATTCAATCCAAGACGTCTCTGGACGTAATGACTGAAGACGTTATCAGATCCAATGAGATAGAAGGAATTCTGTTGAATGCAGACAGGGTGCGTTCATCGATAGCGAGGCATCTCGGTATTCCCACGGAAGGTCTCCCGGAGCCGGATCACTATACCGAAGGTGTAGTTCAGGTAATGATTGACGCCGTCCGCAATTACTCCGAGGAGCTGACCGAACAGCGTCTGTTCAATTGGCATGCCGCTTTGTTCCCCACGGGGCGTAGCGGTATTCATCCAATAACGGTGGCAGGTTGGAGGGTTGGAGAAGAACCCATGCAAGTTGTCTCCGGGGCATCTGGAAAGGAAAAGGTTCACTACGAAGCCCCGGCTTCGGCGGATGTTCCCGAGGAAATGGCCCTGTACTTGGATTGGGTCAATAATGAGAACAATACCGATCCTGTCCTGAAAGCAGCCATCGCTCACCTGTGGTTCGTTGCCATCCATCCGTTTGATGACGGAAATGGCCGTCTGACAAGGACCATCACCGATATGCTGCTGGCCAGGGCTGACGGGATGCCTCATCGCTACTATAGTATGTCAGCTGAAATTCTTAGGAATAAGAACGGCTACTACGATGCACTGGAAAGCACCACGATAGGAGATGTTGATATTACCCTGTGGCTCGAGTGGTTCCTTCAGACACTTAAGGATGCAATGGAACTCAGCGTAGACATCGTCAGTCGCGTAGTGAAGAAGTCCATGTTCTGGCAGGAGCATCGTGACGTGGCGATGAATGAGCGCCAAGTCAAGGTCGTGAACCGCTTATGGGATGGATTCGACGGGAAACTCACAACCGTGAAATGGGCAAAAATCTGCAAGACCTCGCAAGCCACCGCCCTTCGTGACATCAATGATTTGATTGAGAAGGGAATCTTGGTGAAAGGAGAGGAAGGTAGCAAGAATACCAGTTACATTCTGGCCGAGGATCAATAGATCTTTCTACACACAATTAGGAATGATTCCTTGTGGTACTGACTGCGGTAGCCGGTCACGGTGTTCAGAAGGATGAAACGGCAGTATACCTGATACTGGTTCAAGGCGGCAGCGGCCCGGGAAACATAATCGGGTATCCTGACGTGGACCGGATCTGTTCCACAGAGTTCATCAGCGAGATAATTCCGAAGCATACCCGGATGACATCCACGCCCAGACTCCGTCAGTTGAATCTTCGCAAGCAAACGATAACACTCCGACACCGGTATCACCCACAATGGCATCAGACAGCCGGATGGCGAAAGGAGGGAAGGAGTCGAAACGCTGTGGTTCGGGAAGATGCTCGTCTCCCAGCGTGAAGAATCCATGATAAGCAGATACTAAGAGATTCTGGCCGGAGATATGTGCCCGGTGATCGAATGGAGGCCGATGCGGTTCCACCTCCGCCGCGAGACGATTCCAGACGAGTTGTGTAGAGTGGGGAACAGTCCTCCAAGCGGCCAATGCCCTGCGATGCACGTCCAGATGCTCCAACTGGCCCGCAGTACCGCCATAGACGGGATGCGAACGCTTCCGGGTATAGCACTTGCCGTCCCTATGATACCAAGTGGTATTGCCTGCGGAACCGTAGGCGTCACTGACGAGTATGGATGGACGGAATTGGGGCATAGCCTAAGTTTACAAGTTTTGGGTTGAGAGGTAGCAAATAGTAACCTCGGAGCCAATACAAAGGTGCCAAAAATCAGCAATTTAACCAATATTTTTTACTGAGTGATGTAAAAATCGTCGTTATATCAATCTGTATTAGGTCCCTTCTGGGTGAATTTTTCATCTATGACCTGCCGTCGTCTCGCGATGAGATGGCGGCAGTTTTCGTACGGTTCTTCAAATTATTTTCCACTAAATCGTTGGAATATTTCGGGATTTAGCAGAGAATGTTTAACTTGCGACATCAAAACGATACGACTATGCTTATTGGCAGAAAAGAAGAACTCCGGGAGCTCAATGATGCTTTCAAGTCTGAATACTCCGAATTCGTGGCGGTGTACGGCCGTCGCCGTGTCGGGAAGACTTTCCTCGTGCTGGAGGCGTTCAACTATGAATTCACTTTCCAGCACACAGGCGTCGCGAAGGAGAAGATTGCAGGTCAGCTTGCCGCTTTCCGCACTTCGCTGATTGACTACGGCTACAAGGATTGTCCGGAACTTGCCAGCTGGCCCGATGCCTTCAATTCCCTGAAGGTTGGCATCAAATCCAGCCGGAAGAAAAAGAAGGTGATCTTCATTGACGAGATCTCTTGGATGGATACGCCCAAGTCCAATTTCGTTTCTGCCCTGGAGCATTTCTGGAACAGCTGGTGCAGCGCCCGCAAGGACGTTCTGCTGATTATCTGTGCTTCCGCCACGTCTTGGATCATTAACAAGGTCATCAAGGACAGGGGAGGACTCCACAACCGTGTGAACACGCAGATCTATCTGATGCCTTTCACACTGAAGGAGTGCGAGGAGTACCTACAGAGCCGGAACATCCGTATCAACCGGTATCAGATTCTCACTCTCTATATGGTGATGGGAGGACCGGCTTACTACTGGAGCCTGCTGCAGCGGGGAAAATCTGCCGCCCAGAACATTGACAATCTCTTCTTTGCGGAGAACGGGAAACTGCGCGGGGAATACAGTGCCCTGTACGAGTCACTTTTCAAGAATCCGGACCGTTACATCAAGATTGTGGAGGCTCTGGGGGACAAGGCCAAAGGTCTCACGCGCCAGGAGCTGATTGATGATTACGGCCTGGAGAATAGCGGTGTCCTGACCACCTGCCTGGAAGAGTTGGAGCAGTGCGGCTTCATCCGCAAGTACGCCGCCATCGGCAAGGAGAAGAAAGGTGCTCTTTTCCAGCTTATCGACAACTACACGCTCTTCTATTACAAGTTCATCAAAGAGTCCGGCGGTGACCCGGCCTTCTGGAGTCATTCCCTCAATTCGGGCGTGCAACGCGCCTGGTTCGGCCTGGCCTTCGAGCGGGTATGTCTTCAGCATGTGGGGCAGATCAAAGCCGCGCTGGGCATTGCAGGAGTGATGACCAAACAATGCGCCTGGCGTTCCGACTCGAAAAATCTGGGACCGGGAGAGAGAGGGGCGCAGATAGACCTGCTCATCGACCGCAGGGACGACACCATCAACATCTGCGAGATGAAGTGGGCGTCCGAGCCATACGTCATCGACAAGGATTATGATGAGAAACTCCGGAACAAGGTCGCTGCCTTCATCCGTGAGACCGGAACCAGGAAGTCCATTCTCATAACAATGGTCACCTCCTACGGCGTGAAGGAGAATATGTACTCCGATGCAGTGCAGTCCCATGTGATGATGGACGATCTCTTTGCGTAGAGAATATTTTCCGCTAAAAGTCTCCCGAAAAGCGGGATTCAGTAAAGTATTTCGTCTTCCTTCTTCACGTAGCGGCGGAGAGATTTTGGGAGGCCCGGCTCGGCTTCGACCTGGGCGATGATTTCACGATGCTTAAAGGCTTGTTCTCGGGCGCATTCGCGGCTCGCGGCGGAGGGCGGTTCATTTTCGTATTTCTCCTTTCTGGCCCGTAAATCGGCCTTTATGCGGACGATGGTGGCGTCGCGGTTCTTCTTTGAAAGCCCGCATTCCCAGACGGTGATGACGGTCTTAGAGAGGGTGTCGAGGCGCCGGGCTTGAGTTCGTCACGGGCGATCTTCTCTTTCTACAAAATTCGGAGCATAACCACCCAAAAAGCGGTAAAACCTTATTAAAAATGCGCGCGCGAGGCCGGCGGCCGCCCCACTTTTCGGAGCATGGCCACCACTTGTCCGTTAACTTTGCAGCTCAACCATAAATTGAGCGAGCCATGGCAGGTAAATGTAAAGAAATGAACAAGATCCAGCAAGCGTTGCATCATTCATGGCCTGTTTTTTAATCTTTCAAACAAGCAAGCGGTATGACTTTAACTCCGTCTGGGCGTGTGTAAGCCATGCTGCCACCTGTCATGACAATCATCAGGTCGGGCTCGCGCAACGGCACCTGCTTTTCTGTCTCATTATGCACTTGAATGAGTCGTTTTATTTCCAAAAGATGTTTGGCTCCTTCTTCTATCTCACGGCTGCCAAGTTTGCACTCTATCAGAGCATAGCGTCCATCATCAAGATGAAGCACAAGGTCGGCTTCCAGTCCGTAGCGGTCGCGATAGTATGAGAGGCGGCTATCGTGAGAAGCTGAATACACCCTAATATCTCGTGCGCACATTTGCTCAAAAATAAAGCCAAATGTCTTTAATTGAGTCTTCAAGGATTCTGGTGACAGGTTGAGTGATGCGACTGCAACCGATGGATCACAGAACGCTCGTTTGGGTCTGCTTTGGATTGTTGTCTTGCTCCTTATGGAAGGGCACCAAGCCTCTATGTCCTGAATGACAAACAGTTTTTCCAATGCCTCGATGTAGCTTTCAAGCGTAGGCCTGGTACATTCCACATCATCAGCAGCGGTAACGTCTGCCAATATGGATGTGGTTTTCGCCAATGTAGAGATGTTGCGTGCGTATGATTTCATTATCAGATGCGCCAACTTCTGATTCCTCTTTACCCCATCTATGCGTGATATGTCATTTTTATAAACAGACTTTACATACTCTTTGGCAACAAGTAATTTTGACTTGTCGTCACCTAAATTCAATGTTGCAGGCCAACCTCCTCTGCATGCAGCAAATATGATTTCTTCCATTTTTAGTTCCGAGGTAGCGAAGATTTCTTCTTGAGGATTGTCGAACATCTCCATCAATGATACGCTGCCGTTAGATTCACCATATTCCCACAGACTCATGGGCAGCATCTCCATCCGAGAAATACGCCCTGTTCCACTATGATGGATTCTACTGTCATCAATAGCGTTAGACCCTGTCAATATGAATTGACCAGGCAAGCCACGCTCATCAACCTTTGTGCGCACTGCATCCCATAGCATAGGGGCATCTTGCCATTCATCTATCAAGCGAGGCATTTCCCCTTCCAATAAGAATGAGGGCTTGGTAATGGCTGTAGCCAAATATTCTTCACGATGGTCAGTATCTTGTAAACTAATAACACTATTGGCCAACTGCTTGGCAGTGGTGGTCTTGCCACACCATTTTGGTCCTTCAATGAGCACTGCTCCCATTGCTTTAAGATGCGCTTTAAGTCGCACGTCAAAGACTCTATTTAGATATGCCATATTCGATTTTGTTTTATGCTGCAAAGGTACTCATTTTACTTTGACTACCAAACGTATTTTAAGTTTTTGATGTGATTTATTTTAAGTATTTGTTGTAATTCATTTGTAATTTTTGATGTATTTCATTTGTAGTTTTTGTGACAATTGCAGTGGCTACGGAAAACAGTATGGTGAAGACGGTCAGATAACTTACGAGGGGAAATTCCTTTGTGGAAAGCCGGAGGAAGAGTTTAAGAGATCTCCTGAATATTCCGCTTATCTGAAAAAGGAAGAAGAACGGAAAGCAAAGAAGGCTGCCGAGGCTCTTAAAGCAAAGAAAAAGGCTAAGGATGAAAAAAACAGCAAGATCGGATGCATCATCATTATCATCATTGTGATAATACTTGCCAGCATTTCATGAGCCTTGAAAGACGATACTTGCTTTGATTCTTCCTTTAGTTCGGACACCGAAATTCAACGGGAGCATATTCTCCATAAAATGCTTCCTTCGTAGTGTAATTTAACCTTGACAGGAGCATTTAACTTTGTTTTTGCTTCTGTCAAGGTTTTGCGATCTAATAGATCTCACCGGCCCAAAGCATCTTAAAGAAGTCACACACGTAGATGAGTTCGACATTCCCGGTTTTTCGTGTGAGCCGGTCGGTGGACACCAGAATCAGCCTTGCTTCCGGATGTTCTTCGGAAAAGCGGTTGAGTCCGGTCTTGTGCTTGGTTTGAACATCATCGGTGGATTTTATCTCAATCGCCACTTTGGCGTCACCGAGGATGGCATCTACCTCAATGTCTGAATATGTGTGCCAATATGAAAGATCCTTTTTCTTGTCGTTGTAACCCAAATATGCGATAAGTTCCTGCATCACAAGATGTTCAAATGCGTGGCCATATTCAGGAGTGCCTACTCTCAGATTATTCCTTCCCATCAGATAATTGACTATTCCTACATCGAAATAGTAAAACTTCGGGGCTTGCGTCAACTTTCTTTTGATCACTTTCCGGTAGGCTGGAATCTCATATCCTATGAGCGTGTCATATAGTATTTGGAAGTATGCCTTGACGGTGTTCGCGGCCACGCCACAATCTGACGCGATGTTTTCATAGTTGATGATCTCGCCGTCGCTTATCGCCGCCACCTCCATAAATCTTTCGAATATACCGATGTCTTTGACGGCTGCCTCCTCAAGAATCTCTTCTTTGAGGTACACTTCGACATATCCTTTCAATCGCCTTTCTGCATTGTTTACCATATAATGCCTTGGAATCATTCCGTTTTGTATGGCTCGGGAAATGTCATAATCCGGAATTTCGGCACTTACAAGAGGAAACAAGGTTTCTGGGATGGCGCGTCCACCAAGTGTGTTCGCTCCTCTCTTTTTCAGTTTTCTGGCACTTGAACCGCTCAGTATGAAATAGAGGCCTTTCTCGACCATCAAACTATGAACCGTGTCCAAAAGATCCGGCACTTTTTGAATCTCATCAACTATCACAAGTGTCTTTTCGGGGTATTTGTCAAGGGCCTCTTTGAATAGTTCCGGTTTGCGTTGAAGGCGCTTTCGCAGATCCGAATCAAGCAAATCAAAATACACCGCATCCTTAAACTTCTCTTTGAGAAGCGTGGATTTCCCTACCTGACGAGCGCCGAAAAGGAACATTCCTTCATCAAGACGGCTATCTATATCAAATATTCTATTATACATAGCATTAATTGTTTTCGTTCTGTAGGGTTGCGGATTTTTTAATAATAACCGCAACTATGTTGCGAATATAATAATAGTATTGCAAAAATCAAGTGGTTGACACCTTTTGTGCCCCAATCCTGTTTTTGCCATGGTGCAGGTTGCCGGTAAGATGAACCTAAGGATGTCATTCCGCGCGGATGGCGTCGGAGGGGTTGGAGCGGGCGGCGTGGAGGGTCTGGAAGAAGATCGAGACGGCAGCGATGAGGAGCGAGACGGCTCCGGAGGCGATGAATATCCACGGGCTCAGACCGATCCGGTACGAGAAGCCTTCCAGCCACTTGTCCATAATGAACCAGGAGAGCGGCACGGCGAATATGAACGACACCAGAAGCGGGGCGCAGAACTTCGTCAGGAGCAGGGACAGAACCTCGTTCGTGGTGCTGCCCATGATGCGGCGCACTCCGATCTCCTTGCGCCTCTGGCGGATGAAGAACAGGGACATGCCGATGAAGCCCAGTACGGAGATCAGGACGGCCACGCCAGTGAATATGCCTACGACCCTCATCGTGTTCTTTTCCTCCGTGAGCGAGGCCTTGACGGAGCTCTCGAT
>OQWA01000440.1_pt1 | contig 12155 bp, 9 predicted proteins | sample 1691581 | NCBI WGS metagenome assembly OQWA01 (sample SAMN03418264, study PRJEB22391) | human gut metagenome | biome: human-gut; feature: organic feature; material: feces | host: Homo sapiens | place: Tanzania | collected 2013-01
GATCTGGAGTTAAAACAGTTGAAATACCTTATCACTTTCGTTCTGGGATTTTTGCTGAGTGGGATATGGCTGATAAAAAGAGAGGTTCCTCTTCACATCGCCGCACTCTGCCGGTGGAAGCTGAATTACTTATATGGAGTCCTGATTAATGCCTTTATATTGGTCGCAGACATTATTGTACAGGCAATCATTTTCAAAAGAGTGAATGTCCGTGAACTGACAATCGATGTCCTCGCGTCCTTTGTGTTCTCCATCGGTGTGGGCTATGTTTTTTATGTCTCGGAATGCCTGCTTCTCACTATGCACGCTCCCTTCATGGATATTTTTGCGACCTCGTAGCCGTAATCTGCCAGTTCTTTTTTATATTTCAGAAAGGAATGGTCAAGGGGCAGTCCGGCGATCTTTTCGATCTCCGCATAGGTCAACTGAAAGCTGTCAGTGCCATTTCCCCCGATCCATTTCCACAGCTCTTTGCCCCATTATTCACCCAAACATCTTAACCTTAAATTTCATAAGATATGATCTTATCCATCCCGGCAATCTGCTTTGCAAACTCCTTCCGGCTCATACCCGGCTTCAGGATCACGCTGCACCGGATCAGGCTTGTCTTCTTATCCTTGATCTCGGTCTTCACACGGCTCACCTCCATGTCCAGACCTTCCAGCTTCTCCAGAACCTCCTCGACCGCTTCCGGGCTGTTATCCACAGAGAAGACCAGCTGACCTCTGAGCGGTTCCCTGCAAATTTTCAGATTCTTGTGGAACAAAAACTGTACTGCGAGAATCAGTATCGTCACGGAAAAGCCAAGTGCATACATTCCCGAACCCATCGCCATGCCGATGCCGACTGTTACCCAGATACCGGCAGCCGTCGTCATGCCGCTGACCAATCCCTGCTTCCCGGTGAAGATCAGACCACCCCCCAGAATACCGATGCCTGTGATAATACCGGCAGCCACACGTGAAGCGTCCACACTGACGCTGTCGATCACAATGACATCCATGAAGCCGAATTTGGAAATAATCATCATGACTGCCGATGCCACTGCCACCATAAAATGTGTCCTGACACCCGCCGACTTCATACGGCTCTGTCTCTCCGCACCGATGGCAATGCCGCACAGTCCCGCCAGCACAACCTGTATAAAATATGTTCCCTGCTCTATCACCCATGCTTCCATAAGTCATCAACCCCTACAAAATTTCAAGTTTTCCTACTGCTATTCTATCACCGGTCGCCTTGTCGAACAAAAGGATCTGGCTGTCGAGGAAGCTGATTGCGATCTGCTGGTCCACCGCATAGTCAACTCCGCCAAATACGACCGCTGACAGGATTTGTCCGCCAAGCATTACCTTCACCGTCGTCTCCATACCGGTCGGCAGTGTCGTGTAAATAGATGCCTTGACCTGTCCGTCCTCCAGAATACCGATGTGCTCCGGACGGATTCCGATGACAACATCCTTCACCGTCGCCGGCAGCGGCGCCTCTGCCGTATACTTTGCCTGAATGCCGCAGAAGGAAAGCTTTGCAGTATTCTGTTCACACTGCGTCATCTCCGCATTGAGGAAATTCATTGTGGGATTTCCCATGAAGTCTGCGACAAAAATATTCTCCGGTCTCTGATAAATTTCCAGCGGCGGTGCAAACTGGCGGAGCTTTCCTGCCTCCATCAGGCATACCTTCGTGGAAAGAGTCATTGCCTCGAGCTGGTCATGCGTAACATAGATGAACGTGGAATTTGTGTCCACATGCAGACGCTTCAGTTCTGTTCTCATCTCGCCTCTCAGCTTCGCATCCAGATTGGACAGGGGCTCATCCATGAACAGTACACGCGGATTCGGCGCCAGCGTTCTCGCAATCGCCACTCTCTGCTGCTGACCACCGGACAGCTCGCTCGGATAACGCTCCGCAAACTGTTCGATCTTGAGCATCACGAGCAACTCCTTCACGCGTTCCGCAATCTTATCCTTCGACCACTTCAGATTTTCCAGACCAAACGCAATATTCTTATAGACCGTCATATGCGGCCAGAGCGCGTAATTCTGGAACAGGAAGCCGACATCTCTCTTGTCGGGCGGAACATTGATGCCCTTCTCCGCGTCAAATACGGTCTCCCCGTCAATGATGATCTGTCCCGATGTGGGTGTCTCCAGACCTGCGATCATACGCAGCGTCGTCGTCTTTCCGCAGCCGGACGGTCCGAGCAGCGTGATAAAGGATCTGTCCTCGATCACCATGTTCAGATTCTCAACTGCAACAAATTTATCGCCAAACTGTTTTCTAACATTCTTCAAAATAATTTCCGGCATATATTCTCCTTTCCTGCGCATGTTCTCTGCGCATACCGAGTTTGTGACAAGCTTGCGAAGACACTAATTTCCGCCCACGCCCTTATCTATGGATGCCCCGGTCACCTTGTTTACGGTAAAATTCACAAACAGCACGATCAGAATGATCAGCAGGTTGATTGCGTTTCCGTACTGGGAAGCTCCCTTCTCGTTGTAGGTCATCAGCATGGTCGTCAGCGTCTGCGTCTTGGAGCTTACCAGCATGACGAACAGTGACAGTTCACGCATACAGGACACGAACGGAAGCAGGAAACCGGAAATAATGCTGGTCTTCTGGATCGGAATGATGATCCTTGTCATTCTCTTAAGCCAAGGGACACCGTAGATTGCTGCTGCCTCCTCGATCTCCGGGGAAAGCTGGAGCATGGAGTTCGTGCCCGCCTTGGTTGCAAACGGCAGATATTTCACAGAGCCGACCAGAACGAGAATCAGGAACGAATTCGTCAGGAACGGGAAGTTCGTGGAAATCGCCAGATAAATCGCACTGAATGCCATTGCCGGAACCAGATACGGGAAGAAGGAAAGTCCGCTGACCCAGTTGGAGAGCTTGGTTCCCTTTCTTCTGACTACCGCATAGCCGATGATAACGCCGCAGCTTCCGGCGATCAGCGCACAGATGATGGACAGCTTTAACGAATTTCCCATAGCTGACCAGATTGCAGGGTCTTTCAGAATACCGCTGTTTCCGATCGTGGTGGAAACGGAACCGGCGTCACCGATCCAGTAGTTGAGCGTCATATTGGATGCCGAGTAATCTCCCGCCTTGATAATGATAGACTCCAGTCCGAAGGAGATCAGCGGCATGATACATACAAAGAACAAAATCAGGCAGAGGATACCGGAGACTATGTACTTTCCGGCTTTCAGGTTCACAAGGGAAATCTGTGAAGATTTTCCCGTTACCGTCGTGTAGGACTTTCTGTTTCCGATAAAGACATTGTTAAACAGCATAATCAATGCGCCGAGCACCACCATGAACAGTGCAATGATATATGCCTGTCCGAGCGCTGTCGTCTGCAGAGTCTTCATCTTCGTCGTAAGCACATAAAAGTTCACGGGCGAACCCAGATAGATCGGCACCGCGTACGATCCCATAACGCTTGCAAATACCAGAAGGAAAGTAGACAGGATCGCAGGCTTTACGATAGGGAGCGTAATGCGCAGCAGAATCTTTCGTCTCGATGCCTTTAAAATGGTCGCCGCCTCCTCAAGGTTGGCATCCATATTTCTTAAAATACCACCGATAAAGATGTAAGCAAACGGTGCGTAATGCAGTCCCGATACGACAACCAGCGGAAAGAGTCCGTAGACGAACCATTCCGGTGCACACCAGCCCGTCAGGGAATGGATAAAGCCGGAGGAACCGGTTCCGACATTCGGATTCTTGAACATGTTCAGCCAGAACAGTGCGAGCGTCCAAGACGGCATGATGTAAGGAAAAATGAAAGCCGAGGAGATAAACTTCTTTGCCTTCATGTTGGTTCTTGTCACAAACCAAGCAACCGTTCCGCCGAAAATCAATGCAAACAGCGCTGACAGTGTCGCCAGTACGATGGAATTGAGCATTGGCTTGTAAAAGTTGATAAGACTGTATTTATTTGCCTCCGTAAACAGCAGCTTCTTCCAGCTTCTCAGCGACATATCTCCCTTTCTGGTTCCCGGGAAGATTGTCGCATCCGTAGCGTGAATGACGAAGGTGTGGCGCAGCAGCTCGCACAGCGGATAAAGCGTGAGAACGATCAACAGCAGCGCGAAGATCACCAGAATGATGTTTGCCGGCTTGGAGAAAAATGCTTTTAACCGATTTCTTAGTTTTCTCATCTGAACTCCTTCCTGAAAATGGATAGAAAAAGAGCACTGCAAAATCATGCAACTATTTCACAGTGCTCTCTGCTTTCCTTAACGTTATTTATTCGTGCAGTAAGTGATGAAGTCAAGGATTCCTGCCGCATATGCCTCCTGCAGGTACTGAGGGTCTTCGCTTACAAGGCAATCCTTCCAGAAAGCAAGCTCTCTGTCGCCGTCAAGGGAACTGATCGTGCTGTTTGCAGAGTAGGTTCCGATGTCAGATTCCTTTGTCTGGAATGCAGACTTGAAGCCCTTTTCCGTCATCAGGAAGTAGATGAACAGCTGTGAGGTGTACGGTCTGTCGGTGCCCTTGATCATCTGAAGGTACATCGGGTACATGAATCCGGAGAAGCCTTCGGGCTGTGCATCCTGATAGGCAGCCACTGTCAGGTTTTCCTGTGTCACGCTGTCATCACGCAGCTTGGAGTAAACAAAAAGTCCCACATTACCGCCGTTACCGTTTGCAAGCTCTGTTGCAATGTCGCCGTCGCCCGAGCCAAAGGTTACATTTGCAAGAAAGTTCTTGATGAACTGATAGCCTGCATTCTGGCAGTCGTCGTCAAGCACGATGTCTGTGCCGAAGTAATCCTTGTAAGCTGTTGCCAGCTTGTCAGCCCACTCATCCTTTGTCAGCATTGCGAGGAAGTTCTTGTTGACGGACTCCTTACTGATGTCCTTCATGAAGGTCTTGCCCTCGTTCGCGGGATCGGTCAATGCCCATACATTGCTGATGCCCTCCATGCCATTTGTGTTGTTGAAGATGAAGAGCTTGTTGTAATAGTAGCAAACCAGAGGATTCTGGTCGTCCGCATAAATCACGTCAGAGAGATAAGGCGGTATATAATTTTCAATATAATCATAGTTCTGCAGCTGTGTCTGGAACAGGTAGGAGTCCTGCAGCAGTGCAACGTCCGCTGTGTCCTTCACTCCCGCTTCCAGCTCTGTTGTCAGCTTGGTGTACAGATCCTGACCACTCTCGTTGTAATACTCACCCTGAATGCCGTACTCCTCGGAAAATGCCTTCAGAGCCTTCTCAATTCGGCTGGTAGGCGCATATACCATAAAGGTACCTGCATCTGCTGCGCTTGCTTCTTCCTGCGCTGCCGCGATCAGTTCATCCAGTGTCATTTCGTTGGAAGAGCTCTGGCTCTCCTCAACTGTAGAATCTGTCCCCTCCTTTGAGCTCTCCTGTACAGATTCCTGCTTGGATGAACCTGCATCATTTGCAGCATCCCCCGAACCGCAGGCTGCCATGGAAAGTACCATTGCTCCAGCCATCAAACAACTGATTACCTTTTTTGCTTTCATATTTTTTCCTCCCTTAGAAAGATTTTAGGAAATCTTTTTTGTAATTTTATTATAGTGATCCCGCCGCCACTTTCTAATAGAGGGCTTTGACATTTCTCTTTAAAATTTTGACATTTTAAAACACCTTTTTCGCGTCCTGATACTCTTTGGGCGTCATGCCCATGATCTTCTTGAACACCTGTGAAAAATAGTTGCTGTCCGCTATGCCGACCTGCTCTGCGACTTCGTTCACCCGGATGTCAAAATTCGCCAGCAGACCTGCCGCCACATGAACGCGGTAGTTCGTAAGATATTGTCCGAAGGTATAGCCCGTCTCCTTCTTAAACAGCCGGCAGAAATAAGCCGAATTAATATCCAGCTGCTCCGCCGCCGTGACATTGGAGATGTCCTCCGCATAATGGTTTCTCACATAAGCCACTGCATCCTTGATGTAACTATTTTTCACCTGCAGCTCCCGCTGTGTCAGAAGCAGCTCCTGCTCCTCTGTCTCATCCAGCTTGTGCCGCTTCACGCGCACCTTCTCTATGCACTCCTCCAGATCTTCATAGCGGAAGGGCTTCAGCAGATAATCCATCGCCTCCAGCTTCAACGCACTGTGCACATAGGTAAACTTCTGATGCGCCGTCAGGAAAATGAACTCCGCCGTGCACTGTTTTCCCTTCAGGCGTCTCACCATCTCGATTCCATCCATCACCGGCATTTCAATGTCAACAATTACCAGATCCGGTCTGCACTCCTCCACGACCTCAATTCCGGCTTTGCCGTTCGCCGCTTCCCCGACGATCTCACAGTCCAGCTTCTCCCAGTCAAAGGACTGGATGATACCCTTCCTCACATAATATTCATCTTCCACAACCACAACTCTCAGCTTTTCCACTGTTACCTCCATGCACGCCGTTTACACCGTGTAGCTTCTCCACCGTCATTCCATCTGCATCGGAAATATGACTGTGACCCGCAGTCCGTCGCAATTTTCCAGAGACAGTCCGTACTCCTGCCCATAGGTGAGCTGGAGCCTGCGGTGCACATTGTAAAGTCCCAGATGCGGCGTCTTATTTTCCTCCTGCGCAAGATTGTCCTGAATCTTCGCCAACAGTTCCGTCCGTATGCCGTCTCCGTCGTCCCGGCAGCTGATACAGACATTGTCACCCTGCCGGTGTGCGGTGATGAATATTTCCATATGATCCCGCTCCCCGAAGCCGTACTTGATCGCGTTTTCCACCAGCGGCTGAATCAGCAGCTTGAGGATCATTGCCTCCTGCACTTCTTCCTCCACCTCTATATGATAGGTGAAGGCATCCCCGAAGCGCACCTTAATGATCTCAAAATACTTTTTGATATAGTTGATGTCCTCGGCAATCGTCACTTTCTCATTCGGATTTCCCGTATTGTAACGCAACAGCTCCGAGAGCGAAATCACCATGCTCTCTGCCAGTTCCGGCGCCAGTCTGCAAATAAAACGGATGTTGTCAAGTGTATTGAAAAGGAAGTGCGACTTAAACTGGCTTGCAAGCTGTTTGACCTGCTCGTATGCCACCGCCTCCGCCAGCTCCCTGTTTTCCTCCATCTGGTGCTTCAGACTGCCGATCATCTGGTTAAAGCCCTGTCCGATATTTTCAAACTCCGTGCTGCTGTGGATGTCCAGCGCCGGATGCAGATTTCCCTCTGTCACCTCAGAGAATGCTTCATTCAGCGCACAGATGTCCTCCGTCGCCTTTACCGCCATCTTTTCCGCGTTCCGCACGCCGGCAAAGAACAGGAAAAACAGGACTACCGCACCTGTCAACAGTACCGTCACCAGCACCCGCAGCGCCTCCGTGTAATTAAAATAAGTATATACCGTCAGATAACCGCATTCCGGCATCTGATGCATCACATAATAAACGCCGTGGTTAAAGAGCTTGATTCCGCTGTATGCCCTCATTTCCCCGCGCAGCTTGCCAATAGGATCAACGAACTGGTAGGCATCCGTCTCCAGCACCCAGTAATCTTCTCCCACGATCACGGTTGTCACCGCGTACCCTGCGAGCAGCTCATCAAACGCCTTTCCATTGATCTTCAGGATCACGCAGCCGCCGTACTGTCCGTCCCGCTCTACCGCCCGCGCCAGAAAAAGATACCTCTCCGTTCCCCTCGAGACATCCATCTGCAATTCTCCCGGCTGCTGCCTTGCGCTCTCCACAACCCTCCAGTTTCTGACGCTGCCTTTCTCCTCCTCCGACAGTTCTCCACGGCTGCTCGTCACAACGCGTCCTTCCGCGTCCAACAGATAAAACTCCGCGTCATATCCCGCCTGAATCGATGCCGTATACAGCGCCTTCATGATCGCCGTCCGCTTGGTGGATGAAATTCCCGTGCCGGTCAGATCCTGCTCCGCCGTCTCAATCAGAAATCCATCATATGCCGTGACAGCGGTATTCAGGGTATCGCAGATCTCATGGCTGGCATTTCTGTTCTTTGAAATCCCCCAGAAGCCTCCGATGCAGATCACTACCAGAATGCAGATCACCTCCATCTCCAGCGCGGGTCTGAAGGAATGACTGACGAGCATGTCCCTGAGATTATCCTTGAAGGAGCGTGTCTCCTGCCGTTTGTTTTTTATCCTTTGTTTTTCCATGTTCCAACCTCGTTGACCGAACCCCGGCTCTCAAAAATCAAAAGAAAAAGAGAAGCCCCTGCCGTAATAAACGCAAAAGCTTCCCTTACAAGATAGCATCTTTATTTTCTTTTGTCAAAAACGGAGCTTACCATACCCTGTATCTGCCGCTGAGCGCCAAAAATGCAAAGAAGTACAGACAATTATCATAGTATCTCCGGTCACCCTTTCTGAGAGGCTCCTCCCAGAAACGCCTTATCCAATCCCATGCCATGCGGATTGCTTCCTCGTTTGTACTGCGTCCGATCACGGCAAGGGAACCCTGCGCCGTCGTCACCAGCATTCCTACCGGGTGCAGGGCATCCTGCTCTAACGGCGTACCGTCCAGTTCATAGATTTTCCATGGATCTTCCTTTCTCACATCGCCGAGAAAGTGCTGCAATTTCTCCGCCGCCTGAAGCTGACCCTTATCCACGCCGAACCATTCATAATCAAGCCCGATATTCGCCACCGTCCGGTAGGCATCCGAGAAAAACCAGTCATGCCTGTCATTGCTCCACGGCAGTTTCCGGCTCATGGGCGATCCGTCAAACTCGGCATATTCCGCGCACATCCCCGTCTCCGGGTGACATGCTTCCTTCAGATATTTTCTGCTAATTTCCGCCGCCTTTTTCCAGAACGGCCTGTCCTCCTCATCTGCCCAGAGCGCAAACAGCTCATAAAAATGTGGAAGATGATAAGAGGGATCCGTAAAATCAATTCCGGGTACAAACAAAATTTGTCCGTTCTCATGATTCCACATTGGGTGTCCCGTTCGTCCGTTCTCTCCCTTATGAAGACAAGCTCTGAGAATTTTTCTTGCCTGCTCGGAATAGCAGAAGATTCCCTCGCCATCTCCCCATCTGTGAGAGGCAAAGAAAAGCGCCATCGCAAAAAACTCTTCCCCGTCCGGCGCAGCGCCATCCGCGTTTCTTGTTCCGTCTGTTCCGCAGGACCACGCAAAATACCCCTCGCTATAGCCCTCCGTCATCCACATATAGGTGCAGACCCATTTCCAGATTCTGTCAAACTCTTCCTTTTTTCCCATCTGCACGCAGATCATCATGCCGTAGGACATTCCCTCCGTCCTGACATCATGATTTCCCGTGTCCTCAAGATACCCCATATCGTCTCCGACCGGATGATAAATTCTCTCCTCCTCGGAACCGTAGAAAAATGTGTTCCAGATAAGCTCAAGCCGTTCTTCTATCTCACTATTGCTCCGCCCCCACTGCTGAAATAGATTTCTGTACTGTCTGGTATGAAAACTGTTCATAGCTACCTCCACCCCATAAACTCTAAACCCACCATAATGGCGAGTTTAGACTATTATAAGCGGAGGCTTGCGTCTTGTCTTGCCTAAATCTGCCTTTTTCTCCTCATTTCTTGCTAAAATGTCGCGTTCTCTATAAGGTCTCCAACTTAGAACCGTATTTTTTTCACTTCAAGGTGCATAGCTAAAATTTATGTGCGAAGTTTGAGTATATAACTTATTCCACAATCTCCCAGCAACCAAATTTCGGTGATCCATGCCGAACCAAAATTTCTGACTCTTTCATTTTTTTAATATTATTTTCAACGGTTCGTCCGGACACGCCTATTTTTTCTGCTATTCTCTTAGCTGAAATATATTTATCCTCTGCTATGCAATCAAGAATTTTTTGTTGAGTATCTGTCACTTTCCGTCCATCCTTGACCACAAATGTTTTATCCCCACCATTTACTCCGAAATTATCTCCGAAGTTTTCTCCACCATTTACTCCGAAATTATCTCTGAAACCACTGTTATTTCCGTTGTCTTGAACATTTCTAAATAAATTCACCCGAAACATATCATCAAATACTTCCACAGCAGGAATCGGAAGTTCATATTCTTTGGCCACACTTAATATTCTCCGTATACCGCTTCCCCACGCTTCAACCAGCCCCATCTGACTGAAAATATTGGCAATCAGTTTATTTCTAATCTTGGAATGCCCACTCATCACTTCCTCATAAGTCAATCCGTTGTATAAGCCTCCCGGTGACGTCACTTCCAAGCGGTCATCATAAACCGCTACCTGTATGCAGGATTCATCTAACAGATTTCTATGACAATGCGCGTTAATTATCATTTCGCGAATTGCTTCTACCGGGAGTTCATAGTTTTCCCGGCGTACTAAACCATCTATCGTTGCTCCCAGCCGAATGTTTCTCAAAACAAAATCCACTGCGCTCTCAATCTGTTTATATATCGGTCCCGTATACTCCCGCTTGTCCAGGAACACGGTACGATCTGTTCCCTTGAACACAGCACACTGCGTTTTGGAAAAAGGGAAATAATCTGATGTCAACAATACATATGCATTTGATGCCAATACCTCGTCATCACTCTTTTTCAAAATCTTCCAATTAAATAACTGTTCTTTCCTGACCTCATGCTCTGATAGTCCTGCCTTCTTGCGAAAGTTCTCTATATCACAGCACAGTCTCCTCGTTGCTTCTTCCGTAACTTCATACCCTACGCAAGTCAGTTCATCCCACGAAATACGAGCGCCCTCCATTTCTAACTCCCTTATCTTTTCCGGATAAGCAGTCCTAGATGTACCGGCAACACGAATATAAGTACCCTTTTCCTTACCTTTTGACTTAATATAATACGGACGATTTTTCCCTGCTTCCACAGTGATAACAATGACTGTCTTTCCATCAACTGTTTGCGGTTCTATGTCAGGGATAATCTGTGGTTCGCAGGAATCAGATATTGCATTTGCCAGTGCATCCATAATCGGAAACAAACTGTTACTGTCCACGCCAACTGCCCGGTGTGTTTTATCATCGACGCCTATTACCAGTCTACCACCTTGCGTATTGGCAAAAGCTACAACTGTTTTCATATATTTTTCGCTCTTATCCGGTACAGCAACTTTATATTCAACATTTTTTGATTCACCGGAAAACAACTCATCTTTTGCCATGACGCTACCTCACCTTTCAGGGACTTATTATTTCCATTCACCATATCACGATTCGCATCTTCGATGCTTTACGCTGCGTTGCAGCTATCGTAATCCAATTCGTCGTTCGCCAAAAAACTGCCAGCAGCTTTTTGGCTCTCTTGCACTCATTATATCACGAATATCACGTCAAATCCATGAATAACCGCACTCCCGCAATACTTTTATGATCCTTTTTTCTATAGAAAAAGCAGCCAATCATTGATCTGCTGCTTTCTCACTCTTATCTTAATTACCTTGGGCTTTCCAGCACCAGCGCATGTGAAATGCCCGGCACGCTCTTTCCTTCATTGAAGCTGGTCTTGGACAGCAGTGCGCCCGTCGGCAGAAACAGCACCTTCTTCCAGTTCTGCTCCTCCAGCTGCTTCAGAATATAAGCGGACAGAGTGACGGCACAACAGCCGCAGACAGTCAACCGGAGGATTACGATAAGATTATCACGGGAGATCTGGGGAAAGTAGGGCAGAAGGTTCTGCTTGATCTGCTCCGCGACAAGGGTATTGATATTTCGGCGCAGCATATGGATTGCGGAATCGAGATCTTTGACGATGAGACGCAGGACACACACGCCGGCGGAAGCGGCTGCGGGTGTGCAGCTGTCACTCTCGCTGGTTATATCCTGCACGAGCTTGAACAGAAGAAATGGACACGCATCCTGTTCGTTCCAACAGGAGCCCTGTTATCCACAGTCAGCTTTAACGAAGGACAGACAATTCCCGGAATCGCACATGCGGTCGTGATTGAAATGAAAAATTAGTTGAAAGGAAGGAGCTTTTATGGAATATATTCTTGCTTTTGTAATCGGAGGTTTTATCTGTGGAACGAATTGCATTGCAAAAACTGATAGATTGGAATGACAAACAATTAATCAATTTACCAATATATTATTTTAGGAGGTTCTATTTAAAATGGCAAAAAAAGATGAAATCAAAAGCCCAGAAATCGTAGACAGCATTGAGTCTCTCACAATAAGACTTAATGAACTTAGAGAAGCTCAGAGAATTTTCTCAACTTACACAC
>OQWA01000442.1_pt1 | contig 12144 bp, 10 predicted proteins | sample 1691581 | NCBI WGS metagenome assembly OQWA01 (sample SAMN03418264, study PRJEB22391) | human gut metagenome | biome: human-gut; feature: organic feature; material: feces | host: Homo sapiens | place: Tanzania | collected 2013-01
TAAAGGAAAACTTAAACGCGAGAATGGTATCAGAATTATTAATGGCAATCCTTTGACAGGTCGTAAGGCTACTGCCGACGACTTCCTTGGTGCTCATACTTCTGAGGTTTGCGTTATCCCTGAGGGCAACGATGCTGACGAGATGTTTGGCTGGATAATGCCACGTCTAAATCAGTTCTCGGCTAATCATAGCTACTTCTCATGGCTCTTCGGAAAGCGCAACTACAATATCGATGCACGTATCAAGGGTGGCAAGCGCCACATGATAATGAGCGGCGAATACGACAAGGTGTTGCCTATGGATATCTATGGCGAATACCTTATCAAGGCCATAATCACAGGTGACATCGACCGTCAGGAGCAGCTTGGTATCTACGAGGTTTCTCCAGAAGACTTCGCTGTGGCTGAGTTTGTATGCTCATCAAAGCTTGAACTTCAAGACATCGTGCGCAAGGGTCTCGATATTTTGAGAAAGGAAAGCTAAACACATATCATAACTTTAATTCATTTAATCATGTCATTACGTAAATATCTCGATAAAGTAAAACCTACTTTCGAAGAGGGTGGAAAGTTGCATGCCTTTCGTAGTGTCTTCGACGGCTTTGAGACTTTTCTCTTTGTGCCTAACGACACAGCAAAGAGCGGTGTAAACATCCACGACGCCATCGACTCAAAGCGCATCATGAGTATCGTTGTGATAGCTCTGTTGCCAGCTTTGCTTTTCGGTATGTATAATGTGGGCTATCAGAATGCTGCACATGCTCAGGCTTTGGCTTCTACCTCATTTGTTGAAATGTTCCTCTATGGAGCTTTGGCTGTTTTGCCAAAAATCCTTGTTAGCTATATCGTTGGTCTTGGCATCGAGTTTGCTTGGGCACAATGGAAGGGTGAGGAAATTCAGGAAGGCTACCTCGTTTCTGGTATCATCATTCCTATGATTGTTCCTGTAGGCTGTCCTTTGTGGATGCTCGCCATCGCAGTAGCCTTTGCCGTTGTTATCGGTAAGGAGATTTTTGGTGGAACAGGTATGAATATCTTCAACGTGGCTCTCGTGGCTCGTGCATTCCTCTTCTTCTCTTATCCTACAAAGATGAGTGGTGATCAGGTTTGGATTGCCAACGACACTATCTTTGGTCTTGGTCATGTGGCTGTCGATTCTACCACAGGTGCTACACCTCTTGGTCAGCTTGCTGCTGGTACCGACATCACAGCTTCGCTTCAGGATATGATTCTTGGTTTCATCCCTGGTAGTATTGGTGAAACAAGCGTTGTGGCTATCGCCATAGGCGCCGTAATCCTTTTGTGGACAGGTATCGCTTCTTGGCGCACCATGTTTAGCGTTATCGCAGGTGGAGCTATTGCTGCCGTTATCTTCCAGGCTACCGATATGTGTGCTATCGCTTGGTATGAGCACCTTGTTTTGGGTGGTTTTGCTTTCGGAGCAGTCTTCATGGCTACCGATCCTGTGACAAGCGCACGTACTAATACTGGTAAATATATCTATGGCTTCATGATTGGCGCTTTGGCTATCATCATCCGCGTTATGAACCCTGGTTATCCAGAGGGTATGATGCTCGCCATATTGTTTGGCAACATGATGGCTCCGCTCATCGACCACTATGTTGTTGAGGCTAATGTTAGCAAGCGAATGAAGCGAATTCAGAAGTAACACCATTAATAGCGTATAATCATGAATACAAATAAGAATTCCTACATTATTATATATAGTGCTATCTTGGTTGTTGTTGTAGCGTTTCTCCTTGCCTTTGTTTATGCGGCATTGAAACCACAGCAGGATATCAATGTGGCACTCGACAAGAAGAAGCAGATTCTCGCTTCGCTCAACATCCGCGACCTTAGCGATGCTGATGCTGCAGCTAAATATACCGAGGTTGTAGAGTGCGACGAGATTATCGATACCAACGCAGCTGTTGTCAATAAAGGCGAAAAGGGTGGCGAAAACGCAGGCTTTAAGCTTAATAGTGCTGACCTCAAAGAGGGTAAGCTTGCTGTATATGTCTGCAATGTTGATGGCGAAAAGAAATATGTAATCCCTGTATATGGTATGGGTCTTTGGGGCTCTATCTGGGGTTATATTGCTCTCGATGCTGACAAGAACACCATCTATGGCGCATATTTCGACCATCAGGGCGAGACTGCCGGACTTGGTGCAGAAATCAAGGATAGCAAGGCTTGGCAAGACCTTTTCAAGGGCAAGAAGATTTTCTCTGCCGATGGTGCTGCTGTAGCTATAGCTGTCAAGAAAGCAAGCGACGTTAAGAATCCAGCTTCTGAGGTTGATGCCGTTACTGGCGCTACTCTCACCTCTGATGGTGTATCGCTTATGCTTCAGGAGTGTTTCAGTAAGTATGTCACATTTTTAAAGAAATAAGATTTTAAGTTATGAGCTTATTTTCAAAACAAAATAAGGAAGTATTTACCAGTCCTCTGAACCTCAACCATCCTATCTTGGTTCAGGTGCTTGGTATCTGTTCCGCATTGGCCGTGACTTCACAGCTGAAGCCAGCCATCGTGATGGGACTTGCGGTAACTGTGATTACAGCATTCTCGAATGTTATCATCTCTATCATCCGCAACACCATTCCTACTCGTATTCGTATTGTCGTACAGCTCGTTGTTGTTGCCGCTTTGGTAACCATCGTTAGCCAGGTGCTCAAAGCCTTTGCTTATGATGTTAGCGTACAGCTTTCTGTCTACGTCGGACTTATCATCACCAACTGTATCCTCATGGGTCGTCTTGAGGCGTTCGCTATGCAGAACAAGCCTTGGCCGTCGTTCCTCGACGGTGTGGGCAACGGTCTGGGCTATGCCTACATCCTCGTTGTAGTAGGCGGTCTGCGCGAGCTTCTCGGTCGTGGCACGCTCCTCGGCTTCCAGATTATCCCGCAGTGCGTTTACGACGCAGGCTACATCAACAACGGTATGATGACAATGCCTGCTATGGCGTTGATACTCTTGGGATGTGTAATCTGGGTACATCGTGCCTTCTTTTATAAGGAGAAATAATTATGGAACATTTGGTTAGCTTATTTTTCAGGTCCATCTTCGTGGACAATATGATATTCGCTTTCTTCCTCGGCATGTGCTCATTCCTTGCCGTTTCAAAGAATGTGAAGACATCATTGGGTCTTGGCCTTGCCGTTACCTTCGTGTTGTTGGTAACTGTGCCTGTAGACTATCTTTTGCAGACTAAAATCTTGGGTCCTGACTGCCTCGTCGAGGGTGTCGACCTCTCATACCTTAGCTTTATCCTCTTTATTGCCGTTATCGCAGGTATCGTGCAGCTTGTAGAGATGGTTGTGGAGCGCTATTCTCCTTCGCTCTATGCAGCGTTGGGAATCTTCCTCCCTCTTATCGCCGTAAACTGTGCCATCATGGGTGCTTCGCTCTTCATGCAGCAGCGTATCAACCTTGATCCTTCAAACACCCAGTATATCGGCAATGTTGTAGATGCTTTGGTTTATGCTCTCGGTAGCGGTATTGGTTGGACTTTGGCTATCGTTGCTATGGGTGCCATTCGTGAAAAGATGGCTTATAGCGATGTTCCAAAACCTTTGCAGGGTCTCGGCATCACCTTCATTACCGTAGGTCTTATGGCAATGGCTATGATGTGTTTCTCTGGTCTTAAAATCTAATATTAGGAGGAGATAATAAATATGATACAATTCATTTTGACGAGTATAGGAGTATTTCTCTCTGTGATATTGCTCCTCGTAATAATTCTTCTTGTTGCCAAGCGCTACCTTTCACCAAGTGGTAATGTCAACATTACCGTGAATGGCGACCGCACTCTCTCTGTAGGTCAGGGCAACAACCTCATGGCAACACTCAACGAGAATGGCATCTTCTTGCCTTCTGCATGTGGCGGTAAGGCTTCGTGCGGACAATGTAAGGTGCAGGTGCTCGAAGGTGGTGGCGAAATTCTTGATTCCGAGAAGCCTCACTTCAGCCGTAAGGAAATCAAAGACCATTGGCGCTTAGGATGCCAATGCAAGGTAAAGGGCGACATGAGTATTCGTGTGCCTGAGAGCGTGCTTGGAGTTAAAGAGTATGAGTGTACTGTTATCTCTAACAAGAACGTGGCTACCTTTATCAAGGAGTTTAAGGTGCAGCTTCCTAAGGGTGCCCACATGGACTTCCTCCCTGGTTCTTATGCTCAGATTAAGATTCCTACATTCAGCATCGACTATGATAAGGATATCGACAAAGAGCTCATCGGCGACGAGTATCTGCCAGCATGGAAGAAGTTTGGTCTCTTCCCATTGAAGTGTGTGAACACAGAGCCTACCATCCGTGCTTACTCTATGGCTAACTATCCTGCCGAGGGTGATGTATTTATGCTTACCGTGCGTATCGCAACCCCTCCTTTCAAGGCAGATCGTAGTGGCTTTATGGAAGTTAACCCAGGTATCGCTTCTTCATACATCTTCACTTTGAAACCAGGCGACAAGGTTATCATGAGTGGACCTTATGGCGATTTCCATCCTCATTTCGACTCAAAGCGCGAGATGATTTGGGTAGGTGGTGGTGCCGGTATGGCTCCTCTCCGTGCACAGATTATGCACATGACAAAGACTCTCCATACAAGAGATCGCGAAATGCACTATTTCTATGGTGCTCGTGCGCTCAACGAGGTGTTCTATCTCGACGACTTCTTGCAGCTTGAGAAGGAGTATCCTAACTTCCACTTCCATCTCGCTCTCGACCGTCCTGATCCTGCAGCCGATGCAGCTGGAGTTAAGTATACTGCAGGCTTCGTTCATCAGGTTATGTACAACACATACCTCAAAGACCACGAGGCTCCTGAGGATATCGAATACTACATGTGTGGTCCTGGTCCAATGTCAAAGGCCGTTGTCGGCATGCTCGATTCTCTCGGTGTAGAACCAGAGTCAATTATGTATGATAACTTTGGTGGATAAATCAAAACCACAATAAACTTATAGCAAACATTAACAAAGCTGCTGATTTTCAGCAGCTTTGTTGCGTTTATAAATAAAAACGCAAGATTATGAATTCTGAGATACTAAAGATAGCTATACCCTCAATAGTTTCCAACATCACGGTACCGTTGTTGGGACTGATAGACGTTATGATAGTTGGCCACATGGGCAATGCTGCCTATATTGGCGCTATTGCCATTGGTAGCATGATATTTAATGTTATTTGCTGGGTGTTCGGCTTCTTGCGAATGGGCACAAGCGGTATGGCGTCGCAGGCTTATGGCAGAGGCGACGACAAGGGTGTGGCAAACATTCTTGTTAGGGCGTTGCTCATAGGTTTAGGCATAGGAATGCTGTTTGTGGTGATGCAGCCAATAGTGCGTTGGGCTGCTATGGCGGCAATGGCTCCGCAAGCCGACGTATTGCCGTATGCTTGCACTTATTTCGATATTTGCATTTGGGGTGTGCCTGCCATGCTCGGACTATATGGTCTGAATGGATTTTTCATTGGCGTACAGAATACTAAGGTGCCAATGATGGTGTCGATATTCCAAAATGTGGTGAATATCGTGTGTAGTCTAAGTTTCGTTTATCTCTTAGGAATGAAGGTTGAGGGAGTGGCTCTTGGCACTCTCGTAGCTCAATATTCAGGTTTCGCTCTCTCGCTATGGTTGCTCAAGAGGCAGTATGGTGAATATGTGAAGAAATGTAGCCTTGAGGCTGTTAAGGCAAAAGACGAGATGAAGAGATTCTTTGTGGTGAATGGCGACATTTTTGTGCGCACGCTATTCCTTGTGGCTGTCAACTTCATGTTTACTGCTACTGGCGCCAAGCAGGGTGCCGTGGTTTTGGCAGTAAACACTCTGATGTATCAGTTTTTCACCTTCTTCTCGTATGTCATGGATGGTTTCGCCTATGCTGGCGAAGCCGTGGGAGGAAAATATTATGGAGCAGGCAAAGAAGCAATGTTCCGTAGTACGGTGCGCCACCTCTTTGGGTGGGGCTTGCTCCTTTGCCTGCTTTATACTTTGTTTTATATCGTGTGTGGCAGCGGAATAATGCAACTGCTGTCTGACGATGCAAGTGTGATTGCAGCCTCGGCAATCTATATGCCTTGGGTATGGCTTATCCCTTTTGCTGGCATGGCGGCTTTTATCTGGGATGGACTATATATCGGCATCACAGCAAGTCGTGGCATGCTCATCTCGTCGTTGGTGGCAGCAGTAGTTTTCTTCCTTGTTTATTTGTGCCTGTTCCCATCGTGGGGCAACCATGCGCTATGGCTTGCACTCTTGCTCTTCCTTTTTGTTAGAGGAGCTGTGCAAACTCTGATGTGGCGTAAGATTACTCGTTCAAGAGGAATTGCTTAAGCTGCACAAGATTACACACTCAAGAGGAACTGCTTAAACGCAGAGAAGTCGGCAGCCATTTCCAATGATTGCTTCTTGCCCTTCATAAAGTCGGCAAGACGAGTAGGAATCTCGATGTCGGTAGAGAGTATGGCATCCACCTTCTCCTTGAACTTCGCAGGGTGAGCAGTTTCGAGGAATACTCCTGTTTCACCATCCTTCAGATTATCTTTCAAAGCCTGATATCCGCATGCTCCGTGAGGATCGAGCACGTAGCCTGTTTTCTCGTAGCATTTCTTCATGGTGGCAGCAATCTCGTCGTCGCTATAAGTAGCGCCCGAGATGTGGTTGCAGATTTCAGCATGCGACGACTTGTAAAGGTCGAGTATGCGTGCAAAGTTGCTTGGGTCGCCCACGTCCATAGCGTTGGCTATAGTCTGAATACTTGCCTTTGGCGAATAAATGCCCGAAAGCAGATAGTTGTAGAAGATGTCGTTGGCATTGTTGGCTGCAATAAAATGCTTTATTGGCAATCCCATGCGCTGAGCAAAGAGTCCGGCTGTGATATTGCCGAAGTTGCCACTTGGCACACAGATAGTCAGGTTGTCTGCTTTGCCTAACTTCTTAGCCTGTGCATAGGCATTGAAATAATAGAATGCCTGAGGCAGGAAGCGTGCCACGTTGATAGAATTGGCAGAAGTAAGGTTCATGTGACCTTGCAACTCTTCATCCATAAACGCACTCTTCACCAAAGCCTGGCAGTCGTCGAACACTCCATCCACCTCAATGGCTGTGATGTTTTTGCCAAGAGTGGTAAACTGGCTCTCCTGAATCTTGCTCACTTTTCCCTTAGGATAGAGCACGTAGACATGGATGCCATCAACGCCAAGGAAACCGTTGGCTACGGCAGAACCTGTGTCGCCCGATGTTGCTACGAGCACGTTTACTTGCTCTTTGCCTTCGCGCTTTATGAAATAGCGAAGCAAGCGAGCCATGAAGCGTGCGCCAACATCCTTGAAGGCGAGGGTAGGGCCATGGAAGAGTTCAAGCGAATAGATGTTGTCTTCCACTTTTACGATAGGAGTTTCGAAAGCCAAAGTATCGAATACGATTTCGCGTAGCGACTCGGCATCAACGTCGTCGCCGAAGAAGTTGTGTGCCACTTGATATGACATTTCTTGGAAACTCATGTTTTCGATATTGTCGAAAAACTCTTGTGGCAATGGTCGTATCTCTTGTGGCATGTAGAGTCCCTTGTCTGGAGCAAGTCCGCGAACTACTGCCTCTTCGAGTGTGGCAAGTGGAGCCTTGCCGTTGGTGCTATAGTATTGCATGGTTGTATTATTTTATATTCATAAATGCTTGCATAAACTCCTGCAAGTGGAGCAGGCCATAAGAGCCTGAAACGCAAGCCACTTCGTCGTAGGTTTCTACATCGTCGGGAGTGATACCTGGATACCAAATGATGAAAGGCACAGGCTCATCCTGATGTGTGCGCAATTCTACTGGAGTAGGGTGGTCGGGCATAACGGCTATGCATACAGGCTCATCCCATTTCGAAACCTCCTCGTAGATAGGCTTCACGATGCGAGAATCGAGGTTGCGTATGGTCTGCAACTTCAGCTCAAGGTCGCCATCATGTCCTGCCTCGTCGCTTGCTTCGATATGCAGAAACACGAAGTCGTCGGTTTTTAGAGCTTCGATAGCAGCCTGCGCCTTGCCTTCATAGTTGGTGTCGGCAAGTCCGGTTGCACCCTCAACGATGATGTTTCTTAGTCCTGCATAATGTCCGATGCCGCGAATCAAGTCGACAGCAGAGATTACGGCTCCTCGCTTCACCTCTTGATACAGTTCCATCAGCGTTCTCATCGAAGGGCGATAGCCGCCACTCCAAGGCCAAATGCTGTTAGCCTTTTCTTTGCGATTAGCGTTGAAAGGATGCTTTGCAAGCAACTCTTGTGAGCGTAATATCAAGTCGTTGATAAGGTCGGCAGTCTCTTGTGGAGTCATTCTTCCTTCCTCCTTTGGGTCGCCCTCTGGCGAATATTCCTCTTCAGGCTTCACCATTAGCTTACGCCAAGGCTCGTTAGGATGGTCGTGAGGAGGTGCGCATACGATATGCTTGCTTGCGTTCTTTATCACCAGCAGATGTCTATATTGTATGCCTGTGATGAAATGGATGTTGTCGTTGCCGAGTTGTTCGTCGAGATATTTTATCAGCATGTCGCCCTCTTCTGTCGTAAGATGACCGCCATGATGATTCTTTATTAAGCCATTTTCCAGTTCTATGATGTTGCATCGTATAGCCATGTCTTCATCAGCCATATTGTAGCCGATGCTTGCAGCCTCTAATGGTCCACGACCTTCGTAAACGGCGTTGAGATCATAGCCGAGGATGGCGGTATTGGCAACCTCGCTGCCCGGCAGAAATCCCTTTGGTATGGTAGAAAGTCGGCCTGTGCGTCCCATACGTGCGAGCATATTCATATAAGGAGTGTCGGCATATTGCAGCAGAGTTTTCCCGCCCAGTCGTTCCACCTTGTGGTCGGCCATGCCGTCGCCTAATATAATAATGTGTTTCATGTTGTGTGTCCTCCTTTGCTATTAAATATTTGCGATAGACATAATATTTGCAAACACACCAGCCGCTGTTACGCTTGCTCCAGCGCCGTAGCCCTGAATCTGCATAGGATATTCCTTATAGCGCTCTGTGGTTAGGAGCACGATGTTGTTGCTACCCTCGAGGTTGTAGAAAGGATGGTTGCGGTCAACGGTCTTTAGTGCCACGTTCACCTTGCCTCCGTCCATAGTAGCCACGAAGCGCCAACGTTTGCCTTCTGCTTCAAGCTCCTTGCGGCGAGCCTCAAAGTCGGCATCAAGAGCAGGAAGATTCTTCCAAAAATCTTCCAATGAACCTTGGAAATATTCCTCAGGCACAAAGAGGTGTTTTTCAACATCCTCTTGCTCCACTCTGTAGCCAGCCTCGCGAGCCAAGATAACAAGCTTGCGCACCACGTCAGTACCGCTAAGGTCGATGCGAGGGTCGGGCTCGCTATAGCCTTGCTCTTTAGCCAAACGCACGGTTTCTGAGAATGGAACTTCGGCAGATATAGCGTTGAATATGAAGTTTAGAGTGCCACTCAGCACAGCCTCTATGCGCAATATCTTGTCACCAGAATTGCAGAGGTCGTTGATGGTGCCGATGATAGGAAGTCCGGCTCCCACATTTGTCTCGAAGCGGAACTTCACACCACGCATCATAGCTGTGGTCTTGAGTTTCAGATAGTCTTCGTATTTCGATGAAGCAGCAATCTTGTTGGCTGCTATCACACTAACGTTGTGCTCCAAGAACGACTGGTAGAGTAGTGCCACATCCTTTGATGCTGTACAGTCTACGAATACCGAGTTGAAAATGTTCATAGAGAGTATTGTGTCGCGAAGTTTCTCAGGCGAGCTTGGCTCAGAAGCCTGAAGCTGCTCGCGATAGTTGTCAAGGTCCAAACCTTCGCGGCAGAAGATGGCGTTGTGCGAACTTGCTATTCCCACCACGTTGAGTTTCAGTCGTGAGTGCTCTTTCAGTTCCTCATATTGTGAGCGAATTTGCTCTATGAGCTTGCTTCCTACGGTGCCCACACCACAGATGAAGAGGTTCAAGACCTTATATTCCGAGAGGAAGAAAGAGTCGTGGAGCACGTTGAGCGACTTGCGCAGATACTTGCCATCGATAACAAACGAGATGTTTGTCTCTGATGCACCCTGCGCACAAGCAATAACACTGATACCGCTACGACCGAGAGTGCCGAATAGCTTACCTGCAATACCAGGAGTGTGCTTCATGTTTTCGCCTACGATGGCTATTGTTGCCAATCCGCTTTCTGCGTGCATAGGGAACATGGCACCTGTTTCAATCTCCTTAGCAAATTCGTTGTCCAATACGTTTACTGCCTTTTCAGCATCCTGGTCGCGAACACCAATGGAAGTAGAGTTTTCTGATGATGCCTGCGAAACGAGGAACACGCTTACGCCTTGTTGAGCAAGGGCGGTGAAGATACGGCGGTTTACACCAATAACACCCACCATCGAAAGACCAGTAACTGTGATAAGTGTAGTGCCGCTGATGCTTGAGATACCCTTGATAGGCTTCAGATTATTCTCAATCTTTTGCTTTATGATTGTTCCGTCTGATTCAGGGTTAAAGGTGTTTTTCACCCTGATAGGAATGTTCTTCACACACACAGGGTATATTGTAGGAGGATAGATAACCTTTGCACCAAAGTTGCAAAGCTCCATAGCCTCGATATAGCTAAGTTCGTTGATGGTGTAGGCAGTCTTTATCACCTTAGGGTCGGCAGTCATAAAGCCATCCACGTCTGTCCATATCTCAAGCACTTCTGCATTCAGCGCTGCTGCAATAATGGCTGCAGTATAGTCGCTACCGCCACGGCCGAGGTTTGTTATCTCCTTTGAGTCGCGGTCGCTTGATATGAATCCTGGAACGAGAGAAATTCGTGGCAACTCGCTGAATGTCTTTACCACGAGCTCTGTAGTAAGCTCAGCATCCAATACATGCTTGCCATTCTTGTCTACGGTTTTGATAAATTCGCGAGAGTCGTACCACTTTGAACCTTTCACCAAAGTGGAAGCAATGAGCGAGCTCAATCGTTCGCCATAGCTAACTATAGCGTCGGAAGTTTTTTCGCTAAGATCGTGGATTAGAAAAACACCAAAGTAGATGCTGCGAAGTTGGTCTAATAATGCATCTACCTTTATAAATAAGTCTTCGCGTGCTTTGGTGTCGGTGATGATAGTGTCTATCATCTTATGGTGTCTGTCTACCATGGCGTCGAATTCTGTTTTCCACTCTTCGTCGCCAGCAACAGCCAACTTTGATGTTGCGATGAGCTTGTCGGTAATGCCACCGAGGGCGCTCACTACTATTACTACTGGTTGTTTTTTTGCCTCGTTTTCTACAATCTGCTTCAGACTGAGAATGCTCTTCACGGAACCTACAGATGTTCCTCCGAATTTTAATACTTTCATATTGTTTTTAGTGTTTGCGTGGTGATAAAAGACGGCTTTCAGCCATCCTTGCCATCACAGGTAATGCTCTGATACCCCTGAAACAAACAGGGCTGTAACAGAACTTGGGCGCAAAAATACAAATAAATATCTTCATTGCCAACGTTTTTTCAAGGAATTTGCGTAATTTTGCGCTTAGAATATCATATTATGAAACATTTTGCAATAACTATACCATTTTTGCTTACGCCTTTTCTCTGTTCTCACGCTCAGAAAAGACAGGCTGCAGAGTACTTTATGGATATACCTATTTATATAGACTCCATTCAGGCTACTCTCGATTATCCTATGGCGTGGCGCCATATGAAAGATTCTGTTAGCTTCGATACTTGGCGACAAGAGGCTCGTCAAAAGGTGATGGAATGTATGGGACCTATGCCGCCAAGAGCCGACAGCTGGGATATGAAGCTGCTGGCTGAAGAACAACGCAATGGCTACAAGGCTATGAAGGTGGAGATAGCGCTGAGCAGATGGCAGAGATATCCAAGCTTGTGAACAGGCTTAAAGAGGATGTGCTTGCATCAGACCGTGTTTACATAAATGAAGAAGTGCAGATAAAGGATATGCTTAAAAGCCACGGAATAAAAGCCACGGAAATCAACATATATGATAAGTCAGAAAATATACGTGAGGTATATATATGTGCAAAAACTGAACATGGCTGTGTGTCAGTAAAACAGATTGAGGATGTCCTTACGGAGGTTATGGGCAGGGCATACAAGGCTCTCATCGGATTTATTTCCGACAAACTG
>OQWA01000445.1_pt1 | contig 12127 bp, 10 predicted proteins | sample 1691581 | NCBI WGS metagenome assembly OQWA01 (sample SAMN03418264, study PRJEB22391) | human gut metagenome | biome: human-gut; feature: organic feature; material: feces | host: Homo sapiens | place: Tanzania | collected 2013-01
TTCCGCCTGCCATTCGCGTCCGTTCCAACCCACATCCTCGCCCGCAAGTCTTGTTATTGCGCGCTCGGTATCATGAGTTGAAAGAAAGTTCATCAGAATATCGGTGCAGGGCTTCGGATAATGCTCAACGATAGTCATTATCCCCTCGGTAAGCTCCTGCGGATTGCCCGTTTTAACGTAATTGAGGATAGCTTCTTTAAAGGGGTAGTTCATTACGCTGTCGAGCTGACCGCCGATAAGATAGCGCCTGCGAACGCCGTAGCTTTCCTTGTTCGTCGCATCCTCCCAAACTTCGCCGTAAATGACCTTGTCGTTGCCCTTCGCCTTTACAGCCTTGTTAAGATTGTCAATAAATTCGTCGGGAAGCTCGTCGGCAACGTCAAGTCGCCAGCCGCTTGCGCCGAGGTCTATCCATTTCTGCAATATCCCCCCGTCGCCGCAGATATAATTTGTATATGTGGGATTGTTCTCGATAACGTTCGGGAGAGTTGTGATACCCCACCACGATTCGTATGTGTTCGGATAGTTCGAGAAGCTGTACCATTCACGGTAAGGGCTGTTGGGGTCGCGGTATGCGCCCGTATTTTCGCCGTATCTTCCGAATTTGTTGAAGTATGTGGAGTCCGCGCCGGTATGCGAGAAAACGCCGTCGAGAATTATTTTTATCCCGCGCTCGGCAGCAGCCTTGCAAAGGCTAACAAAATCCTCCTCCGTTCCGAGGAGCGGGTCAATTCTCGAATAATCCGCCGTGCAGTAGCGGTGATTTTCGTGCGCCTCGAATATCGGGTTAAGATAAATTACGGTAACGCCGAGCGATTCGAGATAAGGCAGCTTCTGCTCGATTCCCTTTAAATCGCCGCCAAAATAGTCGTTGTTGGTGATCTGACCGCGGCTGTCGGGCTTCCAGACGGGAGTTTCCAGCCAATCAGTGTGAAGCTGACGGTCTGCGGGAACATTATCGTGATAAATGCCGCTTTTCGCGAAACGGTCGGGAAAAATCTGATACATTACCCCGCCCTTGAGCCAATCGGGGGTAGTCATATCCTTGGCGTAGACTGTGAGCTGGAAAAGCTCGCCGTTATCGATAACGCCGAGGCTCGCGCCGCTTTTCTTGACATAGTGACGGTTGTGATTGAGCAGGAGCGAGAAGTAGTAATAGTGCAGTCCGACGTCCTCGGGAACGTACTTACAGCTGAACATTTTGAAGCTGTCGGTGGTTTCGCAGAGGTCGAGATGCACAAAGCGTTCCTTATAGCCGGGGCGATATGAAACAAGCATTACTTCCTCGACAAGAACGTCAACGGGAAAGCGCAGCTTGAATTCAATTTCCGTTCCGCTCGCAACCGCGCCGAAAGGCGTTTTATAGGATTCGCTGAAAGCGTCGTAAATCGGTAGCATAATTCGGGTCCTTTCAGAAAAACAGCGAAAGGGCGCAGTTGCGCCCCGTTGCCGTTGTGTTAATTATAAAATATGCCAGATGTCGCGCGCATAATCGGTAACAGCACGGTCTGCGGAGAATATTCCGGAGCCTGCGATATTCGCAAGGGACATCTTGTTCCACTTGAGAATGTCTTTATAGTTCTCTCTCGCCTTAGCCTGAGTGCTGCGGTAGCTTTCAAAGTCCGCAAGGCACATATACTGGTCAACATAGCGGATAGCGTTCGCAACTTCGTCGAACTTCGCGCCGTTGAAGCCCTTGTACATAGCGTCGATAGCGCCGCGGATAGTGTCGTTGTGGTTGTAATAGCCCTCCGGCGAATATCCGTTCTGCTTCATTACGTTTACTTCGGGAGTAGACATTCCGAAAATGAAGATATTATCGTCGCCGACCTGTTCGTGGATCTCAACGTTAGCGCCGTCGTAAGTACCCATTGTGATCGCACCGTTGAGCATGAGCTTCATGTTGCCCGTACCGCTCGCTTCCGTTCCCGCGAGGGAGATCTGCTCGGAAATTTCACTAGCCGGCATAAGAATTTCTGAAAGCGTTACACGGTAATCCTCGAGGAATACGACCGCGAGCTTCTCGTTGAGCTTCGGGTTCTTCTTGAGTTCCTCGCCGATACACCAGATGAGCTTGATGATCTGCTTTGCCATGTAATAGCCGGGAGCAGCCTTTGAAGCGAAAATGTATGTCTTGGAAACGAAATCCGCGTCCGGATTATTGCGCAGATAGTTGTATTCAGAAATGATATTGAGCGCGTTGAGCTGTTGGCGCTTGTATTCGTGCAGACGCTTTACCTGAACGTCGAAAATGCTGTCGAGGTTCAGCTTCGTGCCTGTCGTGTTATAAACAAACTTTGCAAAATCCGCCTTGTTGTCGTGCTTTATCTGAGAAAGTCTGCGCAGAACGCTTTCGTCGTTCTCAAACATTCTGAAGCGTGAAAGCTCCTGTGCGTTCTTCTTAAAGCCCTCGCCGATGCACTCGGAAAGCAGGCTTGTAAGGCGCGGATTCGACTGGAGCAGCCAGCGGCGGTAAGCGATACCGTTGGTAACGTTCTTGAACTTCGTGGGCTTATCTTCATACTCGTCGTGGAAAACGCTTTCCTTAATAATTTCGCTGTGGAGCTTGGATACGCCGTTTACGGAGTGCGAAGCGTCAACGCAGATGTTCGCCATCTTTATCATATTGTTGCTAAAAATAGACATTCTCTCTACCTTTTCATAAGGCAGACGGTTGGAAAGTCCCTCGCAGTAACGGCGGTTGATTTCGCAGATTATCGTGTAAATTCTCGGAAGAACGCGCTGAACAAGATCCTTGTCCCACTTTTCAAGTGCTTCCGCAAGAACCGTGTGGTTCGTGTAAGCAAATGTGTTTGTAACAATATGCCACGATTTCGACCAACTGTAACCGCAGTCGTCGAGCAGGATACGCATAAGCTCGGGGATAGCGAGGGTCGGGTGAGTATCGTTTATCTGGATAGCAACCTTATCGTGGAGGTTATCGAGCGTTCCGTAAACGTTCATGTGACGCATAACTATATCGCCTATCGAAGCCGCGCACATGAAATACTGCTGGCGCAGACGGAGAGCCTTACCCTCGAGGTGATTGTCGTTAGGATAAAGAACCTTTGTGAGCGCGTGAGCAATGTTGTTTGCGCCGAGAGCGCTCACATAATCGCCCGCGTTGAATGCGCTCATGTCGAACGACATACTCTGCGCGCTCCAAAGACGGAGCTTTGAAACGCCCTCGCTGTCGTAACCGGAAACGTACATATCGTAAGGAACAGCCATAACGGGCGTGTAGTTCACATGGGAGATGTGATGATATTCGTTGTCCCAGTATTCGCGCACTTCGCCGTCGAAATGAACTTCGATAGCCTGATCTGGAACGGGCACGAGCCACGATTCGCCGCCGGGAAGCCAGTTATCGGGAAGCTCGGTCTGCCAGCCTTCCATTATCTTCTGCTTGAAAATTCCGTATTCATAAAGCAGAGAATAGCCTGTCGCGGGGTATGCGCAGGTAGCCATACCGTCCATATAGCAGGCCGCAAGACGTCCGAGACCGCCGTTTCCGAGACCCGCGTCGGGTTCTTCATCATAAACGGTATCTATTTTAAGATCGTAGTCCTTTTTAAGAACCTGTTCCGCAACTTCATTAAGTCCTATGTTGTATAAAGAGGTCTTAAGAGAACGTCCCATAAGGAATTCCATAGAAATGTAGTAGACCTGCTTCTTTCCCTCGGAATTGCACTTTGTCATAAACTTATGGCGCTTTTCCTTGAGGTGATCAACAACGATATTCGACAGAGCCTTATAGATCTGCGTGCTTGTCGCTTCCTCAGGATTTATGCGGAAATTATACTCAAGATTATCTCTGAGTTTTTTGCTGAGTTCTTCAGCGGTAAAAGGTGAATTCATCCTTTTTTCCTGCCCTTTCTTCCAAAATACAATGAAACAATCATATTATATCCTAAAACAGCAAAAATTTCAAGTGTTTTTTCGGCATTATAGACGATTGAACAAAATTATCGCCTGTTTTCCGTGCAATTTATCAGAATTTATAGTATCCGGTCACTTTTTTTGTGGTATCAGATTACTTTCTTTAATCGAAGCGCGCGCCGCACGTCCCCGCTTGAATCGACCGCCGACACGATAAGAAGCTTATCCCCCGCCATGAGCTTGGTTTTGCCTCGCGGGATTATAAGCTCCTCCTCGCGCGTTATCGAAACAATGTTGCAGCTATCGGGAAGCGTTATCGTCTGAAGTTCGCGCCCCGAAAAAGCGAAATCCTCGGGCAGATCTATCTGATAAACAGCCGCTTTTCCGTTATTGAGAGGGATCAGCTGCTTTATCGTGCTGTGGTCGACCTCGCGTTCGAGCAGTCGGATAATGCTGTCCGTCGCGGAAATTACAATATCAACGCCCAGCCGCTTCATGTTCTCAACATTTTTGGGGTTATTCGCCTTAGCGACGGTTTTCGGCGTTTTGAACAGCATTTTCACGGTCTGGCAGGCTATCAGATTGACCTCGTCGCGCCCCGTCACCGAGATAAATGTGCTGGCTTCGTTTATTCCCGCACGTTCGAGAACTCCCGCAGAGCTTCCGTCGCCCCACACAACAGGTACGTCGAGCGTATTCGCAACTTCCTTGCAGATTTCCTTGTTATTTTCGATAAGAACGATTTCCCTGTTCCGTTCGCGGAGAGCGCGCGTAAGATAATACCCGACGCGTCCGCCTCCGACGATTATCATTTTCTTTCCCATATCTCCTCCGTCAGTCGATAAGCCGTGAAAATACCATTGTATCTCCCTCGTTAAGCACGAAATTGTAGTTGCTCACAAGCCACATATTCTCGTCGGCAGAAATTATCGCGTAAAGTATCTCTCCCTCTTCAAGAGTAATATCTATCGCCCTCCTTCCGACAAGCTCGGGCGGAACGGGGATCTTGAACATACGCAGAGCGTGGTTGTCTATGCGGAAATATTCCTCACTCTGATACCCCTCAAACGCCGACATAAGCGAATCTACCGTAAGGTTAGTCGGGCAGACGGTAGTTATCCCCGAAGTGCTGAAAATTTTCTCCTTTTCGCTGTCGCTCACTCGGACAATGACCTTTTTTATGCCGAACACCGTCTTTGCGAGCTGAGCGGTCATAAGGTTCAGGTTATCGTCCTGCGAAGCGGCGAAAAGCACGTCACAGCTCCGCACACCCGCCTTTACGAGAACGTCCTCGTCGATCGAGATTCCGCAGAAAGTCAGTCCTCCGAAACGGTCGGGGAGATTGTCGAAATTCGATTCCGCCGTGTCGATAACTACAACGTCATGCCCCATATCATGCAGCCGTGCGGCAAGTTCCGCGCCGATCTTTCCGCAGCCTGTTACAAAAACATTCATTAAAATTCAAGCTCCTCTCCGGTCTGAAGATACTGTATGCGGTCGCCGAGCCGCGCTTTCATAGCGCCGTAGCCCGCAAGCCCCGTGCAGTGGCAGGTATATATCGCGCCCGTTTCGATAGCCATTATCTCATTGACGGTCTTATCAATATATTCCGGCGAGCAGCAAAGTGATTTTTCACTGCCGCCCATCATGTGAAATCCGCCGACGACCGAAATTATCGGAACGTCGGGAAAACGCAGCCGCACGGTTTTAAGTACGTTCACAATGCCGCAGTGCGCGCAGCCCGTTATTATCACGCAGCCCTTTTCGCGCTTTCCGTCGGGAAAAATGACGAAAAAAGCCTCCTGCGAATAATCGTCACGCACCGACTTCCGCCCGTCTTTACGGAAAAGGCGGTCGTCCTCGCTGTACATAGTGTAATCAGGAATTTCGTTGGACATAGCGAAAAAGCCGTCCCCGAGCTGCTGAAAGCTGTTATAAAGCACAAAGCGTTCGGGGTGTTCCTCGTAAAGCTCGGAAAGGTTTCCCGACGGAACGCGCAGCAGCCCGTACTTCACGAAAAACTCGTCGTTCGCCGCTTTTCTCGCATACGCACGCGAGGACGGGTTCAGCTTTAAGATCGCTTCAAGTCCGCCCGTGTGCGCGGAATGATTATGCGTAATAAGAATTTTTTCGATCTGTTCGAGCGGTATTCTCATGCGCTTAGCGTTAGTTATCAGCTTGTCGGAAGCGCCCGTGTCAATCAGATATTTTTCGCCGCCGTTCTCAACGTAAAGCGAAAGCCCATGCTCCGCTTTAAGGCGCTCGGTAGCGCTCGTATTTTCTATAAGCGCAACAATGCGCAGCATTAAATCACCCTTTCAAAGTCACAAAAACAAGCTCGGGTCGGTTAAATATGCGCGGAACGACGATATTGAACAGGTGACGGTAAAGCCCACGGCTCACTATCATCACTGAGCCGTTTTCGTCATATCTTCCGCCCGCATATTTCGGAAAAATCCCCTCGTCGGGCGAATAAAGCCCATTTATAAGCCACGGCAGCCGCCATTGTCCGCCGTGAGCGTGTCCCGAAAGCACAAGGTCGAAGCCGCAGTCCGAGATAAAGGGATAATCCGACGGGTAGTGATACAAAAGAATATTGTACGCGGTATTGTCGCAGTCGTTTTCAAGCGAAAACACCTCGCCAATGTCGTCCGCGCCGAAAAACCGCAGCGCAGCGCCGTTTACATCTATCCTGCGGGAACTGCCCGAAAGGACGCAGACTCCCCGCCGCGCCATTTCTTCCTTATAAAAATCGGCTTTTCCCGACCATGTTTCATGGTTTCCTATCGCGTAAAAGCATGGATACTCGCCCACAAGCGCGTCGACCAGCGCCCACGAATTTTTCTCGCCGTTCTGTTCGTCGAAAAGGTCGCCGCCGAACACGACAATATCCGTTCCCGCCCTTTTTATGCTGTCAACAAGCTCGCTCTGCCCGTTTCCGTACCAACTGTCGTGAACATCGGACAAAAACGCGATTTTGACCGTCCCGCCCGCTTTCGCGTCAACTTCATAGTCAACTGCCTTGAGAAGCGGGTTGCAGGCTATCGCGGCTGCGGCGACAATTCCCGCCGCGACAGCAATTTTCGTTTTCTTTTTCATCTGGGCAGTTCGACAAAGCCGACTTTCTTGTAAACTTTCTGGAGCGTTTTGCGAGAAGCCTTATACGCTTTCTCAGCGCCCTCGCGCATACAATCGTTGATATACGTCTTATCGCCGATTATCCGCGCAAAATTCTCCTGAAGCGGCTTCAACATATCCGCGGTAGCTTCTCCGACGGCGATCTTGAAGTCGCCGTAGCCCTTGCCGCTGAATTCGCGTTCGATCTCGTCAAATTCCTTGCCCGTAACTGCGGAATAGATAGACATGAGGTTGTTTATGCCGTCCTTGCCCTCTTTATAGCATATCTCCGCGTCGCTGTCCGTAACCGCGCGCTTGAACTTGCGGATAACGGTATCGCGGTCGTCGAGAATGGAAATGCTGGCGTTCGGATTTTCGTCCGACTTGCTCATTTTCTTAGCGGGATCCTGAAGCGACATTATCTTAGCCGTCGTCTTAATGATATAAGGTTCGGGCATCACAAATGTCTCGCCGTATACCGAGTTGAAGCGCTGAGCTACGTTTCGGGTAAGCTCAAGATGCTGCTTCTGGTCAACTCCGACGGGAACAAGGTCAGCCTGATAAAGCAGGATATCCGCCGCCATAAGCACGGGGTAAGTGAACAGTCCCGCATTGATATTTTCGGGGTGTTTTTCGCTCTTATCCTTGAACTGGGTCATGCGCGAAAGCTCACCGAACTGCGTTGAACAGGAAAGTACCCACGAAAGCTCGGCATGCGCGGGGTTATGCCCCTGAACAAAAGCAATAGACTTCTTCGGGTCAACGCCCATTGCGAGCAGGAGCGCAAAGCTCTCGGTTATCTGCTTGCGCAGCTTCTGAGGATCCTGACGAACGGTTATCGAATGAAGATCCGCGATAGCGTATGCGCAGTCGAACTCGTCCTGAAGCTTTATCCAGTTCACAAGCGCTCCGAGATAATTTCCGAGATGAGGTGTATTTGTAGGCTGGATCGCGCTGAAAATGCGCTTTTTTGAAATTTCTTCCATGATTATGTATCCTTTCTTATTTGTACATTGTTTTTGCAACTGCGGCGAGAATATCTGTGCCGCGTTCGATCTGCTCGTCCGACGGAGTGGAATAATTTATGCGGAACGAACGGGTGACCTGCGATTCGTCCACGAGAAATGCGTTTCCGGGAACGACCGCGACCTTATTTTCAATGGCTTTCTTGCAGAAATAGTTCATATCTCCGTCGGGGAGAGTTCCCCAGATAAAAAGTCCGCCGTCAGGCTCGGTAAACGTTACGGAACGCGGCATTTTATATTTCAGGCAGCTAAGCATAAGGTCGCATTTTTTGCGGTATATCTCACGCAGACCGCGGATATGCTCGGCAAAATCATAGCGCGTCACGAACTGGTGAACAATGCGCTGAGAAAGAATACTTGTGTGAACGGTGGATACCTGCAACGCGCAGATAGCCTTTGCGATAATGCTCTTGTCCGCGCACATATATCCTACGCGAAGTCCCGGCGCAAGCGTTTTTGAAAATGTTCCCGCGTATATAACATGACCCTTCGTATCAAGCGAGCGCAGATTCGGAACGTCGTCGCCCGCGAACCGCAGATCTCCGTAAGGGTTGTCCTCAAGAATAAGGACGTTGTATTTATACGCAAGTTCGAGGATAGCTTTGCGGCGCTCGAGAGAAGTCGTCTTTCCCGTAGGGTTCTGGAAATTCGGGATAATGTAGATGAACGCCGTGCGCGGATTTTTCTTCAGTGCGTCCTCGAGCATGACAATATCCATGCCCTCGTCGTCCATCGGAACACCGACGAGCTTTGAATTATACGATCGAAACGCGTTAAGCGAGCCGATAAAGCTCGGGGATTCGCAGATTATCGCGTCGCCCTCGTTGCATATTACCTTTGCCGCCATTTCAATGCACTGCTGAGCGCCTGCGGTAATTATAACGTCGTCGTTGTTCCAGTTAAAACAGCCCTTTGCGTAAAGATCGTCCTTTATCCAGTCGCGCAGAGGGGTATAGCCCTCCGAAACGGAGTACTGGAGCGCGCCGACAGGGTCGTTCTCGAGAATCGAGTCCGTTATCTCGCGTATCTTGTCTACAGGGAAAGCCTCGGGCGCGGGGTTTCCTCCTGCAAAGCTGATAACGGCGGGGTCTGCGGTGAATTTAAGTATTTCGCGTATCGCGGAGGGCTGAAGCCCCTGCATACGGTAAGAAAATGCGTTCATATTTTTCCGTTCCTTTCCTTGCCCCGTAAGATAAGCCGAAGCAAAATATAATTACTTGTATTATATCACGTCTGTAATAAAATTTCAAGTGCCATACATTTTCTTTACAAAAAAGCAGTAAAATCCGCATTTTTGTGAAAATAATTATGAAAAAACTTGACAAATGTTGAACATGATTGTATAATATTAACGAATAAAACATAATTTTTTTCTAAGGAGGATAAATATGTCTTTTGTCAATTCAATGGAAGAGATCGTGCGCCAGAGCGTGAACGATCTTATCAAAAACAGCGGGTGCTGTAACTGTGAACAGTGCGTAGATGACATTATGTGTCTGGCGCTGAACTCCCTCCCGCCCAAATATGTTACAACAACAAAGGGCGAGCTTTATTCAAAGCTGTCGCAGGCGATGATAAAGCAGCATTCCATAGACGTGAACGTTGCCTGCGTAAACGCGATCGAGTTTGTAAAAAATCACCCCAGACACGATAAGAATTGAGCCGAAAATGTACAAAAAGCTCTTATATCTTTTGATCATACTCATTATGTGCGGGTGCAGTTCAGACAGTAATATCCGCTATGATTATTATGGAAGCGCCGTAGATATTTCCGAACTGAAAGACGGCTATATTATAGCCGACGACTATGTTTATGCAGTCATAAGCGACGGGCAGACATGGAACTCTTTAGAATCGCCGGAGCTTTTCGATCTGATGAATGTAAGAATGGCAGATAAAGACAGCTATTCAAAATTATCGGTCAACGATAGCGTAAGCAGCGAAAACAATACATTGGTGTTATCCCAAGCAGAAACCAGATATGTATATTACCCGGTGCTGGATGAGGTGTGTCTTGTATATTCATTAGCGCAGTTTGACGGGGAGCTGTCTGTCAAGGGTTATATTACACTCTACACGCGCGGCGATAATACCACGGACATCCTTTTCTTGCCGGGAAACGGAGAATGGAAGGGGCTGCCTATGCTTTATTATGAAGATAAGGGAGCATGGACAATGCAGGAAGACTATAAGATTATAGCTAACGCCCCGTGTATAAACCTAGGAAAACCGGAGGATTATAATAACAGCGGGATAACATTAAATGCAGATGAAACGCTTCGCGAAGTATACATAACGATCAATAATCTGGTACTTTGCTGGTGCGAGGGCGATTACGGAACTGTGGAAAACTCTGCTGATATCGTCAATATTTCTTATCTGTGATATTTCAATCTGTAAATCAAACACCGTCCCTATCTCTCGACAGGGACGGTATTCTTATATCTGATTCATCTGTTCGACAACAAGCTCCTGAAGCGACGCATAATAAAGCGGGAAAAGCGCTTCAACACAGCCAAGGAGAAGCATATTGCGGTTGTTTATCGCCGCAAGGTCGTGTCCGTAGGTATATATCCAGCGGCGGAACCACTCAGTCTCAAACGGCGGTTCGGGCTTTTTGGTGCGAACGAGCCATGCCATTGACTTGAAGCTGCCCTCAAGGATACCGTCGGGATTGGCAAAGCCGAATTCCTCAAGCATATCGTAAATTTGCCTGAGCTGACCGTCGCGCATGGAGGATTCCTCGGCATAGCGGCGTATGAAAGGCAGCCGTATCGCAAAGCTGTAACGGATTATCGAAAGAACCTCGTCAAACTGTTCAGTGTCCATTTCGCGCAGCTTTCGGCTGTCGGGAATTATCCCGAGATTTCGGAAGCTATCGGGGTCGGTAATGCTATTCAGTCCGATTTTGAACACATCTTTGACGTTGATGTTGTAAAAATCCTCGTCCGCTATCTGATAGCAGCAGCGTATGGCGTTAAAAAGTGAACGCGACGCGCTGTCTATCTGCGAGGCAATTTTTTTCAGCACCTCTTCGTTTGCCAAAGCCGTCATTCCTTTCTTTCAATGTTGTAAACCATTTTTTCATATTCCGCGACAGGCATGGGACGTGCAAAATAGAAGCCCTGCGCCATATCACAGCCGAGTTTTTTAAGCAGATACGCCTGTTCCTTTGTTTCAATTCCCTCGCATATCGTGGAAATATTGAGCGATGAAGCAAGTGAAACAACGCAGCCGATGATCTTGCTGGCATTTTCGGTCTCGTCGGCATTCTCAGTAAGGAACGAGCGGTCGATCTTCAGCACATCAACAGGCAGATCCTTCAGCATATTGAGCGACGAATAGCCTGTTCCGAAGTCATCGATCGAAACGTGGAAGCCCGCCGCCTTTATCTGGCGGAAAATATCCATAAGAATGTCGATATTTTCATATGCGGCGCTCTCGGTTATTTCAATTTCAAAATATTTCGGGTCAATGTCGTATTCCTTGCAATAGTTGCTGAGCGTCTGTACAAAATCGTCGTTGTGCAAATGAAGACGGGACATATTTACCGAAATGACCTTGGGTTCATATCCCTGACTGAGCCACGATTTCTGGAGCTTGCAGACCTCGCTGAACATATAAAAGTCAAGCTTAGTTACAAATCCGTTTTTCTCAAAAAGCGGGATAAACTTTCCGGGCGGAACGATCTCACCGTCGTGGAACCAGCGTACAAGCGCTTCTGCGCCGATAACTTCATTCTTTGAGTCAAGCCCGAACTTAGGCTGTAAGAATACCTTGAATTCGTGCTTTTCGAGCGCAGCCTCCATAACGTCTTCGATCGACTTTTCATTTCTGATGTCCTCGATCATTGAAACGTCGAAGAAAGAATATGCGCTTTCTTTCATTATCTTTATGCTCTTGCGCGCAAGGTCCGCGCGGTCCGCCGCCGCACGTATCTTCATATTTCTGTCGGTAAGCTGATAAATACCGATAGAAATAAATATTTTCACTTCCGTAATCTGATAATCAATATCGGTCATGATATGATTTACCAGCTCGGCAAGGTCATCCTTTGTCTTGTATTCGGCGAGAATATAGAACAGGTCGCCGGAATTTCTTGCAAA
>OQWA01000446.1_pt1 | contig 12122 bp, 14 predicted proteins | sample 1691581 | NCBI WGS metagenome assembly OQWA01 (sample SAMN03418264, study PRJEB22391) | human gut metagenome | biome: human-gut; feature: organic feature; material: feces | host: Homo sapiens | place: Tanzania | collected 2013-01
GGATTTCTCCCATGCGCCGCTTTGTGTTTTTGTGTCAGTCGTCCTTTTCGGGCGTCTGCTTCTTTGTGCGGAGGATTCTCCGCAGAATGTATATTGTTATCATGATGAGGAGAATCGCGGTGAAAATACCGAGCATTCCCTGACCCATGACCTTCAGTGCAATAATTACGTTATCCCACATAGTAGTTTCCTTCTTTCTATCAAAGTATGAATGGCAATGTATGAGTCTGCGCGCAGCTTACAGGTAGGAGCTTATCAGGTTGATAATCAGACCGCCGGCAACGACAGATGCAATCTGGCCGGAAACGTTTGCACCGGCTGCGTGCATGATGAGGATGTTCTGGGGGTCTTCCTTCAGCGCGAGCTTCTGGACAACACGGGAGGACATCGGGAAAGCGGAGATTCCGGCAGCGCCGATCATCGGGTTGACCTTGGTCTTTGAGAACAGGTTGATGATCTTTGCAAAGAGGACACCGCCAATGCTGTCGAAGACGAAAGCAAGGAGTCCGATACCCATGATGAGCAGGGTGTCAACCTGTACAAATGCCTCCGCCTGCATACTGAAGGAGATCGTGATGCCGAGGAAGAGGGTAATCAGGTTTGCCAGCGTGTTCTGGGCGGTCTCAGACATGGTTCCGAGCACACCGCACTCGCGGATGAGGTTTCCGAACATCAGGAAGCCTACGAGCGCCACGGAGGAAGGAGATACCAGTCCGACGATAAAGGTTACGACGATGGGGAAGGCGATGCGCAGCTCCTTGGAGACCTCGCCGGGATGGTAGGTCATGCGGATCTGACGCTCCTTCTTTGTTGTTACCAGCTTGATGGCGAAGGGCTGCACAATGGGAACCAGCGCCATGTAGGAGTAGGCGGCAACCGCGATCGCCCCGATATATTTCGAGTGGAAGATCTGGGAGACCAGAATGGAGGTCGGTCCGTCAGCAGCGCCGATGATGGCGATGGAAGCCGCATCCTTTAAATCGAAGCCCATCAGTGTCGCAATGACGAGAGCGACAAAGATACCGAACTGTGCGGCGGCTCCGAACAGGAACATGACGGGGCAGGACAGGAGCGGGCCGAAGTCGATCATTGCGCCGATGCCGATGAAGAGCAGGATCGGCAGTGCCTCGGATGCCTCGATTCCGATGTGGAAAAGCCATTCCAGAATACCGTTTACCTCGCCCACACCTTCCATGTACTGGTTGATGACGCCGGTAAAGGGAAGATTGACAAGTATGGCGCCGAAGCCCATGGGAAGCAGAAGAGAAGGCTCATACTCCTTTTTGATGGCGAGCCAGATCAGGATGATACCGATCAGGTACATGACGACCTGTTTCCATGTGATGGCTAATAAGCCGGTTACTAAAAAATCCATAGTGAATCCCTCCTATGTATATATGGTATATATGTTTGCCCATGCCTGCCTGGATTTATACAGGCGTGCTGCCTATGGAAAGGGGACAAAAGGGAAAAAAAGAAGACCTTTATTGCAGGATAAACACTGCAATAAAAGTCTTGTCATTTCAATCTTAAGCGGATATCCAACCGGAATATCGTACTGACGCCTAAAATGCAGCTGCAAACCACCCGAATCCCGTCCGGTTAACATCTGCCGACTACTCCCTTTTATCGGAAACTGATAAACATATCATACAATAGACCGGAAAAAAAGTCCAGCGGAAAATGAGCAAAAGAAATTTATTTTTCGTGCACACTAAAGTATTTCCAAAGCCCGCCGATAAAGATATTAGAATTCAGCGAGAAGGAGGGACCCTTGATGCGTATTGAAGCTTATACACAGGTACAGCAGCTTTACCAGACGAAGAAGGTAAATCAGGCAAGGAAGTCGGGCAGCGTATCTCACGCGGATCAACTGCAGATCAGCAATCTCGGAAAGGATTTCCAGACTGCAAGAGCGGCAGTGGCAGGAAGCCCCGACATCAGAGAGGAATTGACAGCGCCGATCAAAGCGAAGATCCAGAGCGGCACCTACAGTGTTGACAATGAGAGCTTTGCGGAGAAGCTGTTAAAGAAGTATGAGGAAATGAGGTAAGAAGTCCCGTGGCCAGCTTAATGGAGAACCTGATAGAAGTAATTGAACAGGAAGGCATAGAATATGAGGGACTTCTGAGCCTGTCTCAGAAGAAGACTCCGGTTATCGTGAGCGGTGATCTGGAGACATTACAGAAAATCACGGATGATGAACAGGAATCGGTAAGCAGAATCAGCCATCTGGAAAAGAAGAGGACGGAAGTTACTGCGGATATCGCCAATGTTTTGAACAGGGATGTTACGAAGCTGAAGCTCCGGAATATGATCGATATGCTTGCGGCAAGACCTGCAGAACAGCAGAGACTTGCAGCGGCGCACGACAGATTGCAGAGCGCAGTGCATGAATTACAGCGGACGAATGAACAGAACAAGGAACTGCTGGGAAATGCACTTGAAATGGTGGAGTTTGAGATGAATCTCCTGCAGGCGTCCAAGGCGGCGCCGGAGACGGCAAATTATACCAGAAGTGCGTATAACACCGGAGACACGATGGGTGTAGCCGGCGGCGGTTTTGACGCAAAACAGTAACAACGGTAAAGACAGAGGTGATATTATGCCATTGATGGGCAGCTTATACATTGGAGCATCCGGATTACAGACAAGTCAGAATGCGCTGAATACCACAGCGCATAATCTTTCTAATATCGACACCACCGGCTATACAAGACAGCAGGTGCAGCAGTCTGCAAGGCGCTATGTGACGCTTTCCGTGAACCCCCAGTCTGTAAACAATAAGCAGACCGGTCTGGGTGTCACTTATTCCCGGGTAAAACAGATCAGAGATTATTTTCTGGATAAGACATACCGCAAGGAATCGGGGCGCAGTATGTTCTATGAAGTGTCCACAGAGGTTCTGGAGGAAGTGGAGAGCCAGCTTGGAGAGATGAACGGTGAGGCGTTCCAGACGACGATTGAGGACTTATGGACATCCGTGCAGGAGCTGGCGAAGGATCCGGCAAGCTCCGTGACGCAGGGACTTCTTGTCCGCAAGGCTTCCGAATTCGTGGAGCGCGCATCGACGGTTTATGCGGGACTGGCTTCTTATCAGGATAATCTGAATGTGCAGATAAAGAAACAGGTTGACAAGATCAACGAATACGGTGACCAGATCTTACTGCTGAATGACAAGATCCGCGCCGTGGAGGCGGGCGGCATCGAGCATGCCAACGATCTGCGGGATGCCAGGAACCAGATACTGGATGAGCTGGCGGAGATGACCAGCATGTCGTTCTCCGAGGACATCTACGGAAGCGTCTCCATCCAGATTGAGGGAGTGGATTTCGTCAAAGGCGGCACCTGCTATAAGATGGAACTGGACGTTGACCCGAATACCGGCTTTTATACTCCGTTCTGGCCGCAGAATGCAACCTACCGCGTGCTGGATGACGGAACCCGCGAGTACAATATCGACGGTGCGGAGGTCTTTAATTTCAACAGGGAGATTTCATCCGACCTGAACACGGATATCGGCGGGCTGAAATCCATGCTCCTTGCAAGGGGAGATCACAGGGCGGATTACACGGACATTGAAGGAGATTACGACAGCATTTCCCAGTCGGTGCTGATGAATATTGAAGCGGAGTTCGACCAGCTGATCCACAATGTCGTGACAAGGATCAATGACATTCTTGCCAAGGCAGCCGGACAGCAGACGGGGGACATCACGCTGGACGACGGAACGGTTCTTCAGGGAGCGGATTACGTTTTCTCCGATCCCGGCGGCTATATGCGCATGGAGGACGGAAGACCGATCCAGATGTTTGAGAAGGTGACGACGGACGGTTACCGGAAGGTAAACGGCACGATCAGCTATGTCGATGAAAACGGCGTGACCCAGACGAAGAGCGGCGAAATATGGGTGAAAAACGAGGAGATTGCGGACGAGGTGGATTCGCTGTACAGTGTCAAGAACCTCAGGATCAACCAGACACTGATGCAGGAGCCGGCGATGCTGGGCTTCCGGCTTCCGGACGGCTCGGAGGACACAGAGACGGCGGAGGCGTTAAAGGCAGCGTTTACCGAGGAAATCTATACGCTGAACCCGAATGTCAGAAAGCAGACGACGTTCGTGGACTATTACACCGACCTTGTCGCACAGGTGGCGAACTCCGGCTCGGTCTACCGCAGCATCTCCGATAACCAGCAGACGACGGTGGAGGCTGCGGAGAGCGCAAGACAGCAGGTCATCGGCGTGTCCTCAGACGAAGAGCTTTCCAATATGATTAAGTTCCAGAATGCCTATAACGCATCCAGCCGTTACATCAATGTAATCAGCGAGATGCTTGAGCATATCATTTCCACTTTAGGTCATTAAGCAAAGGAGGCAGAGAGATGCCCTCACAGTTTTTTGGATTAAATATCGCATATACAGGCTTGCTGGCGAGCAATGCCGCGCTGAATACCACGTCTAACAATATCGCAAATGTCCAGACGGAAGGCTACAGCAGACAGCAGGTCAAACAGCAGGCGGCAAATCCGCTCAGAGTGTTCCAGACCTACGGCCGCGCATCTCATCGATCTTGAGCTTGATCTCCTGATTGACATCCTTCTGCAATTTCTGTAGGTTCGCCGCAACACCGTTGAAATACTCCGCCAACGCTCCCGCATAGCCTACAAACTGGGATTTTGCGGTGGCATCGTTCGGGTTCTTCATCAGCTCCTGAAGACCCGTTGTCATCAGCTGGTCGAACACCGTCTTAAATCCGGCATTCTTTCCGTTGTCGTCAAAATAATTCTCAATCTGGGTCATGTAATACTGCTTCTGGCCGTACTCGCCGACCTTCGCGTCGGAGGTGGTTGACGTGGAGACGAAGGAGATCCCGATCACCGACCCGAACCAGCCGGACCGTGAGACCGGTGCAAACCGCTTTATTGTGCGGATAGCGGGCGGACAGACGCTCGTTGACGACAGCGAGTACAACGGGCTGGAATGCGTTGCGAGGACGAGCTATGAGAAGGTCAATCAGACGGATATTGACGGTCTGTACAATGTCTACTGGGAGGACGGACAGAAGTTCAACCTGTACAACGGAGCTATGGGCGGCGCGCTCAGAGGTCTGATCGAGATGCGCGACGGCAACAATGCCGAGCACTTTACGGGAAAGATCATCGATACCGGGACGACGGCGGGCGGTGCAAATGATACCGTCACGATTCAGGTTTCCCAGTCTTATCTGCAGGATCTGAATAAGTGTAAGCTGTCCGATAACGGCGGTATCATCAACCTCGGAAATCAGGAATTTTACTACGATTCGTGGACTTATCAGATCAGCTATGACGACAACGGCGAGGAAGTACATACCTATACCTTTGTGCTGTCAGACCAGCAGAAGAATCCTTCCCGCGTGACGAACGACAGGGTGGGAAAGGTTGCGAATATCGGAACAAGCATTACCTATCAGGGCGTTCCTTACTACATGAGCCAGATGAATGAGTGGGTCAGAACCTTCTCCCAGAAGTTCAATGATATTCTGACCTCCGGCTATGATTCGGCCGGCAATGTGGGTGTCAAGCTGTTTACCGGAGACTATGCGACGGACGACAAGCAGTATGAATTTGAGGATGCCTACCGCTACGACCTTTATCTGGAAAAGGTAGAGGAAGCGAAGAAGTCTTATATGGAGAATGATCCGACGCTGACAGAGGACGAGGCGCTGGAGCTGGCGAGAAAGAATACGAAGATGACGGTCGGCGTGTCCGATGACAGCTATTATCAGCTGACTGCCATGAATTTCAGTATCCTCAGCGCAATGGAGCTCGACCCCAAGCGCCTTGCAAACAGATATGACAAGGGAGACGGTGTGGAGCAGAATGATCTGCTGGAGGACATCAAGGATCTTGCCATCAACAAGCAGAAAATGAGTTTCAGAGGATGTTCCGCATCGGAATTTTTACAGTGTGTACTGTCGGATGTGGCGCTGAATGCACAGCGGGCAAACACCTTTTACCAGAACTTTAAGGATGTTGCCGGAACGATCGACACGCAGAGAATTTCCATTTCGGGCGTGGACGAGGACGAGGAGGCTGTCAATCTTGTAAAATACCAGAATGGCTACAATCTGGCATCAAAGATGATCCAGACGCTCACGGAAATCTATGACAGACTGATTCTGGAGACAGGCGTATAGGCTTGCTGACAGGCGGAACGGAAAGGCGGGAAGGCTATGAGAATTACAAATAAAATCATGCAGCGCAACAACTTATCCAACATTAACACCAACAAGATTTATCAGGATAAGCTGAGCACGCAGATGTCAACGCAGAAGAAAATCAACAGACCATCGGACGATCCGGTCGTTGCGATCCGCGCACTGAGACTGCGCAGCAGCGTCACGGAGGTCACCCAGTATTACAGCAAGAATATTCCGGATGCGGAGAGTTGGCTGAATGTCACCGAGGATGCGCTGAAGAACCTTTCGCAGATTATCACAAATATGATCTCACAGTGTACAAAGGGCTCCAACGGGCCGCTGAAGACCGAGGACAGACAGATCATCCTTGAGCAGCTGAAGGCACTCAGTGATGAGGTGTACTCTACGGGAGATGCCGATTATGCCGGAAGATATGTCTTCACCGGCTACAGGACGGATACCTCGCTGAGCTTTGAGAAGGAGGAAACTCTGAATTATACCATCACGGAGCAGCTTACCAGCAAGGACATTGATTCCGTGGTCAAGGTAAACCTGAAAAATGCAAACGGAAAGAGCCTTCTGGACTTAAATTCCAAGAACTTTGCGGATGCAGATATGGCAACCGATGAAGAGGCTGTCACCTCTGTGGAGATACACCGCTTCCGGCTGGCATATGACAGCTGCTCCGATTACAGCGGCAGGACAGGCGTGAGCCCCAGCATCAGCTATATTGATGAAAATGGTAATACGCAGACCTGGACCGGCTTCATTGATCCGGCAGATCCGTCTGCGGGGGGAGATATTCAGCTTGTCCATTCCTATGACGATCCCTATACGATGGCGGCAAAGGATCCCGATGCCATCATCTATGTGCCGGAGACGGGAGAAATGCTTCTCGGCGAGAACCGATATAAGACACTGATGGGAACGAAGGACGACGACACTACGATTAAGAATGAGGCGGAGATCCGCGTGACCTACGAGAAGTCGAGCTGGCAGAAGGGTGATTTAAGACCGCAGCATTATTTTTACTGTGAATCTGACCCCGGAACCGCGGATGCCATCACCTATAATAAGTCCTATCTGACAGACAATGCAGAGCGTCAGGATATTGAATATGATGTGGGACTGAACCAGACGATCCGTGTCAATTCGACGGCGGATCAGTGCTTCCAGCACGGCATCGGCAGAGAGGCGGACGACCTTGTAAACGCCATGCAGGAGGTTCTTGATCTGGAGGCAGTTCAGACGAATCTTACGAAGCTGCTGGAGAAGGCGGAGGAGGGCAGCACCGATGCCGAGACTCTGCAGAAGCAGCTGGATGCGGTGGATAAGGCTCTGACCTATGCGAAGGATAAGGAACAGAAGCTCTTTGAGAAAGGGATTACCTCGTTTCAGGGCTATCTGGACGATGCGAGTCTCTGCATCACCGAGTGCGGTACGAGAAGCAGCAAGCTCTCACTGGTCAAGAGCCGTATGCAGAACCAGAAGACGACCTTCGAGACCTTGAAGAGCGAAAATGAGGATATTGACATCACTGAGGTGGCAATACAGTTAAAGAGCGCCGAGCTGACCTATCAGGCGGCACTGATGGCGACCGGAAAGGTGAGCCAGACAACACTTCTGAACTTTATATAAGGGAAAGGCAAGGTGTGGAAATGAAGATCAATACAAAGAACTTCGGAGAAGTTGAAATCGCGGATGAGAAGATCATCACCTTTGAAAACGGAATCATCGGATTTCCGGATCTGAAGAGATTTGCACTGCTCCATGACGAGGAAAAGGGAGTCAATGTGGGAATCCGTTTCCTGCAGTCGCTGGATGAGCCGGCGTTTGCCATGCCGGTCATGGATCCGCTGGTCGTGAAGCCCGACTATGATCCCGAGGTAAATGACGAGCTGCTTGCCGCAGCGGGACATATCAACGCGGAGAATATCCTCGTGCTGGTGACGGCTACGATACCGGGCGACCTTACAAAGATGAGTGTGAACCTGCAGGGGCCGTTTGTCATCAATGTGGACGAGCATAAGGCGTGCCAGGTCATTGTCGAGAACAGCGATTACCCGGTGAAGTTCCCTATCTATGACATCCTGCAGGCAAGAAAGGCTGGTGAGTGATATGCTGGCATTATCCAGAAAGAAAAATGAGGCCATCGTAATCAACAACAATATAGAAGTTGCGATCCTCGAGGTAAAGGGCGATCAGGTCAAGATCGGCATCACGGCGCCGAGGGAGGTGCCGGTATACCGCAAGGAGGTATATGCGCAGATTCAGAACGCAAATAAAGAGGCAGTCAGTGTTGATGGCATGGAAGCTTTAAAAAATCTGATGGGCAGAACAGAATGATTTCGGAATAAATGGATGCAGGGAAGCAAAAATTTATGCTTCCCTGTTAATTTTTTTCCGGGACTTTCCGATAAATGCTTTAGAAACGGTAACGTAGAAATGGATTTCATACGGAAGTGGAGGGAGTAAAATGACAGTTGAACCGATTTCAAGCATGATGACGGTACAGGCACAGGGAAGTGCAGCAGTGAAGAACCCGATACCGTCAAAGACAGATGAGACAGAGGCAGGAAGACAGGCAATACAGGCTGCGGACAAGGTGGATAAGACGACTAATGTTGTGGAGAATTCACAGGAAAAGAGTCTTTTCGGCAATGAAGAGCAGTCGGGGAAGGAGCAGGCTTCCAACGAGCAGATCCGCAAGGCTGTGGAGCAGATGAATAAATCCATGGGTAATTCGGAAGCGATCTTCGGTGTACATGAGGGAACAAACCGTGTCACGATCAAGATCGTTGACAAGAGCACCAAGGAGGTCATCAAGGAGCTGCCGCCTGAGAAGACTCTGGATATGATAGCCAGAATCTGGGATATGGCAGGTATTCTGGTAGATGAGAGACGTTAAGGAGGACATATTATGGCAATGAGACTGAGCGGACTGATGTCCGGCATGGATACGGACAGTATTGTCCAGCAGCTGGTAGAGGCAAAGAGGACAAAGGTTACGACAGCGACAAATGAGCAGACGAAGCTGCAGTGGAAGCAGGACATCTGGAAGGATCTGAACAGCAAGTTAAAGAACCTTCAGACGAAGTACCTGAACAATATGCGTTTCACCAGCGCCTATGCAAAGAAGACGACCAAGGTGTCAAATTCCAGCGCTGTCAGCGTAATTACCGGTGAGGGTGCAGTAGAGGGAGTACAGAGCCTCAGCGTGGATCAGCTTGCAAAGACGGCTTATATGACCGGTAACAAGATTTCCAAGCTTGAGACCGCAGGAACCGCCAGCCCGGACGCATTGACGAGAATGAGGGATCTGATGACCTTCGACAAGGATGCGGACGGAAAGGACATTTCCAAGAACCTGAAGCTGACACTGGCTGACGGCACGGAGAAAAATATTGAACTGACTGCATACACATCAATTTCGGATATTCTGACAGAGCTTAAGGGAGCCGGACTGAATGCAAACTTTGATGCAGGACAGCAGAGATTTTTCATCAGTGCGAAGAGCTCCGGTGCAGATGGCAACTTTACGCTGACCTCTGACGATGATGGCTTGCTGGAAGCTCTGGGTCTGAATATTCCCGCAGAGGGCTCCGACGAGAAGGGCGCGACCTATGTGACCGGACAGAATGCGAAGATCACTCTGAACAATGCGGAATTTGAGAGCAAGGACAATGTCTTTTCCATCAACGGACTGACCTTTACCGCACTGAGCGAGACGAACGGCGAGAATGTCACAGTGACGACCCAGCAGGATACGGACGGCATCTATGACATGATTAAGAATTTCCTGAAAGAGTATAACAGCGTCATCAACGAGATGGATAAGGTGTACAACGCGGATCTGCTTAAGGATTACGAGCCCCTTTCCGATGATGAGAAGCAGAATATGTCCGAGAGCGAGATCGAGAAGTATGAGCAGAAGATCAAGGATTCCCTGCTCCGCCGTGACGGCACTGTCTATAGTGTCAGCAACGAGATCAAGACAAAGATGCGCGAGGGCATTGAGGTCAACGGTAAGACCATGTACCTCACAAACTTCGGTATTGAGACCCTGAGCTATTTTACGGCTGCGAAGAACGAGAAGAACGCTTATCATATTGCTGGCGATGCGGATGACTCCGATACCTCCGGAAATGCAGATAAGCTGAAGAGCATGATTGCTTCTGATCCGGAGACGGTTATCAGCTTCTTCACACAGTTGTCCCAGAATGTATACACGAAGATGAATGACATGTCGACTTCAATCGAGGGCTACCGCAGCTTCGGCACCTTCTATGATGACAAGAAGATGAAGAGTGATTACGATGACTATACCACCAAGATCAAAGAGCTTGAGCAGAAGCTGAATGATTACGAGGATAAGTGGTATGCCAAGTTTGCTTCCATGGAGTCAGCTATGGCGAAAATGCAGCAGAGCACCAGCGCCGTTACCAGTCTGTTGGGTGGCTCTTACTAATCTGAAAGGCGGATACGGAATATGGCATTACCGAATGCATATGCGCAGTACAATAACAGCAAGGTTCTGACGGCTTCCCCGGCAGAACTGACGCTCATGCTCTATGACGGAGCCATCAAATTCTGCAATGTGGCGATCATCGCTGTTGAACAGAAGGACATTGAGAAGGCGAACAACAATATCCTGAAGGTGGAGCGGATCGTCGACTATTTCCGTCAGACGCTTGACATGAGCTATGAAGTGGCACAGGATTTTGAGCGCGTCTATGCTTACCTCAGCCAGAGACTGGTCGAGGCAAACATCAAGAAGGACAAGGAGATCCTTGAGGAAGTCAACCAGCACCTTCATGCGATGCGGGATACATGGAAGGAAGTCATGAAGAGCAACAATAAATAGAAAGGAAGCCTTTCATGGAGAACAGTCTGACTATTTTATCGGAAAGTCTGGATAAAAAACTGGAGATTCTGCAGAAGGTGCAGGAGTATAATAAGCGTCAGGAGAAGGCTTTCTCGGAGGAGACGATCGATCTCGACGACTTTGACGCGGCGATCGAGGAGAAGGGAAAGCTGATAGACGAGATCAACCGTCTGGATGCCGGATTCGAGACACTGTACGCAAGGCTCGCCGACGAACTGAAAAATAACCGCGAGCGGTATGCCGCACAGATCAGGGAGCTCCAGCAGAAGGTGACTGCGGTCACAGACCTCAGCGTCACCGTTCAGGCCCAGGAAGCCAGAAACAAGCAGCTTGTGGAGCAGTACTTCGCAAAGCGCCGTGCCGGCATCAAGGAGGGCAGAACCTCCTCGAAGGCTGCGTATAATTACTACAAGAATAATTACAGAAATTCGATTCGGCCTGAAACGTGCTCAATCTGCTTTTGGTATGCATACCTCTTGGGGTGGATATGCTTTCATTGTTTGTTGCTTCTTGCTATATCTGAAAAAATATTGCAATATAACTTTCAAGTATGCAAACTATCTCATTATTCTGCTAGGAATGAATATATTCTTTACAGGAGCAAGAAGTGCTTTCTTGGGTTTCGCAATTGCATTGTTAGCTTTCGTTGATGTAAAAGATTTGAAATCTAAGAAGATTTGGGGATTAATATTGTTAGTGATAGCTATCAGTCCTTTATTCATTGGATATTTTGGAGATATAGTTTCTTCTTTTACTGATACGGAGAAGGTGAATGGTAGCAATGCGGATATGCGCCAAACACAGTTTGATATTTGCTTTTATTATTTGACACAATCTCCTTGGATTGGTAATGGTATCGCTTTTACATGGGAGTATGTGTTACCTCAGAATAAGGATTTGTTAGGGGCAGAAAGCTTATGGATTCCTGTTTTGATAGACCAAGGTATATTGGGTGCTGTTGCTGTCTCTTCCATGTTTGTAGCATGTATGATTCATCTCATAAAGCGAAAGAGCGAAGAAGCCATCGCTGGTGTTGACCGCCACAAGGCGATAAT
>OQWA01000449.1_pt1 | contig 12089 bp, 6 predicted proteins | sample 1691581 | NCBI WGS metagenome assembly OQWA01 (sample SAMN03418264, study PRJEB22391) | human gut metagenome | biome: human-gut; feature: organic feature; material: feces | host: Homo sapiens | place: Tanzania | collected 2013-01
CAACAGCGACATTCCGGTGTGGCTTGTGGTGTTCGGCTCAACCGGTCAATTGATGTTCACGCTGCGGTTCGTCTATCAGTTTGCCTTCTCACACCACTGGCATACATCCGTGCTTCCGAGGGGATTCTGGATCATCAGCATCGTAGGTTCCGGGATGATCATCATCTACGGCATCATCCGGCTTGACCCGGTACTGATCCTCGGCCAGATGTTCGGGTTTGTGGTTTACATAAGGAATCTGATCCTTGGATCAGGCAAAAAAGAATATTCAGATGAGAAACAACACTCCACAGACCGGGAAGGGTAACATATTCACCCGCCATCCTATGATGACGGTCTTCGCCTTCACCTTCGTCTGCCTTTTCCCGGTGATGCTGACAAGGGATTTCACGCCCTCAAATGAGCTGAGGTACCTAAGCATCGCTGACGAGGCTCTTGCGGACGGACATATATTCGCATTCTACAACCACGGACTGGCGTATGCCGACAAACCGCCGCTCTATTTCTGGATCGTGATGCTGTGCAGGCTGCTGTTCGGGCATCACAGCTGCCTCGCGTTGTCGATGTTCTCGTTGATCCCGGCGTTCGTCATCACGGGGATAATGGACAAGTGGGTGATGAAAGGCAAGCCAGCGATGGACAGAATGGCTCTGGCCGGAATGACGCTGACCTGTGAGATGTTCCTCGGAACAATGATCGTGCTTAGGATGGATATGCTGATGTGTATGTTCATCGTGCTGGCTCTCTGGACCTTCTATCGGATGTACTCAGGGGACGGAGCGCGAAGATCGGATTCCGTGTTGCTTCCGGTGTGGATATTCCTCGCCCTTTTCACCAAGGGGCCGGTGGGACTTCTGATGCCGCCGCTGTCCATCGCCGTGTTCCTCATCGTGAAGCGTGACTGGAAAGGGTTCGGCAAGTACTTGGGTCTCAAGACCTGGGGCATCATAGCCGGACTCGCCGCCATCTGGATCGGATGCGTGTGGATTGAAGGTGGTCCAGAGTACATCAACAACCTGCTGGTCAAACAGACCGTAGGGCGTGCCGTCAACGCTTTCACTCATGCCAAACCGTTCTGGTTCTACCTCGTGGCGATCATCTGGTGTCTGGCGCCGTACAGCCTGCTGTTGGTCGGGACGCTTGTCGCCTCGCTGCTGCCGGTTCGGAATACATGTGTTGAAGAGACTTCCGGCCAAGCACAGTCAAAAGTCGGTATTTCTGACACATCAGATGCGTCGAATTGCCCAAAACAGGGCCGTTCCGACTTAGAGATTCTTTTCCTCTGCACGATCATCTCCACAGTCGCGATGCTGTCCTCCTTCAGTTCCAAGCTGCCGATCTACCTCGTGCCGGTCTTCCCGTTCTGCGTCTATCTGTTTCCTATCGTGCTTGACCGCATCGGGGAGAGAGGATGGATGCGATGGGGTGTAGGAATATTCTCGATCATATTCACAGTCATTGGTTTGGCCGCATTGCCGGTTCTTTTCGGGGCTGTCAAAATCCCGGCTCTCAATGACCTTTTGACTGAACATCCTTTCGCCCTCGAAGCCCCGATAATCAACGGTATAATTCTTCTGACTTTGGCGAATATTCTGGGAATATGGTTCCTGCTCAAACGGAAAGTCTGGAATATTCCCGCACTCCTTTTGGGTGCAGGTCTTTTCCTCGCGGTGTTCTCCGCTTCGGCGGTCGTCAAGGACATCAATCCGTACATCGGCTACGGCTCCATCTGCTCGAAGGTTCCCGAAGGCACCGATGTCGCCACGGTCTTCCTGCACAGGCCAGAGAACATTGATGCCTACATCGGCCGTCAGATCACCGACTACGGCAAGGAGCCGGAACGCCTTGTGGAAGCGGTCTCCGCCTCCGACAAGCCTCTGACAATCATCACACGCACGTCAAGACTGGAAACAATCCCTGAATTACAGAAACTCTTCAGCAATGGCACCGTCCTTTACTCCGGGCCTTACTGCCTGACGACTATAAGCAAGAAGTAGCCCAGTTGCTTCGGCACTTCGACAAGTTCAGCGACCTATGGTTCAGCAAGTCAGCTACGGATCTATGGTTCGGTAAGCCAGCTACCGGCCTATGATCCGACAAGATCATAGGCCGGCCAATTGTTCTGCGAATCGGCGACGGGACGATGGTGCCGCAAACAGGCGACGGGACGATGGTGCCGCAAACAGGCTGTCGGCCGATTCCGGTCACTGAGCATATCGAAGTGACCTATTGAATCATGGAAGTTGGGCAATCATACAAAACAACTCAGAATCCTTGGTTTATGTGAAATGTTATTTGCCAGCCGTGGCGAAGTGGTTTCTTTAGTGGTATTAACGAATAAATTTCTGTTTTTTATATTTCTTATAGTTTTCTTTTCGTTATTTACGTTTATTGTGCATATTATTGCGGTTCAAATATTTATTTAAATTTTGAACCATATGTATTTCAATGAAAAGAAACAGGAACTCGCTCCGTTCGTGAACCTGAGGAGCGACGTGGGCTTCAAGGCCGTCTTCGCGGACAGGAACAACAAGGACATCCTAATCGGGGTGCTGAACATGATCCTACCCTCAGAGGCCAGAATCGATGACATCACCGAATATTCCGACCGCGAGCAGCGGCGGGATGTACCCTATGGGAAAAAGACAGTGCTGGATCTGGTCTGCCGTGACAAATCAGGCAGAACTTTTGTTGTGGAGATGCAGGCCGCCGAGGAGGACAACTTCTTCGAAAGGTGCGTCTATTACGCGTCGGGGCTCTACCATCTTGAACTGTCGGACGGGGAACGATACAAGGGACTACGTCCGGTCTATGTGGTGTCGTTCCTGAACTATCACCTGAAGCACGACGACGAGTCCCTCTGGGACACCGACCACTTCATCTCGTACTGGCAGTTCACAGAAAGACGCACCGGAATGGTTGCGAATCAGACAATTAGTGTTATCTTTGTGGAGATGACGCTGTTCACCAAGACGCTGGAGGAGTGCGTGACGGAGTTCGACAGGCTGTTCTACATATTCAGGAACAGTGAGGGCTTCCAAAGGGTCCCCGAATGGATCGAGGAGGTCGGAGGAATTTCCAGACGGCTCGCCGAGGCGTGCGAGGTCGCGGCGTTCGACAAGGATAAGAAACTTAAATACGAGATTGACAAGATGAACGAGTGGGACATTCTGGCGCAGCGGGAATTCGCCGAGCGCAAGGGCTTCGAGAAAGGATACGCCGACGGAGAGGCAAAGGGGATTGCTGACGGGACGGCTAAAGGTATGGCTGAGGGTATGGCTAAAGGTATGGCTAAAGGAAAGGCTGAAGGAAAGGCCGAAGGAATGATTGAAGGCAGACTAGACGTGGCCAAGGCTCTGCTTGCCAGTGGCATGCCGATTGAGCAGATTGAGTTGTACACTAAACTTTCCAAGGAGCAGATTGAGGCAATTCAGTAATGGATACTTGAGCATAAGTGGTCAGTAAGAGACATTATCATGGCTAACCTCCGAAAGCGGGGGGTTGGCCACGTTTGTATATTCTGTGCCACAATATCAGGCATCATATTTGCAAATTACTGGCTGTCTAATAATTACAATAACATTAAAACCTAAAATTATGCTAAGTTTCCTAAAAATGTTGGCAGTGATGTCCGCATCTGCATTACTCCCTATGTCCCTACACGCAGGTAACATCGACAACACCCCAGTTGCCAAGTTTGACCTCTCGCGCTATCTCGGAACCTGGTACGAAATCGCCAGGTACGACCACTCCTTTGAAAGAGGAATGACCGATGTCAGTGCTGAATATATCCTCCGGGATGACGGCAAGATTGATGTTATCAACTCCGGATGTATAGAAGGCAAATCAAAGACAGCCCACGGCAAGGCCAAACAGCCAGACCCAGAAACTGAGCCGGCACTTCTGAGAGTGTCTTTCTTCATGTTCTTCTATTCCGACTACCGGATCCTGATGATTGACGATGACTACACAACCGCCCTCGTGGGAAGTTCAAACGACAACTACCTGTGGATTCTGTCCCGCACCCCAAACCCCTCCCAAGACACCATCAACAAGTACGTCGCAGAGGCCAGGCATCGTGGCTACGACACCACCAGACTTATCAAGGTGCCGCAAAGCCGCCACCGTTAGTCATAATAGAAGTTACTAAAATGCGCTCCCGGGTTCAGTATTCCGGGAGCGCCTTTGATTAGAGTTTGCGAACAAACCTACTCTACAACTTCAAAGAGCGGGCTCGTTCCTTCAGCATCAGACTCTGCGGCCAAACGACATGTACCTCCATTAGGGGCCTCAAGCGCTTTCTTTCCAAGAGTCCAGTTAACGACACAGACCATTCTGAACTGCATCTCCGTACAAGCTTTCGCCAATGTGAACGTTTTGTCCACGGTGACATTACTTTTAGACTCCTCAAAATTATACTTCGCAGAACTGCCGGATTCTGTCTCTGTCTTTAACGGATCTGTCGGCTGCCATGCCTCGCCGTCCCAATACTCAAGCTTCCAATATTTCTGACCGGTTCCGGAGCAGCGGGTAAGATACTTTATGTGAAGCTTCGTTCCTGCCGGATACTCATTGCCATCAGTCGCTGTGAACACCCAAGCATCTCCTGGCCACACACCAGTCACATAAGGATGTCCGGTACCTCCTACATAATACTTAGGGTCGGAAGTTCCAGGGAAGGAAGTCTTGTCAACTTGAACAAATGTTATACGTCCGCTACCGACAGACTTTCCGTTCGCATCTACATACATTCCATTGTCACCAGCCGTGTTCTTGAATGTTCCGTTCAAAGTGCCAAAAGTCTCAACATAGGCATCCTTTGAAGGATCGGCATCAAAGAACCATTTTGCCTTTAGCGCAGGAGCCGGCTCCGTGATTGTGATAATCGGGCCATCTGTGGTTCCGGCCGGTACAGACCAACGGTGAGTACCTCCATTAGGTGCCTCAAGGGCAGCCGCCGAACCACACTGCCAATTTGCCACACAGATAAACCTTATCTTGACAGTCTGGTTGTTTATCGCGCTCTTAAGTTTGACTGTCTCGGAAACCGTCTGGTTCTTGCTGGTCAAAATGTGAGTGTAAACGGCATTCTTTCCTGTTTCAGTCTCGGTCTTGGTCTCCTTGACGTACTCCCATTCGCCACCGACGTTGTACATCATCGCCCAATACTTATGTCCTGAGCCAGAGCACCGTGTCACCCCATCAAAGTTGATTTTCGCTCCGGCGGAAGCCGTAACACCGGGAACAGCGAACTCCCAATAGTCGCCTACCCATGCACCTGTAATATATGGTTCACCTGTCCCACCGATAACCTTTGATTTCTTCTTGTTCACGTCAAGCGCGACATTCTCCTCAAGATCAACCCACGAAATGTAGCCTTTTCCCTTGGTTGCAGGAAGAGAGTTGTTCTTCTCAAAGGCATCTTTGTAAGTTCCCATCAAATCCTTTGAGAATGTCCATGAAATCTTGGATTCTCCGGAAGGTGCGGCCGGCCCTTGGTTGACAACAATTGGAACAATAAGGCTTTCCGCCACATTGACAAGATAAATCGTTGCCGTCCTAGGTGTTGTCTCAACATTTGCAGCCGTGTAAAGAATCAAATCAGTTTCCTCAACAAGACCTTTAGTCTCAATCGGTTCGACAGACACCCATTTCACCTCATCCGGAATCTGAATCGTGTAATCAACATTATGCTGCACCTTGACTTTGAAAGAAAGATCGGTCGCGTCTATGTTGAAGTAGTTTCCTCCAGCGATAGAAATAAACGGTTTCAAGGTTTGACCTGCAGCGGACTGAACTACCTGAATCTTCTTGGTGGAGACTCCTGACTTCACGGTGATCTCGGCCTTTCTCAATACGCTGAGTTCGCTTTGGTCACAAGTCACGGTCACTTCATTTGTCTGTCCGGCTCCTCCTTCTCCGTTCTCGACATGCAGCCAGTTGGCGCTGGAGCTGACCTTGAACGCGGCGCTGGAAGTCACATTGAACTTGACAGGAGCGGCAGGTGTGCCCTCAAAGGTAATCAAGTCGTTCTCAATGCCCTCAACCTTAATGTCAGCGGTCACGGCATCTGCGGCAAGCATCACTTCAATGTCATCGAGATAGTAGCGGAACACATCCTTGACCACATCGTCAGGAGAACCAAACTCATTTGAGCGGATGGTGATGGCCGTGGCAGTGGTCGCGCCTTTGATGGTGAACATCGCATCCTGCCACATCATCTGACCCTGCTTCTGGGAGTGCGCGAGAGGATCGCTGATCTTGGCGCCATCGGTTCCCTTGGCAGTCACGACTGTACCCGGCCCGTCAATGGCGACAACCATATGAGTATCGTCAATCTTTCCTGAACCCTGCATCTGAGAGCACCATCTGAACGATACGACAATGTCCTGCTCGCCATCAATCTTGAAGAGCGGCAGGGTCAAACCAGACTGACAGTTTGTCTTTCCGAATTTGAAATAGGCATCCTGAAGATAGATTGTCTTGAAGCCAGGGTTCAAGTCTGTGTAGCCTCTGGACCTCAATTCACCGAGAACGTCACAACCATTATCCTTCAGAGTTGTGTAAATGTTGGCGCATCCGTCCGCGGACGAGGTGACAGCACCGACACAGTCAGAGATCTTGCTTGCCTCAGGAAGTTTCGAGTTGGCCAACTCAATGTAAGGGGCAAGCCAAGAGAAATCATCGGAATACGGCAGCGGCTTGCCGACGGTGTCATCCACCCCATTGTCTTTCAATGAAAAGATGACAAAAGCATATTGCTTGTCAAATGTGCCGACATAGTAGCAGAGAGCCTCGACCTTATGAACGTTAAGTTCCGTGGCTCCAACACTCTCGACCGGATCGATGATCTTACAGTTGACACCACCTGAAAGGCGAAGAAGATTCCCGATGATGGTTCCTGAAACCTTGGCGTATGTCACCTTGTCAAAAGGATAGGAAGTGGATGTACCATCCACGACCACCGGCTCCGCAGGCCGAAGTTCAGCGTTCAGGCCGACCTCCAAGCCGTCCACCACAAAGGCAGGGACACCACCCTTGACAGCACATTTTCCGCTGAGCTGGACAATGTCACCGGCTGTGACACTCCTTTCTCCCTCAACGTACATGTTAGTCTGCCCATCACCGATGACAAAGCCAGTCTTGGCCACAGCCATGACCTGCGCGTCACGAATCTTGGCGACAGTTCCATCCTCAAAGGCAGCGGCCTCGGTCACAGTGGACTCCGCAACCCCAAGGTAAGTGTCACCTTTCTGGTAGATGACGGTGCGGATTGAGTAGCCGCGGTTGTTGGCGATGGTTAGGGTACCCTCGCGAGGGGCGGCCATCGCTCCGTTGGCGACGTTGTCGGTGACGCTCACGGTCACATCTACTGTGTTGGTTCCGGATATCGGATCGACTGTGATCCAGTCGGCGTCCACATCGATGAACCATGCCTCATCAGAGGCGATGGTCAGGGACTGCGGCTCCGCTCCGATTGCCTCGAAAGTCAGGCTTGACTCCGAAAGAAGGGCGCTCGGCTTGACATATTCCTCCTCGGAGCATCCGATAATCGGGAGGACGGCAAGAGCCGCGGCGCAGAGTCTTATTATATTCTTAACTATTTTCATAATATCTTCGTTTGTTTCAATGGATTAATTCATTCCATTATCGGTGTCCCCGTCGGAGGAACTCAGGCCGTCATCCCATCCAGGATTCTGCGCAAGGTTCTTGTTAAGATCCCTGTCGCCTCTTGGAATAGGGTACAGATAGTCGCGGTTCTCATCAAACGTGCGGGTCTTGGTGCGGTACATGTCAACATAGCCCTTGTGCCCCTCGCTCAGCACGATACCGTTCGAGTACGGCACATAGTTCCCGTCAATCTCGATCTCCTGGATCTGCAGGAACACGAACTTGTCTCCGTATTTCGTTTTGTACTCTTTCTCTATCTTGCTGCCAACATTCTGAGTGTCATAAAGATAGATGTCCGGATTGCCGTCACCCGTAAGGTCGTAAGGGCCGACACCAGGGAAATACGTTCCGTAGAGAGGTTGAGGGAAGCAAAGGCCTTCCTTCCACCTCACGATGTCATCCCAACGGCTCGCCTCCAGAACGAGTTCGATCGTCCTCTCGCGGCGGATCTCAAGAATCTGGGCGAGATTGGCGGGATTGAGCCTCCCGATGTTCTGGTAGCCATATTTCTCGGAGATGAGGTAAGGATCCACGGTAAGACCCGCAAGCTGCATGTGAGGCATTCCAACCCTGTCACGAAGTTTGTTGATGGACTTGTCCACATCCTCCTGGGTAAGGATATTCAGCTCGGCCTTGGCCTCCGCATAGATGAGATAGGCCTCCGCGAGACGGTACACAGGCATGTCGTTGAATGACATGTCGGCGCGTTCCGCAGTCTCGTACTCCGGACTCATGACGAACTTCTCAAGCTGGTAGCCGGTCGAGGTCATTGTCAGATCAGGGCCATAGACGGTCTTTTTGGAATTTGTGCGGACGTGGCTCGGAAGCCTCATGATCATGCCAAGACGAGGATCACGATCCTTCATCTCATCCACGAACTGCATGGTCTCCCAGCCCTCCTTGTCGGTGAAGCGCGAGCCATCCTTCATGAGGAAGCTATCCACGAACTTCTTGGAGAAGCCTGGGTTGCCGCCTGTGTTCATTAGCACATAGCCTGTGGCGTTGTGGGTACATCCGATGGACTGCTCCATCTTTATGGCGAGGATGTACTCATTCTTGTCGGCGTCAACCTCCATGAAAAGGTCATGGTAGTTCGCGGCCAATGAATATTTTCCCGACTCCATCACCTTTTGGGCAGCCTCGTAGGCCAACTTAAGATAGTCATCGGCGGAGCGTCCACCCTGGAATGAAAGGCCATGGTACTTCCTGAACGTACCTTCGTAAAGGCAGAACTGAGCCTTGAGCATGCAGGCGGCCCATTTGTTCACACGATAGACACTGACATCTGAAGGGAGAGACTCGATCGCCTCATCGATGTCCTCGATCATGTGGGACATGATGAGTTCTCTTGAATCCCTCGGATTGAAGAGAGTGGAGTCAGTCGAGCCGAGTTCCTTGTCGTACCAAGGAACGTCACCGAACCTCTTCACCTTCCCGAAATAGAACTTCGCGCGGAAGAACTTGGCGAGACCTGTGTATTTCTTGACAGCGTCCGGATCGGGACACTGGTCCATGTGGCCGAGCATGGTGTTGATCTTGCGGAGCTGTCCCCAAGACCAACCTCCTTTGGAAGCCGTTGTTGGAACCTCGCGGGCCGTGCCGCCAAGAAGTTCATCCGAAATCGTTCCTTTCTGGAACACAAGGTCTGACTGTTCGTCGTAAGGAGTTTTATCCAGAAGGTTGTCATAGAAAGAGTTGGAGAACAACTTCAAATCCTCCTCGTTACGGAAATATGTCTCCGGAACAAGCCTGTCCTTAGGGTACTTATCCAAAAAGCTGTCACATGAGGTGACTCCAAGGACGATCGTCAAAATAGGTAATAAATATCTTTTCATTTTCACTGTCCTCCATCATTAGAATGTTATGTCGATGCCGAACATGATGGTCTTCTGCCACGGATAGGCGACTGCGTCCTTGGCGTCGGAGTTCGTATACAGACCGTCAGTACTCTTTTTGGTGACACGACGATACGCAGACTCCGGATCCAGATACTTGGTGTACTTCTTGATCGGAGACCAGTAGGCCAGGTTCTCGCCGGAGAAGTAGAAACGCACCTTGTCAAGGCAGATCGCCTTTGTCCACTTCTGCGGAAGGGTGTAGCCTACCGTAAGGTTCTTCAGCCTGAGATACCTAACGTTCTGGATGTACCTGCTGTTAGGCGGCGCGAGCTCTCCACCGGTCGATGAATAGACACGCGGCCTTGGGAAATAGGTGTCAGGATTCTCTTCGGACCAGACGGTCTTGATGAAGTCCCGTGGCATGAATGCCGTGTAGTAGGCGTAGGAATATGATCCCCAGAATGCTATGTTCATGCCGGAAGGATACCAGTAGTGGTTGCCCACACCCTGAAGGAATGTCGAAAAGTCGAATCCCATCCAGTCAAATCCAAGGTTGATACCGTACTGGAGGCTCGGAAGCGAGTTGCCGAGAATCTTGCGGTCGCCAGGGCTGTCGGCGGTGTTGTCGCCAAGGGTGATCTTGTTGATTCCGCCTTCTCCTTCCTGTTTGTTGTCGAGATCGACATACCTGAGGTCACCGGCAAGGAATCCGCCCTGCATACGGTTGGTGCCGACATAAGTGAGGGCGTCGCAGACGTTTGCCTGATAGTCCTTGGCTTCCTCATCGGTAGCGAACAGGCCGTCCACAACAAAGCCCCAGATGTCACCGATCCTCTGGCCAACATAGTAGTCAGTGAGTCGTTTGTCAGGATTGTTGGCATACCTTGTGATGTGGGAGTTGTAGTCGCTCACAGAAGCGCGGATGTTGTAGTTGAACGGCTTCCCGAGAAGCTCGAAGCTGTCCCTCCATCCGAGGGAGATCTCGTAACCCTTCGTCCTCAAATCCGCGGAGTTCTCTTTAGGGGCGTCATCGCCATAGACACTTGGAAGGGCGTTGCCCTGAATGAGCATGTTCTTTGTGTCACGGATGTAGGCCTCTGCGGTAAAGTCAAGCCTTCCGTTCAGCATCGACGCGTCAAGACCAAGGTTGTACTGATAAGTGGTCTCCCAAGTCAGGGATGACGAGTTAGGGGCGGAGATTCCGGCATACTGGGCTTTCGTGGAACCCTCACCGAATGTGAACGCCTTGAAATCATCGATGGAGATGGTCCTCATGAACATGTAGTCCTTGACATTCTGATTACCCAGCGAGCCGAAAGAAGCGCGGAACTTGAGGTTGTTCACAAGTTTCTTGGCAGGTGCGAAGAACGGCTCCTCAGAGACACGCCAACCAGCGGACACTGAAGGGAACAGTCCCCAGCGATGGCCTTTGGCAAAACGGGACGAGCCGTCGTAACGTCCTGATGCCTCGACAAGGTACTTGCCTTTGTAGTCGTAGTTGACACGACCAAAGAAACCGGCGAGGGCATACTCACTCTGCCCGCCTTCCAGATTGGTTATCTTGGCGCCGGTAGAAGGATCCGGGACAATCAGATCGAAATCATTCAGGAGTTCATCGGAAATATTCTGTCCCTTGGCGGTCACGTTCTTGTAGCGATACGTCTCAGCGTTGAAACCGAACATCACTTTGACATTGTGGGCGTTGTTGAAGGAATCTTCATAAGTTCCGAAGATGTTGCCGGTGTAATAGTCATATCTTCTCGTCCTTTCCTCCAACTCATTAAGGCCCGCTCCTGTGGTGTAGGCTCCGAAGACTCCCGGACGGATGCCGTAAGGAATGTTCACCGTCCTGCCCATCCCGTTGCGGTTCACCCTTCTGTAGGTGAAGTTGGCTGTGAGGTTGAACTGCTTGACCGGACGGATAACGAGTTCGGTGGTGTTGGCGAAGTTGAACTTCTTGTCGTAGTTCTTGTGCTTGCCCATCGCGAAGACAATCTGACGACCGTTGGCGACGTTGTAGTTACCACCGATGATAAGCGGGTTGTTGTAAAGTCCTGTTCCGTCAGGGTTGAAAAGCGGGAAGGACGCAGGGGTGTGACGAAGATTCCTGAACACATCCTGAATGTCACCAACTCCGATCCATGAATAGTCAGAGCTATAGAATGACATATTGTTGGACAGACTCATGATCTTGTTCAGCTTTGCGTCGATCTTCGCGCGCATGTTGTACTTCTGGAACACATCAGGCTCGGTGGCCTTCATGATACCGGTCTGGCGGTCATAACCACCTGAGAGGAAGTACTTGATGTTCTTGCTGCCGCCACTGACCGAGATGCTGTGCTGCTGGACTGGATGCTCATCCCTGAACATCTCGTGGTACCAGTCGGTGTTGCAGTAGTAAACCCACTGTTCCTTGCCACCGCGGATGTCCTTGATGACCCACGGGCGGTCAGGGTTCTCGGTCTTGTCATTGACACGCGCAAGCATTTCCATCATGTCGTGCTGGGTGTAGCCAGTGTAAGGAGTGCCGGCGGCCTGTGTCTTCCAGAAAAGGTCAAGAGTGTAGACCGACCAGTAGCC
>OQWA01000450.1_pt1 | contig 12082 bp, 11 predicted proteins | sample 1691581 | NCBI WGS metagenome assembly OQWA01 (sample SAMN03418264, study PRJEB22391) | human gut metagenome | biome: human-gut; feature: organic feature; material: feces | host: Homo sapiens | place: Tanzania | collected 2013-01
TAGAACAGGAGCGTGTCAATGCCAATGCCAAAGTGGCCGAGGTGAAGGCTGACATGGAAAAGCGTAACAATGAATCACTTGAAGCGTTAAAGGGAGTGTCTTTTGAACATTTAGACGAAGTGAGTAGGGGCGGAATTGGAAGTACAGGAAAGGCGTAAAAATGGAGTCGAGAAAAAGAATCTTCTCAATATGATTTTTATGTAAGTCCGAAACTTCTGTGGGAATACACTGGTATACTATATAAAGAATAAAATAAAAAGACAAGTCATACATGACTTACATGACTTGTCTTTTTTCATGCATTGTGATAATATTAATTAGGTAAAATATTTATAAGTTTTGATATGATAAGTTCTAATACTTTTACAGAATGACGCATTACATGACGCATTTATTGAAAAATCTTAGTATTTATAGGACACATAGAGTTGAATCATATAAATGTTACAATTAGAAAAGGAATGGGCGCAGATATTGACGCCGCATGTGGGCAACTCAGGAAGAAATACATTGATGCCTGTAAACCATAGTAAAATAAGGCTTTGTGAGCCTTTTTGTATTTATAAATAAAAAGAATAAAAATAAAACTCTGTCTGCAAAATTTGGAAAACTGCAATCCGCAGAATATTTTCGACAGAGGATATTCTATGGTTTGCGATGAAAATGGAAAAATAATATTAAAACAAGTTCCAGTAGGGAAAACTTTTGTGTATAACGAAGAGACTGGAGAAAAACTTGAACATACTTTGTCTGACAAAGAAATTACTATTTCTGAACCATATGTTAATGTATATATAACTTATGATAGTGAATATACTAATGGTGGAAATATTATAAGAATAGGAAATAGGTTATTTCGTGGATATTTAAAATTAGAGGTTAAAAATGTACGATTATAAACTTGGTATCGTCGGCGCGGGCAATATGGCAAACGCGATTCTGAACGGAATTTTAAGGACGGGGGTTGTTTCGCCCGAAAAAATCGTTGTGAGTGATATTGACGACAAAAAACTTGAAATTATCAAAAATCAGGGCGTAAATACCGTAAAAGACAACAAAGTATTATTCAAAAATGCCGAATTTATAATACTTGCTGTAAAACCGCAGGTCGCAAAAGTCATATTCCGCGATTTTGAAAAGATTGAAAATCTGAAAATAATCAGCATTATGGCAGGCATTACGAAAGATACCTTGAAAGGTTTCTTCGACGGCGCACGCGTTACGAGAATTATGCCGAATACGCCTTGTCTTTTGGGAGAAGGCGCGTGTGCAATCGACGCGGGTGATTTTGATGACGACGGCAAAAAACTTGTTTTTGACATTTTCAAAAGCCTCGGGAAAGTTGTAGAACTTGACGAAAAACATTTTGACGCGGTTACCGCCGTCAGCGGCAGCGGCCCCGCATACGTTTATACTTTCATAAAGGCGATGATCGACGCGGGCTGTGATATGGGGCTTTCCGACAAAATCAGCGAAGAACTGACGCTTCAAACTTTTCTCGGCGCGGTCAAAATGGTTGAAAACCGCACGACCGATATCGAAACGCTCATCAAAAACGTTTGCAGTCCCGGCGGTACGACAATCGAAGCCGTAAAATCTTTCAAGGAAAATAACCTTGAAGAAATCATAAAAGACGGCATGAGAAAGTGCGAAAAAAGAAGTAAGGAGCTGAGTGAAAATGCCTGAACTGAAACACGTTGATATTTATACCGACGGCGCATGCAGCGGAAATCCAGGAGCGGGCGGCTGGGCGGCAATCCTTATATACAAGGGCGTCGAAAAGCAGGTGAGCGGATATAACAAGGATACGACGAACAATCGTATGGAACTTTTTGCGATTATACAAGGGCTTCGTCAGCTGAAAGAAAGATGCGACGTAACGGTTGTCAGCGACAGCGCATACGCGACCGATCCGTTCTTGCAAGGCTGGCTCGATGGCTGGAAAAAGAACAACTGGCGCACCGCCTCGAAAGACGACGTGAAAAACGTCGACCTCTGGAAAAGCCTTGTATTCGAGGTGGAAAAACACAAAGTTGATTTTGTGAGAGTGAAAGGACACGCCGACAACGTTTACAACAATCGTTGCGACAAAATGGCGCGGGACGAAATCAAAAAAGCCCTTAAATGATTTAACGAAAATAACAAAAATAAAAGCCGTGATTTTCAGAATCACGGCTTTTTTTGCAACAATTTTACGAAATGTGATATTTTTTTGTTTTATACAAAATGCAGTAAACGCATGCGCTGAGCGGTATGTTCAAAAGAAGTATCGCGGGAATTATTATCGGCGCCATCATCGAATTCACGTCGTTTATGTTTGCGCCGAATCCGAAGAAACCGACCAGACATACGATGACCAACAGGTTCAGATACAGCATGAAGCGGTTTAGTATCGACGTCTTGAAATTGTAATTCGCATGCACGCGTTTGTCGGGGTTCAGCGTCCAGATTACAAACGGCACGGCAGGCACGACAAGGGCGATAATGCAAACCGAAGCGTATACCATCGGCGAGAATTTTTCCCTGAAAATCGCAAACCCGATAAGAACTTCCAGGCATATCAATGCGTAAAGAATTGCGTAACAATCGCGGTTTAAGCGGTTTTTCTTTATGTAATTTAAGGAATAGTAGTTTTCGGTATTCTCGCGCGAGTACGGTCTTAATTTGTAGCCTTCCGAAAAGAGTTTCGTTTTAAGGTCGATACTGCTTGCGGGTTTTTGTTTGATTTCGACGTCGTCGTCGGACTGCGACGTCGTGTTACGAAGCCCCGAAAAAGCGTCGCGATAATTCACGGTGTCGTCGTTCTGACGAAAACTGAACGAAGCGGCGGGCGCAACGGGCGAGCGTTCGATATTGACGCGCGCGCCTTCTTTTGGCGCGGGTTCTTCCTTTTTGTTGTACTTATCGAAGACGTCTTTCGGATCGTAATGCTTTTCAGGTTCGGGCGCGACGGTTCTTTCGGGATGATATTTATCGAAAACTTCCTTCGGATCGAAATGTTTTTCCTCGGGTTGTTCAATGGGTGCTTTTCCGTTGTATTTATCGAAAATTTCCTTCGGATCGTAGCGTTTTTCGGGTTTTTTATCCTGCTCGCCGTATTTCGAGAAGACTTCTTTCGGGTCGTACTGAATTTTGATTTCCTGCGGTTTCCCGGGATTGCTGTACTTGTCGAAAATCATGTACGGATCGGGATAGGGCGACGGATCGGCGGGTTTTTCCTCGTTTGTCTTATTGTATTTGTCGAAAAGCACTTTTGCGGCAGCCGCGCGTTCGGCAGCGCGGTCGGGGTTTTCGGTATCGCCGGTGTTTTGTTGCGTGCCGAAAAGTTTTTCGCGTGCAGAGCGTTCGTCGACGGGTTCTTCCGCGGGAGGCTCTTCTTCCTGCGGTTTTTTCTCAAAAAGTTTTTGCGCCTCGTCGTACTTTTCAACGATATTTTTGCTGTTGTCGGCGTAAGAGCCGATTGAAAGAGCGCGTTTTGCGGCGTCGCGGCGTAAAAGGTGATCTTCGTCGTCAACGTCGGTTTTAATATTTTCGGTTTCAAGCAGTATCGCTTTTGCAAGCTCGATTTCTTCTTCGGTAGGCTCTGAATACGGGACGGGCGTCGCTTTTTCAACGATTTTATTGTCGTTTTCGCCGGATTCGGGAGTTTTAGGTTTTTCTTCCTGTTCGGGCGCAACGTTTTCGGCGTTATTAACGATGGGTTTTCCCAAAATATTCGTTTTGATTTCCTGTTTTTCGGGCGCGGGAGCGGTCTCGGATTCCGTTTCGGCGGGTTTTGCGCTTAAAATATCGTCGATGCGAGAAAGCATATCGGAAACCGAACTCGAAGTGTGACGATAATCGGTGTCGTAAGAACTTGCGCCTTTATCGAGCGGGGCAAACATTGCTTTTTCTGATTCCGCCGGTTTTTCGGACTCTTTTTCGGAAAAGTCGTTGCCGTAAACCGATTTATACGTTGAAGGTTGCGAAGACGTTTTTTGCGTTTCAGACGGTACGCCGCGAATGACCTCGGGCGTCGTTGAAGTTCCGGCTTGCACAACTTTTTGGGTTTCCTTTTCGTCCTCGTCGCCGCCGCGTTTGGTGTAAGGGCGCAGACTGTTTATGTCGAAAGGAGCGTCCTCGTTTTCAAAGTCGAATTTGTCCTCGGACAGCAAACTGTCCAGAATCGTGCGTGAGTATTCATACTCGCTTTGCATTTTTTGAAGATAGTTTTTGCCGGCTTCCGTCAAAGCGTAATATCTTCTGCGGCCGCCTTCGGTGTCGCTTTCGTCGCCCCAGTATGAACTGATAAGCCCTTGTTTTTCCAGTCGTTTCAGGCAACTGTAAAGTGTGGGCTGTTTGAGCTTGTACTGACCGCCGCTTTTGACCTCGATTTCGCGCAGAATGTCGTATCCGTATCTGTCCTCGTCGAGAAGGGCTTTCAGGATAATCGTGGTTACGTTGCCGCGGATAAGGTCGCTGTTTATTGATGATACGTCCATATAATCACCTCAAAGTAAATAATACAATAGTATTATGAAAAAGTCAACATTTCATAATACTTACAAGGTTTTTCAATCGTCTTTTCTTAGCGTAACCTTTTTTGCGGCGGCGCGTCTGATGTCGTCGCTCATGGCTGCGTAGTGTTTTTTCGTGGTGTTGACGTCGCGATGACCAAGTACTTCCGCAACGACGTAAATATCGCCGGTTTCGCGATACAGACTCGTGCCGTACGTGCTGCGAAGTTTATGCGGCGAAATCTTTTTAAGGGGCGAAACGATGCGGCTGTATTTTTGTACGATGTTCTGAATCGCGCGGGTTGACAAACGTTTGTTTTGCATTGAAAGGAACAAAGCCTGCTCGTCTTTGGGGACTTTTTTGTTTTCGGAACGCTCTTTGAGATAGGCTTTCAAAGCGTCCGCGACTTCGTCCGAAAAATACAAAATAACCCTTGCGCCGCCTTTTCGCGTAATCGTAAATCCGTTGACGTTGAAGTCGATGTCGTTCACGTTAAGTCCGACGCACTCCGAAATACGAATACCCGTGCCCAAAAACAGCGTGAGCAGGGCTGTGTCGCGGATATGCGTGACTTCGTGATATGCTTCCTGATGCTTTGTAAGGTAGGAACTTCCGTTTTCGGCGACGTTTAAAATGTCCGAAACCTCGTTCGCTTCAAGTTTAATTATTTCCTTATCCTTGATTTTCGGCATCGTGATTTTCGCGCTGACGTTTGAGGGGAGATATTCCTTATTGTAAAAATACTTGAACATAGCGCGCACCGACGAAAGTTTGCGGGCTTTTCCTTTGTTTTCGTTGGTGTAGGTTTTGCCGTTGTATTCGTAATAGGTCAGGAAATCGGTGTATCTTTCAAGATGCGTCGTGGTAACTTTTTTCAGATCGTCAATCGTGAAGTTTTGTGGCGTGCCGACGTCCTGAAAAGTCGCGACGTAGTTTACGAGATAATAAAAGAAAATCCTTAAATCGTATGCGTAATTAAGCCGCGTGAGTGCGGACGTGTTGTGCTCGACGCCGATAAAATACTCCGGGATAAAATGCGGTAAATCCTTTTCGACTTCGCGGATTTTTTTGATGCATTCGATGTTGCGTTGCTTAAAATAATCGTTTGATTTTTCCATACTCAAAATTTTAGCACAACTATGCATAAAACACAAAGCATTTTTGTTTGATATTATGGAAATATCCTTATAAATATGATATATTTGGTGTAGGGAGATAAAATTATGGATAAAAATCGCGTTTTTAAGGCCAAAGCGTTGCATTATTGGCTGAATTTTACCGAACGTCTTGCTGAAATCATTCTGCACAGAAGCCCTGATTCTTATGACGTTACGCTTGAAAAATGCGTGCCGTACGGGCAGGGAAAATACAATAATCTTGACATCATCAGACCGAAAAACAGTGCGGGAAAACTGCCGCTTATGATTTACGTACACGGCGGGGGCTGGATCTCGGGCGTGAAAAGCATGCGTCGGACTTATTGTTACGAGTACGCAAAAAAGGGCGTCGTCGTTGCGAATATCGACTATATCTGGGCGCCGTTAAAACAGTTTCCGTATCCCGTTCAGGACGTGTTGGACGCAATCGATTTCTTGTTCGACAACGCGGAACGACTTAATATCGACACGTCGAAAATTATCTTCGGGGGAGAGTCGGCGGGCGTTTACTTCGGTATGATTTTGAATTTTATTGCCACGCACAACGAGACTCTTGACGTCATGGGACTGAAATTCCGCCACGCAAAAGAGTTCAAAATCACCGTGAATATGTTCAATTGCGGCGCGTTCGATATGCGTTCGCTTGCATCGTCCAAGTTCCCGAGCATGGATATTATGGTGGAAAGCCTTACCGATATTTCCACAAAAGACATAAGAGAAGGGCTTTACGAGGACCGAATCAACGTGATTTATCCCGAAAAGTTTCTGGACGAAAACTTCGCGCCGACGTTCATTATCTGCGCCGAAAAAGACGCGCTTATGACGGATAGCTTTGCATTAAAGGCAAAACTTGACAAATTTCACGTCAAAAACGAGCTTTTGAAATGTACGGGCGCATTGTACGGCAGGCACGCTTTTGCGGTGTCGACCGTCACGCCGATGGGGCTGAAAATCCTTGAAAAAACGCAAAAATTCGTCTTTGACGTGCTTTATGCAAAAAACGAACACGAACAGGAACAAGAAGAATCCGTCGCATAGTTATTTGTTCAGTTAAATAAATCATAAAAAAAATATCATATAAAAACGATAAAAACGAAAAAACAAATGCGTCCGAAAGGGCGCATTTTGTTTTATTAAAGCAATTTGATATTTGGTTGTCGTAACGTTTTTTTTTGAAAAATAACGTAAAAAAATATTAAGCAAGTCCCGAAAGTTTTTTCAAAAGATTCCAAGGCGAGAAAAAAACAAAAATTACTATGATTTAATGCAATTTTCAGAATAGTGCAGTATAACCGTACTATGCGTAAAACACGAGTTTTACGCACAATAAGCCCGATAAAATGCCGTTCAGGGCGGCGAATGTCATTTTTTGGCGTTTTTTATCAAATATTCAATCGTTTGTTTGACGGCGATTTTTGCGTGTTCGTACGTAAGGCTTCCTTGCAGATACGCAACGTACGGTTTTCTTATCGGAGAATCCGCCGAAAGTTCAATCGAACTTCCTTGGACAAACGCGCCCGCAGCCATGATTACCTGGTCGTTATATCCCGGCATATCCCACGGATACGGCACGACGTTGCTGTCGATCGGCGCAGACGCTTGTACGCCGCGAATGAACTCGACAAGTTCGTCTTCGGTGTCGAATTTTATGCTTCTTATGATATCGTTGCATTTCACGCCGGGATTCGGCAGCGTTTCGTAGCCCAAATCGTTGTAAACCTGCCCAAACAGTATGCTTCCTTTTACGGCGTTTTTGACGGTAATCGGCGCCATAAAAAGCCCTTGATAAAACGGCAGATAGCCGCCGAGATAACTTCCGATTTCGTTTCCTATCGACGGCGACGTGAAACGATACGAAATCTGGCGGATAACTTCGGCTTTTCCCGCAAGATATGCGCCTGTGGGAGCGATTCCGCCGCCTGCGTTTTTGATTAAGCTGCCGACGATAAGGTCCGCGCCGACGTTTGTAGGTTCAAGATAATCGATAAACTCGCCGTAACAGTTGTCGACGGCAACGATAATATCCTTATTTTTTTGCCTGATTTTGCGGATTATGTCGGAAATTGCGTCGATAGAAAGCGCGTCGCGCCATGAATACCCGCGTGAACGCTGGATAAACACCATTTTCGGACGCGTTTTTTCAATGGTTTTTATGATGTTTTCTTCGTCAAAAGCGCCGTTTTTCAGGTCGATTTTGTCAAAACTAATGTTAAAATCGGCAAGAGAACCGATATTTTTTCCGTAAATCACGTCGTAAAGCGTGTCGTAAAGGTCTCCGGCAATCGACAAAAACGTGTCGCCGGGACGTAAAATACCGAATAATGCAAGCGTCAGAGCGTGCGTTCCGGACATAATCATCGGTGAAACGATCGCGTCTTCGCATTGAAAAACGTCCGAAAATACGCGGTTTAAAGTGTCGCGACCGACGTCGTCGTAACCGTATCCGGTCGTGCCGTAAAAATGGCGTGCCTGAACGGCGTTTTTTTGGAAGGCTTTCAGGACTTTTTCCTGATTATAAAGTGCGATTTTGTCGATTTCTTCAAATTGTTTTTGACATTTTTGCTCGGATTTTTGAATAAATTCGTCAATATTTTGTATGTTTATCATAATTTACCTTAAAAATTTGTCCTTGATGTATTCGTATGCGTCGTCGTTTGCGGCGTCAAACCATTTAATATCTTTGTATTGCCGAAACCAGGTAAGTTGGCGTTTTGCGTAATTTCTCGTGTCTTTTTTTATGAGTTCTTTGAGGTCGTTTACGCTTAAAATCCCGTCGAAAAATCCCTTAAATTCCTTATATCCGATGGCTTGCATGCTTTGACAATCGAAAGAAACGCCAGTATTTATGAGAGATTTTACCTCGTCGACAAGCCCGTTTTCAAACATTTTATCGACGCGCTTGTTGATTCTGTCGTACAAAGAGGCGCGATCTCCGCCGGACAAACCGATCATTTCGTACTCGTACGACGGCTTTTTCATATCGTTTTCGTCGCGATTTCCGTGCGTAAGATTGATTTCAAGCGCGCGTACGACGCGTTTTTTGTCGTTTTTATGGATTTTTAACGCGGATTTTTCGTCCAGCGCCGCAAGTTTTTCGTGCATAAAGTCCGCACCTTTTTCATCGTATTCGTTTTCAAGGCTTTTTCGGAGTTTATCGTCCTTTGACGTGTCCGAGAAATTCATCGGATACAGAATCCCGTTGACGTACAGTCCCGTGCCGCCCGAAATTATCGGGGTTTTTCCGTTTTTCAAAAGTTCGTCGATTATAGGCAATGCCTTTTCGCGATATTCCGCAACCGAAAAGCTGTCTTTCGGATTTACAAAATCAATGAGATGATGCGTGACGCCTTGTTGTTCCTCAGGCGTGATTTTTGCGGTTCCGACGGTCATATCTTTGTAAATTTGCATGCTGTCCGACGAAATTACGTCGGTTTTCAGCAACTTTGCGACCTGAACCGCGAAATCGGATTTTCCGGAGGCGGTCGGTCCGACGATGAATAACAGTTTTTTCATACGATCCTCTTAAACCATTTTTCAAAGTCGGTTTTTGAAAACTTAATGACGGTCGGTCTGCCGTGCGGACATTGCAGCGGCTTGTTTTCGGAATCTTTGAAACTTTTAAGGAGCGCGCCGATTTGTGCGTTATTCAATACGTCGCCGCCCTTGATTGCGGATTTGCACGCCCTTTGCATAAGTTTTTCTTTCAAAAGATCCTTTTCCGAAAGATTTACGCGGACGAAATCGCTGGTAATATCCTTGAAAAACTCGTCAAAGTTAATGTCCGTCAACGCTTCGGGAACAGCCGACACCTTGAAACTGTCGTTTGAAAACTCTTCGATATCGAAACCGATGTTTGAAAGCGTCGGAATAATTTCCGTGATAAAGTCGAACTCTTGCGCGCTCGCGTAATATATATAAGGTATAAGCAGCGGCTGCGCGTATTCCGAGCCGTTTTTCGTGAGCTTGTCGTACAAAATGCGTTCGTGCGCGGCGTGCTGATCGATAATATAAAGGTTTTCGTCCTTTTCGACAAGAAGATAAGTGGCAAAAACCTGTCCGATAACTTTTCCGTCGAAGTCGAAAGAGTTGTCGGATTTCACGTCGAAGTCTATATTGTCAAAAGACTGCTGAACGTTTTCGGTTTTCGCGTTTTCGGTTGCCATTTTGTTTTTGATAATCCTGTAAAACGCGTCGCCCGCGCCGTCTGCCGCGCGAGTTTGGTTAAAACCGCTAAAATTCCCGTCTTTTTTGAGAAAACCCGACAAATTTTCGTTTGAAAACGAGATATTATCGTCTGAAATAAGCTTATTTTCGTCGTGATTTTTTGTAAAATCGCTGAAAAACGCGGTGTTTTCATTATTAAAATCGCCCTTTTTCGTATTTTCGCTCATAATTTCGCCGTCGTCGCTAACGTATTCGAGCTGCGGCACGCTTTTCACGTCGTCGTACGACATAAGCGTACGCTGCACGCTTGAATAAACGAATGAAAACATCTGATGATTGTCCTGAAACCTGACGTCGGCTTTCGACGGATGTACGTTCACGTCAAGTTTGTCAAACGGCATATTGATTTCGATGACGTACAACGGATAACTGCGCTTCATCAAAAACGGTTCGTAAGCTTTCTCGACCGCGGTCGAAATTGTTCTGTTTTCGATAACGCGCCCGTTGATAATCGTCGTCTGGTATGAGCGGTTTCCCTTGAAATAAGTTGGCTTTGATATGAATCCTTTTATCGAAAAATCGCCGAAAGTATTCTCGATTTCGATAAAATTCATAGTAATTTCACGGTTATATACGCTGTTTATCGCGTTTTTAAGCCCTGTTCCGTCGGTTTTGAATATATTTTTGTCGTCGGCGTAATACGAAAACGCGATATACGGATTTGCAAGAATCATTTTTAATATCAGCGACGTTATTTCGCTTTCTTCCGACTTATCTTTTTTCAGAAACTTCAATCTTGCGGGGGTTAAGAAGAATAAATTTTCAACGGAAATCGACGTGCCGGTAACGCCCGCGCATTCAAACGTGTTTTCAACCTTCCCGCCGCGAAGTTCCGCGCCGTACGCCGCGTCGTCCGCGTCTGTTTTTGAAATCACGTTGACCATCGAAACCGCCGCGATGCTTGCAAGCGCTTCGCCGCGAAAACCCAGCGTTTGTATTGAAAAAAGGTCGTCTTTTTTGTGGATTTTACTTGTCGCGTGCGGCAAAAAAGCAGTCAATAAATCGTCTTTTGCGATTCCTGCGCCGTCGTCCGTAACCCTTATTTTGCTTTTCCCTCCCGAAAACACCTCGATCTTCACCGACTTTGCGCCGGCGTCAATTGAGTTTTCGACAAGTTCTTTTACGACGGATGCCGGTCTTTCGACGACTTCGCCCGCCGAGATCAAGTTGTAGATACTGCTGTCAAGAACGTTGATTTTCATAATTTATCCGCCTTGTCTTTAAGGTCAAGTAAGATTGCGAACGCCTGCACCGGGCTGACGTTTTCGATATTCGTGTCTTTAAGGATTTTTACGATTTCGTTGTCGTCGCGGTTTTCGTCGAAAAGCGAAATTTGTTTTTGTTTTCCGCCCTTTGCCGTCATCATAATGCTGTTTGTGTCGCGATTTATGTCGATTTCTTCAAGTTGGCGCATTATGGTTTTGGCGCGCGTTACGACGTTTTTGGGGATTCCCGCAAGTTCCGCAACCTCGATGCCGAAACTTTTCGACGCGCTTTTATTATAGGAACTGCGCCCGCAACCGAAGCTTCAAAAGCTATGTCGGTTTTTCTATTTGCCACAATCTCCGAAAAACAATTTGCAAGCAAAGCTTTATTTGCCGTAACGACTCCTTTTTTCGCTTCCATTATTAAAGTTTTAGCCGTATCCATTCCGCCCAAAACTTCTATAATTATATCGATTTCTTTATCGTTTAATATATCGTTTAAATCTTTAGTTTTTATTTCTATAGAATCAAGATATTTGTCGTTTTTTACTTTATCTATATTTCTGCTAAAAACGGTTTTTATTTTTAATTTTATTCCCGTTCTTTTTTCTATAGTTTGATTATTTTCGATAATAGTTTTTACCGTATCTTTTCCGACATGTCCGTAGCCTGCGACAGCTATCTTAAATTCTTTTTTATTCATTTTTTCTATATTCCCATTTTAATAAAACCGCGTTCTTCAAAATATTCTTCTTTTTCATCGTATAAAACTACGGTTTTGTCGCTTATAGAATCTTTAGCCGAACGAACGAAAAATTCCAATCTGTTAATCGTATTTACTTCGCTTGCTCCAGCGTCCATATCCAAATATAGAAGATTCAAATCGGGATATCTCGTTTTTAATCTCGTTTCAATTCCTCTTGCTATAATATGATTTGCAATACAACCGAAAGGCTGTAAACACACGCACAACCTTAACCTCAGGCCAGCCGCCCAGCT
>OQWA01000451.1_pt1 | contig 12075 bp, 8 predicted proteins | sample 1691581 | NCBI WGS metagenome assembly OQWA01 (sample SAMN03418264, study PRJEB22391) | human gut metagenome | biome: human-gut; feature: organic feature; material: feces | host: Homo sapiens | place: Tanzania | collected 2013-01
AGGCCGGGGAGTCGGGTCATTTCTGCCATTGTATTCGGAATCTCGCCTCCAAACTCATTGACGAGCATTCTCGACATGTCCAGTAGGTGCTGGGCTTTGCTGTTGGGGTACGACACGCTTTTCACGAGTGGGAAAATGTCGTCGAACGATGCTTTTGCCATGGCTTCAGCCGTTGGGTATGCCGCAAATAGGGCAGGGGTGACCATGTTGATGCGTTTGTCGGTGCATTGAGCCGAAAGCATCACCGCCACCAGTAGCTCAAAATTGTTGCTGTAGTTAAGTTCTGTGCCAGGATTCGGGTTTTGTTCCTGCCAGTATGCCAAGCAGCCTTCATATCGTTCTTTTAGCGTCATTTCCTTAGATATGGTTTAAACGAAAAATGATGCAACTAATGTGCATCATTTCTCTGTATTGTTTGTTGTGAGCTGTCAGGATCCGAAAAGATAGTTCTCGACAGTTGTTAACTTCTATAAATTAGTGTGCTGCCTCAAATTCGTCGAGGAAGCGAACATCGTTTTCGCTAAACATGCGCAAGTCTTTCACCATATATTTCAAGTTGGTGATACGCTCGATACCCAAACCGAATGCGTAGCCGCTATACATGCTGCTGTCGATGCCGCTTGATTCGAGCACGTTAGGGTCAACCATGCCACAGCCGAGAATTTCCACCCAGCCAGTGTGCTTACAGAAACCGCAACCTTCGCCACCACAAAGCATACATGATACGTCCATTTCGGCACTTGGCTCAGTGAATGGGAAGTAGCTTGGACGAAGACGGATTTTTGTGTCGGCACCGAAAAGCTCTTGTGCAAAGTTGAGGAGCACTTGCTTTAAGTCGGCAAAGCTCACATTCTTGTCGATGTACAATCCTTCAATCTGGTGGAAGAAGCAGTGTGCGCGTGCGGTAATTGCTTCGTTGCGATACACACGGCCTGGGCAGATGATGCGAATGGGTGGTTGCTTCTTTTCCATTGCGCGAACCTGCACAGAGCTGGTGTGGCTACGCAAAATGATGTTGCGCTTCACGTCTTTCTCGTCAGCGTTGATGAAGAAAGTGTCTTGCATATCGCGAGCAGGGTGGTCGGCGGCAAAGTTGAGCGCGCTGAACACGTGCCAGTCGTCTTCCACTTCTGGGCCATCAGCCAATGTGAAGCCAAGGCGTGCGAAGATATCAATGATTTCTTTGCGAACGAGAGAAATAGGGTGGCGTGTGCCAAGCTTTTCTGGCATGGCAGGGCGTGTGATATCTATCTTGTTGGCTTCTTTTGCTTGAGCTTTGACGGAATTGTTCCATCAGACTTTTCCCGGAAGATTACACTCAGGCAGGCTGCGTATGACTTTGCAAGGGCAGATGATTACGAAACAAGAAGCGACGTTGGTGCACTTATTAATCCAGACACCGTACAGCTTCTTCAGCTTGCAGGAGAGTCGGAGCGCTTTGGGGAAATAGGTTTGTGCGGTTTTATAAACAAAGTCGAACTTGAACGCGAAGAACAGTTTTCGGCGGTTACCTTTACGCGCGGAAAAAATCTCAATTTTGTTGCGTTCAGGGGAACTGACGACAATATCGTGGGCTGGAAGGAAGATTTTAACCTTGCGTTCATGGACACGGTTCCGTCACAATCTGATGCACTGGCTTATCTTGGTGAAGCTGCACAGTATCTGCGCGGAACAATTATGGTTGGCGGTCACAGCAAGGGGGCAAATCTGGCTCTTTATTCTGCGGTGAATATTCCAAAAAAGATACAGTCGCGCATAAGTGCAGTCTATGCAAATGACGGCCCAGGCTTTAAGAAAGAATTTTTTGAACGCGCTGAATTTGCTGCAATAAAAGACAGACTTCATGCCTATGTTCCGCAGCTTTCTATTGTAGGAATGCTTTTTTCACATGCAGACGGCTATATTACAGTAGATTCTGACGGCCGGGGAATAAGACAGCACGATCCCTTTACATGGCACATTCTTGGCGCACATTTTGTAGAATTGGTCGGCCTTGACGAAGAAAGCGTCTATATTTCGCAGACAGTCAACGGCTGGTTCAATGCACTTACGCAGACACAGCGCGAACTTTTCGTCCAGACTCTGTTCGGGCTTCTTAAAAATGTTGATGTCAGGACAAATTCTGAGTTTACCGAAAACTTCGGTGAAAATCTGTTCAAACTGCTTAAGGCCGCAACAAAAGTAGATTCAGAAACAAGGGAAGCGGTTATGAAAACCGTAAAACTTCTTGTAAAATACGCATTCAAAAATGTCGGTCAGCTTAAGAAAACACCGGTTTCTTCCGGCTTTTAAAAGGAGAATAATATGGATATAGCAGAAATTGATGAAAAGGGCAGAGGGCTTCTTTTTTTTGGAAACGGAACAGTCACGGAATGCAGTGCTGTAGCAGGACAGGACAATGTATTTCTTCTTGAAACAGAAATTGTTCTTGAACGCGCGCAGCAGCTTACGGCGGTTCCGGGGCAGTTTTATCTTTTGCGTTCTGCCGTAAGTTCGGTGCAGTTTTACCGCCCCATAAGCGTTTACAAAAGCGAAGTAAAAGAAACAAAAAGTGACGGCAGCCGCACAGTGCTTGTAAAATTCCTTATTCTTCAGAAAGGTGAAGGAACACGTGAACTTTGCCATCTTCTGCCGGGAGAAAAAGCAGGTCTTATTGGTCCGCTCGGAAATAAATTTGAACTTCCAAAAGAAATTGAAGCAGCCCCTTCACAAAAACCGCAGATTGCCGTTATTGGAGGCGGAATAGGCGTTGCTCCTGTTGCCAACTTTGCATCATCTCTTGCTGAAGGTTCGTATGATTTTTATGCAAGCTTCAAAAGCGGAGTCTACGGTCTTGAAAATGTAAGGGCTGCAAATACTTATATTACAACCGATGACGGTTCGGCCGGAATAAAAGGAATGCTTCCTTCGGCACTGGATGCAGATAAAATAAGGGCAGCAGGGTACAAATGTCTTTTTGCGTGCGGCCCGACCCCTATGCTTGCCTATGTACAGAAAGTTGCAGAAGAAGCAGGCGTACGCTGTTATCTGAGCCTTGAGCGCAAAATGCTGTGCGGTGCAGGTGCCTGTCTTGGCTGTACAATAGAAACAAAGGACGGGAACAGGCGCGTTTGCAAGGACGGCCCTGTCTTTGACTCTTCAATTGTTATTTTCAAAAAGCCTTCATCAGAAAGAAGAAAACCGCTTGCAGAAGGATTAAAGCCCGATCTTTCGGTTTGTGTCGCTGGCGTTAAGTTCAAGAATCCTGTAATTGCCGCTTCTGGAACATTCGGCTTTGGTCAGAATTACCGCGGTTTTTTTGACGTAAATCTTCTTGGCGGAATCTCTTCAAAAGGCTGTACACTTGAACCGCGCAAAGGAAATTCCGGGGAGCGCATAATAGAAGTTGCGTCCGGAGACATAAATTCCATAGGTCTTGAAAACCCAGGAATCCCGCATTTTATTGAACATGAACTTCCCGAAATGATGAAACTGGACTGTGTTTCAATTGCCAATATGGCGGGCTCTGATTTGGACTCTTACGTAAAGGGCGCGGCACTTCTGGACGCAACAGATGTTCCCATGATTGAACTCAACATAAGCTGCCCAAATGTAAAGGCCGGCGGAATGGCATGGGGAATGGACTGTACTGCGGCTGCTACATGCGTGTCTGCCGTGCGTGCGGTTACAAAAAAGCCGCTTATGGTAAAACTGTCGCCCAATGCACCCGACCTTACAGGGGTTGCCCTTTCGTGTATAGAAGCCGGAGCCGATGCACTGAGTCTTATAAATACAATTCAGGCGACTGCAATAGATATAGAAACCGGCCGCCCTGTATTTGACAACATAAGGGCCGGTATGTGCGGTCCTGCAATAAAGCCCATTGCTCTGCGCATGGTATACGACGTGGCTCTTGCAGTAAAAAAACTACCGCGTGAAAAACAGGTACCGCTTGTGGGTATAGGCGGAATTTCAAACTGGAAAGACGCAGTGGAATTTATCATGGCAGGGGCAACAGCTGTTCAGGTTGGAACGGCAACATTCTCCAACCCGCGCGCCATGCTTGAAATAATTGCGGGTCTTGAAGCGTTTATGCAATCCCACGGTTACCATAATATAGAAGAAATGCGCGGAATTGCCCTTGTCTGACAGCATTTGCAAAATAGTGCGGGCTTTGATAACTTAAGTTTTTGGAGCCTTCACTATTTTAATGGACTTTTGAAAAATACTGGGATATACTTTTATTATGTCTGATACAACAATAGTAAATACAAGTCCTTTGGGACAGCATTTGGACAGAATCGCGGAATCACAGCAGGTTTCCTACCTTGTGTTCAATAAAAAAAGAATCCAGCTGGTGGCAAAAATTACTATCGGCCGTGAAACCGACAACAATATTGTGATTGACAGTAAGCTTGCAAGCCGCCATCACTGCGTTATTCAGAAAATAAGGGATGCATATTTCCTTAAAGATGAAAACAGTACAAACGGTACCTTCCTTAACGGTCGCAGGATTCCTTCCGACAAGTACGTAAGGCTCAATCCCGGTGACAAGCTTACAATAGGTTCTTCCAATTTAATAATGGGGTAACATGCCCGTATCCAAAGGTTTAACATACGATTTTTTTTCCTCACTGTGCACCGGTAACTTTCCGTCAGAGACTGAACTCATTGAGTCAATGGATACAGCAGTTTCTGTTCTTGAATCCGAAAGTTCCCTTTACAGACCAGCTGCAGATGACGGTACCCCGGGCGGGCTTCTGGACTTTACGGGCAGTGATGTTCCTGTTATTGTAGTTCCCGATCTGCACGGAAGGTATAAATTTTTACTGGACCTTCTTTCATCAGATTCATCGGTAATTCGCTTTGTTCCTTCAGGGATGAATGTGCTTGAAGCTTTGGGGGAAGGGCTTTTGAAAATAGTCTGTCTTGGTGACGGCATTCATTCAGAAACAGATGATGCTTCAGAAAGATGGAAAAAATGCTATGAAGAGTGGGAACACGGAAACTTCTGCGGTTCTGCCATGTGCGACGAAATGCACAGAAATGTTTCTACTATGGGCATTGTAGTTGAACTTAAAAAAGCATTTCCTGAAAACTTCCATTTTCTTAAGGGCAATCATGAAAACATCATGAATGAATTTGGCAACGGGAACTATCCGTTCAGAAAATTCTCTTTGGAAGGCGAGATTACCCGCAGTTTTATGCAGTATATGTTCGGGGACGCGGTACTTCATCTGATAGACTGTTTTGAAAAGACACTGCCGCTTTGTGCTGTATTCAAAAACTTTGCATTAAGCCATGCCGAGCCTGTCAGTGCGTTTACCCGCAGCGAAATAATCAACTGCAGAAAAAATTCCTCAGTCATAGAAGGGCTTACCTGGACACCAAACGGTTCGGCCCTTGAGGGAAGTGTAGTTTCTACTTTTGAATCCGTTAATCCTGGTGCAGAAACTTCGGGTTCAGTCTGGATAGGAGGGCACCGTCCCGTCCGCGGAAAATTTTCCCTGAGGCAAAACGGTTCCTATGTTCAGATTCACAATCCGTATGAAATGAATGTGGCACTTTGCAGTCCGCAGAATAAATTCAATCCGCAGGAAGATATAGTTAGCGTCTAAATAAGGACATTTATAGGAGTGAGTATAAAAAATCCGCCAAAATGGCGTCGGCTTTTTTAACTTAAAGTTTGCGTTGCAAACTTTTTTATTAACTGTACATTCTCACTTTGTTGCGAATGTACGTAAATGTTCATTCCTAAATCTGAAGATTTACTCATGAACATTTATAGGAGTAAAAAAAATGGACGAACTTAAAAACTATGATCCCACTGCTTTTTTGGATGAATTCCGCGGAAAATACTTTGAAGGCGAGTGGCCCACACTGCCGCAGATGTTTGACATAACCGTTGCCCGCTATCCAAAGCGTCCCTGTTTTACAGACTGGGACACAGATGACGGTTCAAAGCGCACTTACACGTACGAACAGTCCCATAAAATGATACTTGCTCTTGCAAACTGGATGTGCTTTGCCGGAGTAAAACCTGGTGACAGAATTGCAGTTTCGGGCAAAAACTCACCGGAATGGGCTGTAGTTTATCTTGCCGCCCTTTATGCCGGAGCAATTGTATGCCCGCTTGATTACGCACTTCACAACGAAGAACTGGACAATCTTTTGGCAACTGCTCAGCCTGTAATGTTTTTTGTAGATGAAGAAAAATATTCTTATTTTTCCGGCCGCAAAAGCAAGTACAAAGTCTATTCTCTCTGCAGAAGACAGGGCGACACTTACGTATTCAATCTTGTTTCAGAAAAAAAAGTGCAGAATACACAGCCTAGTATAGAAGACACTGCGGCAATTCTTTTTACAAGCGGAACAACCGGTACACCAAAGGGCGTTATGCTCAGCCACAAAAATCTTGTAAGCGACTGCTATATTGCCCAGACCCACATGAAAATCTATTCAACAGACGTATTTTATGCACTTCTTCCAATCCACCACGCCTATACAATGCTTGCAGTATTTATAGAAGCAATTTCTGTAGGTGCCGAAGTTGTATTCGGTAAGAGCATGGCCGTATCGCGTCTTATGAAAGAGCTTAAGGAAGGCGAAATAACAATGCTTCTGGGAGTTCCGCTTCTGTTCAATAAGCTTGCAGCAGGAATTCTTAAGGGAATAAAATCAAAAGGTCCTTTTGTCTACGGAATTATGAAATTCCTTATGGGACTTTCGTTTATGATAAAAAAGACTTTCGGTGTTAACCCTGGCAAGCACATCTTTAAGGCTGTACTCAAGCAGGCAAATATTTACACTATAAGAATTGCAATCTGCGGCGGCGGTCCTCTTGCAAAGAGTGTGTTCAGGTTTTACAACGAAATGGGCATAGATTTTGTTCAGGGTTACGGCCTTACAGAGACTTCACCTATTATCACGCTTAATCCCATACACCACTTTAAGATAGAAAGTGTAGGCAAATACTTTGTCGGAAAAATGCAGATGAAAATTGACAGCCCCGACAAAAACGGAATAGGCGAAATTCTTGTCAAAGGTCCCATGGTTATGCAGGGGTACTACAAAATGAGCGAAGAAACTGCAAAAGTGTTTACAGAAGACGGCTGGTTCAAAACAGGAGACCTCGGCTGGATAGATGACGAAAATTACCTTATGCTGAGCGGTCGTGTCAAAAACATGATTGTTACCGAAGGCGGAAAAAACGTCTACCCCGAAGAAATAGAAGACGCCTTCCAGCTCGAAACCGACATCCAGCAGATTACGGTACAGGGCTACATTGCAGACACAGAGCACCAGTCCGAAGAACTCGAAGCGCTTGTTTATCCTTCTGACGATCTTTATTCAAGGCTGAATATAAAACGCGAAGACTGTTCAGAAGAAGAACTTTCTACTATAAAGAAGGCTGTCAGCGAAATTGTAGACAAAATCAACAAAAAACTGCAGCCATACCAGAGAATTACAAAAGTCACTGTTCTTGAACAGCCGCTCGAAATGACCACCACGATGAAAGTAAAGCGCAATTACAGCAAATAGTCCGCGTGTGGACAAAAAACGCTGATTTGTGTTAAATTAAGGCTCTAAATTTTTTGCAAGAGGTAATTTAAAATTATGTCAGAAATAGATTATGACTCAAACAAGACTTTTGCTGCAGCCGTTGAACGCAGTAAAAAAATAGAAGAAGATATTGCCGTAAACCCAACAAAATACAGGGTTCTTACTGGAGACAGACCTACAGGAAGACTCCACATAGGCCATTATTTTGGCTCTCTGCAGAACCGCGTAAGGCTTTCAAAGATGGGTGTTCCCACAATGATTCTTATTGCCGACTATCAGGTTCTTACAGACCATGATGCATTCCAGGAGATAAGCCAGAATACAAAGCAACTTGTAATAGATTATCTTTCTGCCGGAATTGAACCTTCAGAAAACGTAATAATCTACCCGCACAGTTATGTTCCGGAGTGCAACCAACTTATGCTTCCGTTCCTTACTCTTGTAAGCAATGCCGAACTTTCAAGAAACCCGACCGTCAAAGAAGAAATCCAGAGTGCGGGTCTCAAGAATGTAAATGCAGGAATGTATACGTACCCCATTCACCAGGCATGTGACATTCTTTTCTGTAAGGGTAACGTTGTTCCTGTAGGAAAAGACCAGCTTCCGCACCTTGAGCTTACAAGAACAATTGCCCGTCGTTTTAACGAAAAATTCTGCAAAGACCGCGATCCTGTTTTTCCCATGCCGCAGGCTCTTTTGTCAAAGACACCAAGCATTCTTGGCCTTGACGGAAGCCAGAAGATGAGCAAAAGCCGCGGAAACGCAATATTCCTTAGCGCAACAGAAGATGAAACCGCCGCTCTTATCAAAAAGGCAAAGACAGACGCAGACCGCAACATTACATACGATCCTGTAAACAGACCTGAAGTTGCCAATATTCTTATGCTCATTTCGCTGTGCACAAAAGAAGCTCCCGAAGCAATTGCACAAAGAATAGGTGACGGCGGCGGCGGAATGCTCAAGAAAATGCTTACAGAAGCCCTTAATGAAGAACTCAGACCTTTGCGCCAGAAACGTGCAGAACTCGAAAAGAACCCCGACTACATAAGACAGGTTCTTCTTGACGGTTCCGAACGTGCACGCGCCATTGCGGTAAAAACACTTTCAGAAGTGCGCGAAGCCATGAATATGGTAATATGATTCAACAAAATTTATGACAAAAAATTTAACTGAAGGAAACCCGTTAAAGCTTATTCTGCTTTTTTCACTGCCGCTTCTTGCAGGAAACCTGTTCCAGCAGGCTTACAACCTTGTGGATGCTGCAATTGTAGGCCGATATCTTGGAACAATGGCTTTGGCCGGGGTAGGGGCTTCGGGTTCCGTTAACTTTTTGGTTCTTGGATTCTGCATGGGAATCTGCGCCGGTTTTACAATTCCTGTTGCACAGAAATTCGGAGCCGGTGATTATTCAGCCATGCGCTCCTACATTTTTATTGGTGCTGTATCGCTTGCACTGTTTTCTGTAGTTGTTACCGTAGTCTGTTCCCTTTTATGCCGCTGGGTTTTGGGGTTTATGTCTACTCCGGCCGACATCTTTGATAACGCGTATATTTATCTTCTGATTATTTTTCTTGGAAGTCCTTTTACGCTTATGTACAATTTTTTGTCGGGAATTCTTCGCGCTATAGGAAACTCAAAGACACCGTTTATATTCCTGGTTGTTGCTACAATAGTAAATATTGTGCTTGACCTGACTTTTATTATTGTATTCAACATGGGCGTTGCGGGTGCTGCTCTTGCAACAGTTGCGGCACAGGCTGTGAGTGGCATTCTCTGTCTTGTCCACATAATGCGCAGGTATGAAATACTCAGGTTCAGAAAAGAAGATCTTGTCTGGAACTGGAAGAAACTTTCTCTTCTGTTCGGAATGGGTATTCCCATGGGACTGCAGTTTTCAATTACCGCAATAGGAAGCATGGCTCTTCAGGCTGCAAACAATTCTTTGGGAAGTGTATGTGTTTCGGGTTTTACTGCCGGAAGCAAACTCAAAATTCTGTTTATAAGCCCCTATGATGCCATAGGAACAGCGGTGTCTACTTACGCAGGGCAGAATCTTGGCGCACAGAAATTTGACAGAATCAAACAGGGTATTCTTCTTGGAACCGCAATCTCTGTTCTTTACGGAATAGCGGCAAGTATTTCCCTTATTGCATTCGGACGGCCGCTTTCGCTTATGTTCATTGACTCTTCTGAAACAGAAGTACTTAATGCTTCTGTACAGTATGCGGCCACAATAGGAATCTTTTACTGGGTTCTTGGAATACTGAATGTTGTACGGCCCTCTCTTCAGGGGCTTGGGTTTACCAGCCGCGCAATTTTTTCTGGCGTTATAGAAATGTTTGCAAGGTGTATCGTAAGTTTTGGTCTTGTTCCAGTAATAGGTTATAAAGCCGTTTGTTTTGCAGACCCTTGTGCGTGGGTAAGTGCCGTAATCTATGTTTCAATAACAATGGTCTGGTGCCTGTCAAAAATAAAAAAAGCGCCCGACTCTGTCTGCTAGAATAAAGGGCTGTTCGCAGACCGTACGTTTTCACGGCTTTAAGAACACCCCTGTTTGTTTATGCCCTGAATTTTTCGCGAAAAATATTTTTTGCAAGTGCCAGAAGTTTTTCTTTTTCATTCATTGCCGGTGATTCCGTAACGGTTTCAAACAGTTCATTCAGAATCATGCCCATGGCTTTTCCCGAAGGTATTCCTTCCTGCATCAAGTCCCGCCCGTTAACGGCAAGGTCTTTTATTCCCAGAGCCGACTTTTTTTCAAGAACAGATTCAATTCTTTTTCTGAACTCCAGCAGAATATTCCATGCAGGGCTTCCTTCTTTAAGAGGCGTTCTGTGCATTCCGTAAATGTCTGCAAGCCTTAAGGCAAACAGGTTTTCGATATTTTCGGGTTTGACTCTTATAATGAATCTTCTTACGGCAGCGTCTGACCACGAGTGTTCGTAGTAAAACATATGTTCCTGAACAAGGTGAACAACATTTTTTATTGTTTCATTGGGGAACTTGAGGGCCGTCATAGAAGCAAGTGCTTTCTGTGCAGACTTTGTTTCGTGCCCGTGGAAGTGTACGCGTTCTTCTTCGTCAACAATTTCTGTAGTGCGGCATTCTGGCTTGCCTATGTCGTGGTAAAAGGCTGCAAGTTTTACTTCGAGATTTCCTTTCTGAGCCCCGTCGCAGGCATATAAAATGTGGTCGGCAACATCAAATTCGTGGAAGCCTCTTGAATCTTTCTGCGAACAGTTTCTGCATATGGCAAATTCCGGTATAAAAATATTCAGAATCCCGGTTTTTTCCAGAAGCTTAAGGCTGTCCGACGGTCTTTCACAAAGCAGCATCTTGCAGAATTCGTCCCTGAATCTTTCTACAGAAATAGAAGCCGTTTTTTTTAATACTTCAGGCTCTGAAAGGGCAGCAAGGGTTTTTTCTTCTATACTAAACCCAAGCTGGCCCGAAAATCTAACTGCACGCACCGGCCTGAGCCCGTCTTCAGCAAACCGTTCCTGCGGTTCTCCTACAGTGCGTATTATTTTGTTTCTTATGTCTTTCTGCCCGTCGAAAGGATCTGTCAGTTCACCGCTTTCCAAATCTGCCGCAATTGCATTCATTGTAAAGTCACGGCGCGAAAGATCTTCTTCTATTGTTGTTGCAAATTTTATGCTGTCGGGGTGTCTTCCGTCTGTGTAGTCTGCTTCGGTACGGAATGTCGTGGTTTCTATCTGCATTCCGAAGATGTGTATTGTTACCGTTCCGTGTGCAATTCCTGTAGGAATAACTTTTTTGAATATTCCCATTACCTGCTTGGGCGTGGCATTTGTTGCAAGGTCGTAGTCGTGGCCTTTTTTACCCAGAATCATGTCGCGGACAGCCCCTCCCACAAGATAAGCTTTGAATCCGTTTTTTCTGAAAATTCCGCCGATTTTTACCAATTCTTCAGGTATTTTTACACATTTTATTAAAGACATGATATAATAAATGTATCAACTTTTTAAGGAAAAATCTATTATGCATGCAGTTATTTTTACAGGCGGCGAGGCACCTCTCCCGCAGAATACAGCATATTATTTTGCAGGAACTCCGCCGATTGACTACATTGTTGCTGCAGATTCCGGACTGGACACTCTTGAAGCCTACCGCCATTTTTACGGCAGTACCGTTAATTTTAAACCAAATTTTATTCTGGGAGACATGGACAGTTTAAAAGACAAATCGCTTCTCGAAAAATACAGCGGCGTCAAGTCAGAGATTTACAACCGCGACAAAGATTTTACAGACACAGAACTTGCCCTTATGCAGGCAGTAAAAGTAGCACCGGACAGGGACAACGATACAGTTACACTCATTGGCGGTTCGGGCGGCCTTATGGATCATTGTCTTGGCGTTTTTGAAACATTTGCACAGAATTACCATGCCGACGTGTGGCTTACAAAAGAGCAGGTTGTCTGCTGTCTTGAAGAAACTTTTGCAATAGAAATGTCAAATCTTACTCCCAAAGACAGAATGTCTATTGCGCGTGCGGTTGGCGGCTACCTTGGG
>OQWA01000452.1_pt1 | contig 12055 bp, 13 predicted proteins | sample 1691581 | NCBI WGS metagenome assembly OQWA01 (sample SAMN03418264, study PRJEB22391) | human gut metagenome | biome: human-gut; feature: organic feature; material: feces | host: Homo sapiens | place: Tanzania | collected 2013-01
TCACCGGTGTCACCAAGATCGGGAAGATGAGCGTGTTCAGCGACCTGAACAACCCCAAGGACATCTCGATGGACGCACGCTACACGGACATCTGCGGAGTGTCCGAGACAGACCTCACGGACTGTTTCGCGGAAAGCGTCAGGGAACTCGCCGAGGCCAACGGACTCTCCGAGGAGGAGTGCCGCCAAAAGCTGGCCCTGATGTACGACGGCTACCACTTCTGCGAGGATTCAACCGGGGTCTACAACCCGTTCAGCCTTCTGAACACCTTTGACAGCCTGAAGTTCCGGGAGTACTGGTTCGAGACGGGCACGCCGTCCTTCCTCGTCAAGGTGATGAGGAAGACCTCGTACGATGTGACCCGCCTGTCGAGCGACCTCGTGGGTTCCTCCCTGCTGAGCGACGTGAACACGGCGTTCCTCAACCCTGTCCCGCTCCTTTACCAGAGCGGCTACCTCACCATCAAGGGCTTTGACCCGCGCTTCAACCTCTACACGCTCGGATTCCCGAACATGGAGGTGAAGGACGGCTTCCTTAACTTCCTGCTGGGATACTATGCCCCGATCCAGAGCGACTCCACCAACACCCTCATATCCCTCATGTCGATGGATGTCGAATCCGGCAACCCGGAAAGCTTCATGACCCGTCTGGACGCCCTCTTCGCCAGGACAAACTACCAGATCCAGGGCGACTGCGAGAAAGACTTCCAGTACGCGATGTACATCATCATCGAGCTGATGGGAGAATATGTCGAGACAGAGCGCACGACCTCCAACGGCCGCATCGACATCCTCATCAAGACCAAGGACTACGTCTACATCATCGAGATCAAGACCGACTCCACCCCGGACGAGGCCCTCGCGCAGATCGAGGAGAAAGGCTACGCCCGCCCGTTCGCCGACGACCCGAGAAGGATATTCAGAGTCGGCGTGAACTTCTCCACCGCAAACCGCCGCATCGACGGTTGGAAGGTCATTTAGGTCGATTATCCGGCAAAGACTGTTCGGCAAACTCGGCGACGGGAAGGCTTCGTTATCTTTCTTGGCAGATTACACACGGCAAAAAACAATCCCGAAAGGGATGATATTAACGAATTTTCATTATTTTTGTACCCGAAAGGGACTATATTTTCGTTTGAAATGAGTATCGGGGAACATATTCGTAAAAAAAGGAAAACATTCAGACTGACCCAGATTGAACTGGCAGAAAGATCCGGGGTCGGTGTCAGGTTCGTCAGGGAACTGGAAAACGGTAAGAACACCGTCCGGTTAGACAAAGTCAATCAAGTGCTCAAGCTCTTTGGTGAGGAACTTCAGGCGCATAAGATCAATGAATAATGAAAAAGGCTGACATTTACATTGACGACTCATTCTGTGGGATTCTGACAGAAGATTCGGAAGGGTACCATTTCTCTTATGACGGCAACTACCTGAAATCTGCGGGAGCCAAGGCCATCAGCCCGACAATGCCGTTGACCAAGTCTGAATATTCAAAAGAAATGATGTTCCCCGTCTTCGATGGGCTGATCCCGGAAGGATGGTTGCTTGACATTGTCCACAAATCCTGGAAAATAGATCCAAGAGACAGGATGTCCTTACTGCTGGCTTGTTGTAAGGACTGCATAGGTAATCTTAGCGTTAGAGAGCATTATGGAGACAAATAATCTATGCCTCTGCTGCGGCAAGTCCTTGAAGGAAGGCGAGAGGGACTATCATTCATCATGTGCGAAAAGGCTTTTCGGATGTCCGAAAGTGCCTGTACTGCCATATTCAAGGGATAACATCTCGGAACTGGCATTCGAAGTCATCAAGTCCAGCACCTCGGTGACCGGGGTTCAGGCCAAACTGGCTCTGGACATCAACAAGGGAGGCCGCAACGAAGAGGACAGGCTGACTATTGTGGGATTGTGGGGAGGATACATTCTCAAACCGCAAAGCCCTGCCTACAAGTCAATGCCGGAATTGGAGAATGTGACAATGAACATGGCGGAGGCTTCGGGGATCCGCACGGCCAGACACGGATTGATCAGAATGTCAGACGGAGAACTCGCATACATCACCAAAAGGATGGACAGAGGCCCGAAAGGACAGAAATACTCTATGCTGGACATGTGCCAGCTTACAAACAGACTCACAGAACACAAATACCTTGGCTCATACTCTCAATTGTCAGCCGTGGTGAGCATGCTCTCTTCCGCTCCGCTTCTGGATGTCCAGCGCTTCTGGGAGATTGTGCTGTTTTCGTGGATAACCGGCAACTCGGACATGCACTGCAAGAATTTCTCATTGATTTCAACCGATGGCAGCGATTACACCCTTTCACCGGCATACGACCTGCTTGCGGTGCTCCTGACAGGGATCGAGGACAAAGACGAACTGGCTATGCCTTTGGAAGGAAGCGGGACGGAAGGTAGAGAGGGCATAACAGGATATGACCGAGACGCATTCGAAAAAGCGATGACAGGTGCCGGGATTGAAACAAAGGTGTGCAGATGGATCATTGGCAGAATGATTTCGAACAAGCCCCTCTGGTTTGACATTCTGGACAGGTCATTTCTTCCTGACGAGACAAAAGACCTTTACAGGGCACTGATTGAAAATAGACTGTCACGGCTAAGATAATTCTGGAGCCTACCGCTCCGTAATAAACGCTGAAAATCAGCATATTGCAAAACAAACACCCAATTTTACACCCAAGAATGTAAAATTGGGTGTTTTTGTATTATTTAAGAAATCGTGTTCTATGTGCTTATAAGAATTTGTGGCGCATGACAAAATTTGTCAGTTCCAGCTTGTTTGCCCTATACTTCTGTATTTTGACTATTTCATATCCCATCTTCTCAAAGAACGGTCTGGCTGTCAGGCTTACTTCGGATGTGATTTCAACAACTCCCAATTGCTTGGCAATGCGTTCAACTTCAGAAAGAAGTTGTGTGGCCACACCTTTGCCTTGCCAGTCCTTGTGTACGAACATGGAATGCAGATAGCCGTCCTTATTCATGGATGAAAAGCCTACCATGCGGTTCGCATTATCAAAAGCACCTATAAAATGATTGTGTGACAGAAGCTCTTTCAAATGCTCCACACTGTCACCACAAGATGCCCAATCTTCTACTTCTTCTTTTGTATAATCTCTGATATTAACATGTAGCACGGTCGAGCGGAATAATTCCTGCATTTCGGGAATGTCCTTTTCTTCGAGTGGGAGAAGCCTATATTGAGGGTTTAACCATCTAATCACTTTGCATGGATTTCCAACTTCCTTCGTTCCAGCCAAATCAAAGATGTACGGGTCTTTCAGAAGGTAATTGGCAAGGTCGCTTTGAGGTGCAGGAAGCGTGGCAGTAAAGTTATTTACTTTGTTGTTATTAATTTGTCTGGTATACAGATTGGTTTCAATTTGTATTTTAAGAACATTACTGCTCCAGCCCATTTCTACGGACTGTTTCATGTACCAATATCCTATTCCTAACGGTAACGAGCCATCAAGTATAACCATTTGGCTTGCCCAGTTTATTCTGGCGACAGGGGAGTTCAAGAAAATTTTTTCTATCTCCCTAATCCCCATTCTGTAAATGGCAGAAACGGTTTTCTCTACGTCCTGAATTTGCGCAGGAGCTTCCTGCGTAAATTCTAAAGACTGACAATCAACGGATTGTATTTGCGCAGTAAGTTCCTGCGTAAATTGCTTGTCGTTCAGTTTCAATACTTCGTTTGTCACATTCTGTATGTTTGGAACAGACAGTCTTACATCCGTATCAATGAAACTTCTTAGCACACTCAGCGGATATGTCCGTGCGAATTGGCACATATAAGTAAGGTTGCGTTCCGAATAGCCTTTCTTTTCGGGATAATTGAACCGGATAGCCTTTGCCAGTTGCTTGATGATTTTACTTCCCCATCCATATAAGTTTTGATAATAGAGGATATAGTTGCCCATTTTCCAATAATGGAACAGCATTTGCGCATTGGCTGCGGTAATCAGCCGTACTTGCGCCTGTTGTATTTCCGAACCGATAGCATTTATAAATGCGTCAAAGTTCGTCTTTTCTATGTTATGTCCGTTGTTGTTCATCTTATGATATTTTCGGTTTACAAATATACTTCAATGGTGGTAATCCATGAAACTAATTGATACTTTTATAGTTGATTAAGTAACATTCAAAAAATAACCTGCATCATCTTAAGGAATCTTTTCGGTCTAGATCTCTTTTCTCATCAGTCATGTGCCACCGGCACACTCCTTCTTCAAAAAAAGATCTATCCTCGAAAATCTTCTCTTAATCTGAAGCAACTTATTTTTTTCATGTTCCTAAACTTGTTCATAGCATTTGCCCTGATGTCATCCGCTATGTCAATATAGGGTTTCATGGCTTTATAGTCGCTGTGTCCCGTCCATTTCATGACCACCGGTGCCGGAATTCCGAGTGCCAATGCATAACAGATGAAAGTCTTTCTTCCGGCATAGTATTTCAGCAAGTCCGTGTTGATTTCGGATGCGCTTTGTTTCAGCTTGTTGGTGCATCCGTTCTTTACCCGTTGTTTGTCGGCATCCCATTTGGCCACGTCAATCCGATAGCCTGTTGTAAACTCGATGCGTTGGCTTGCGTATATGACACACATACGGATAGGCACGTTCTCTACGATTGGTGCATCCGTTCTTCTTCCGGCTCTCCAATGCAAAAATGATGTTACGTTTGATATTCATATTTGGGTGCGTTTGAATTTCTACACCCAAATATACACCCAAAAATTGAAATAGCGAAAGGTATTTAGAAAGATTTAGATTTACTCTACATCGTGGATAGTGTATGATTATCAGCGATTTGCAATTTTATGATATTTTCTGAAAGCGTAGGTTCGAGAGTCCCTACCGCTCCAGAATCCTGTTCTGTTCCGCGACTGAAGCATCGTGGATGGCGGTGAAAAAGGCTGTGATGAACTCCTCGGAGAGGCCGTAGTCCTTGCCTTTCTCTATCATCGAGGATAGGATGCTGTCCCAACGGGAAGCCTGGACAATGGCGATGTTGTGCGCCTTCTTGAACTCGCCTATCCTGCGGGAGATCTCCATTCTGGAACCAAGGGCCACAAGCAGGTTCTCGTCGATGATGTCAATCTGGGAACGGAGCTGCTCGATGCCTTCGTTATATTCCTTGTCATTGGAGACCTTCTGACGGACGGTCAGGCTCTCAAGCAAAGCCTTCAGATCTGACGGAACCAACTGCTGTTTGGCATCGCTCAACGCGCAGGAAGGATCGCAATGGGACTCGATCATCAGGCCGTCCAAGCCAAGATCCATCGCCCTCTGTGACAACTCTTTGAGATACTGGCGTGAGCCCCCCATATGACTCGGATCCGCAAAGAACGGAAGCTTAGGGTAACGGGTGCGAAGCTCAACCGCCATCTGCCAGCCCGGAAAATTTCTGTACGGGATTTTCTGCGAGGTAGAGAATCCGCGATGGATAACGCCCAGTTTTCTGATCCCCGCCCGGTTGAGTCTTTCGAGAGCCCCGACCCATAGATCAATGTCAGGATTCACCGGATTCTTGACCAAGACCGGAATATCCGTGTCCCTCAACGCGTCGGCGATCTCCTGCACGAGGAACGGATTAGCCGTAGTCCGTGCTCCGATCCAGACCATATCTATGCCATATTTCAGACATTCATAGACGTGCTTCTCATTGGCGACCTCGGTGCAGACCTTCATTCCATATTCATTCTTTACCTTCTGGAGCCACTTAAGGCCTGGTGTGCCGACACCCTCGAAGGATCCGGGATGGGTGCGGGGCTTCCATATTCCCGCGCGGAAAACATGGATGCCGAATTCGTGAAGGCCTTTGGCGGTCATCATCACCTGCAGCTCAGACTCGGCGCTGCAAGGACCGGCGATAACGAGAGGGGGAATGCTCTCGTCGAAAAATCCCCACTCGGAGACGGGGATGATGTCAAGTGTACGTTCCATAACTATCTCAAAATCTTTTTAATCCTGTTTGCTTCGTGGATGAGTTCCGTGATCCGTCCGCCGTCATAGTCAGCGATAGCGTCACGAAACAGCCTCATCTTTTCCAAATATGTGTCAATGACGTGCAGCACATTGTCCCTGTTCTGCGCCAAGATCGGGGTCCACATCTCGGCGGAGCTCTTGGCAAGGCGGACGGTGGATGAGAAGCCTCCGGATGCAAGGTCGAAAATGTGCTTCTCGTCTTTTTCCTTGTCAAGAACCGTAAGTGCCAGAGCAAAGGAAGTGACGTGAGAGATATGCGACACGTATGCGGTGTGCACATCGTGGCTATCGGCGTTCATGAAAAGCGGTCGCATATTCAACGCATCATACAGTCCCTCAACCACCTTGACCGCCTGCGGATCTGAATCCTCGGTGTTTGCGAATATGCAGGCGCGGCCGTCAAAGAGGTTCGGCATCGCGGCCCAAGGCCCTGAATATTCAGTGCCGGCCATCGGGTGTGTCGCCACGAAGCGGCAGCGGAGGGGATGGTAGTGCGCCGCGCGGACAATGTTGCTCTTCGTGGAGCAAGTGTCTATCACGATCTTCTTCCCGTTCCCTTCCTCTTTGAATATGTCGAGTACCTGCGGGAGCATCTTCACCGCGGAGCCGACCGGTATGGCTATCACAGTGATGTCGCTCCTGCGGACGCACTCCTCGAACGGGACGATCTCGTCCACAAGTTCCATCCTTTCGGCCGCGGCGGCGTTCACCGGGTCAGCCTCCACCCCAAGAACTATCCGGGCGAATCCTCTTCTCTTCAGGTCGATGGCCATCGAGCCGCCTATCAGACCTAATCCTATAATACCTACTATCATAAAATATTCTTTATTACTTTTTCTATTTTTTTGTTCGCGCGCTCAAGCACCTCCGGCTTGGCGCAAAGCGAAATCCGGATGAAGTCGTTGCCGTTCTTTCCGAATATAAAGCCCGGTGTGATGAACACACCCGCCTGACGCAGAATGCGTTCCGAAACCACCTCTCCGGCCGTCATTCCGTTCCCGGCATATTCCGAAGGCACCCACCCCCAAAGGAACAGCCCAGCCGTGTCGCGGTCATAAACCGCACCGAGGGTGTCAAATATCCTCCCTGCCGCCACGCGTCTGCGGACATATTCAGAATTCAGTTCCTCGAACCATTCAGGCGACTGGTTAAGAGCCTCGACCGCCGCAAGTTGCAATGGTTTGAACATCCCCGAGTCCATCTGACTCTTGACCTTCAGCACTTCAGCGATATATTCCGGAGCGCCGCCTACCATTCCGATTCGCCAGCCGCTCATATTGTGCGCCTTGCTAAGCGAGTTCAGTTCCAGGCAACACTCCTCCGACCCCTTCGCCGCCAGAATCGACAGCGGCTTCCCGCAAAGGATGAATGAATATGGATTGTCATTCACTATCAATATCTTGTGCTTGCGCCCGAAATCCACCAGCTTCTGATAAAGCTCGGGAGTGGCCTTGGCTCCGGTCGGCATATTCGGATAGTTCGTCCACATAATCTTCACACCCTCAAGATCCATCCTCTCCAAAGCGCCGAAATCCGGCCACCAATGGTTTTCCTCCGTCAGGTCGTATGTAGCAATCTCGGCACCAACCAGTTTAGATGCCGAAGTGTAGGTCGGATAGCCCGGATCAGGAACCAGCACCTTGTCTCCCGGATTGACAAACGCCATCGAGATAAGAAGGATTCCTTCCTTTGACCCTACAAGCGGCTGGATGCCGCCGTTCGGATTAAGAGTCACACCGTAATAACGTGAATACCAATCTGCAAAAGCCTGTCTGAGTTCCGGCAGACCTCTATAGTTCTGATAGGCATGATTACCTGGCTTTTGGGCCGCCTCTACCAAAGCGTCAATCGCCGTCTGCGGAGGCATCCCGTCCGGAGCGCCTATTCCCAAATTGATTATCCTGTCTTCCCCGCGAGCCACACGCTCCGCATTGAGCGCGTCCATCTCTTTAAGTTTGCGGGAGAAGTAATATTCCTGAACAGATGATGTTCTTTTTGCCGGTTCAATGATCATGATTACATCGAAGATTTATATTCGCCTAAAATGTTAAGTCCTTCCATCAGAGGTCTGACCGCCCTAAGTGCCTGACGGTAACGTCCGTATGTCGCGAACTTGATGTCCGCATAGAAAAAGTACTGCCATTCCTGCCCGGGGATCGGCAGGGATTGGATTCTGGTGAGGTTCATGTCGTAGAACGAGAGAATCGTAAGCACCTGCGCCAAAGAACCCGGCTTGTGTGGCAGGGTGAAGCAGAGGGACGCCTTGTTGATTTCGCTGCGTGGCACCGTGATGGCGTCGTCCAGAATCAGGAAGCGGGTGAAGTTCTGCTTGTAGGTCTCGATGCTGCGGGCCAAGATCTCCAAACCGTTCTGCTCAGCAGCAAGCTCTGAAGCCACAGCCCCTACTCCCCTCAAGCCCTCAGCGGCGATGTCGATTGCGCTCTTGGCCGTGTCCTCAGACTCCACCATAGTGATCCAAGGGCAGTTACGCTCAAAAAAATGACGGGTCTGGTTGATGGCCATATAGTGCGTCCGCACCTCCTTTATGTCATGGATATCCTGTCCCGGAAGTGCCATAAGGTTCTGATGTATGGGGATGTACACCTCGCCCTTGATCTTGTAGTGATTCGATCTCAGAAGCTCGAAATTGGGGATGAGTCCTCCGGAAATCGTGTTCTCGATGGCCATCACCGCCGCCTGGGCCTCACCGGAGGCCACAGCCTTGAACAGTCCCTCGAAGGTCGGACATTCCACAATGGAGATCTCCTCCCCTCGCGCGGAATAGAACTCCCGTGCCGCCTGCTCGTGGAAGCACCCTCGGTAACCTTGTATCGCGACTTTTGTCATATTCATCATCATTTCACGTCACCCTCCCCTTATGGGAGGGACTTGCTCTCACCGCAGCGGTGAAGAAATCAACCAAATAAAAAAGGCTGCCCGGAAAAGCACCGGACAGCCGCATATTCATCTATCTTTTTTTCTGAATATTCCTGCACACGCTCGTCCGGTCCTCTACCTGCCGCGGTAAAAGAAATAAAATCCGAAAGAATAAAATCGTGTGCTCATCATCATAACGATGCAAAGATAGTAAAATCCGAAGAAAATGTTCCTAAAAATTTAATGAATATACCAAAATAGCGGATGAACATTCATTCAAGCCGCCTCAAGGCTTTCATTAGACGGTCAGTATCTCCTTCTCCTTCGCTGACACGAGCTCGTCAACCGCCTTCACTTTCGCATCGGTGGCCTTCTGGATCTCGTCCTCGCCCTCCTTGCGCACGTCCTCGGAGAACTCTCCGGCCTTCTCGGCCTTCTTCAAAGCGTCAACTCCGTCGCGGCGGGCGTTGCGGACAGCGACCTTGATGTTCTCGCCCGTAGCCTTGGCCTTCTTGATGAGTTCCTTACGCCTTTCCTCGGTGAGCGGAGGGATAGGGCAACGGATCACCTCGCCGTTGTTCTGAGGTGTAAAGCCGAGATTGGCGTTGATGATCGCCTTCTCGATCGGCCCGATCATGTTCTTCTCCCAAGGCTGGATGGCGATGGTTCTGGCATCCGGAACCGTCACTGAGGCGACCTGGGGGATAGGTGTCTGGGAACCATAGTAGTCAACCATCACATTGTTGAGGATGGACGGATTGGCCTTTCCCACGCGGTAGGTCTTGAGGTCTTCCTCAAGAAACTGGATAGAGTCCTCCATTTTGGACTTCACTCCGCTGATGATTTCTTTCGCTTTGTCTGTAAGCATAGTGTATTGTGTTAATTGTTATTTATCAATCTTTTGTGGTCGTACCCTTGTCCGTTTCCAACAAGACTATTTATGGACAAGCGTCCCGACCTTCTCTCCGTTGACCAGTTTCAGCAGGTTGCCCTCGCCGTTCACATCGAAGACGATGATCGGCATATTCCCGTCATTGCATAGGGCGTATGCGGTCTGGTCGAGAACCTTGAGATGCTTCGCCATCGCCTCGTCAAAGGTCAGTTCATCGTACTTGACAGCGGTAGGATCTTTCTCTGGGTCAGCGGTATAGACTCCATCGACACGTGTTCCTTTCAGCACGACATCGGCCTTGATCTCAAGAGCCCTGAGAGCCGCGCCGGAATCAGTAGTGAAGAACGGGCTGCCCGTTCCCCCGGCGATGAGGGCAACGCCCCCCTCCTCCAGCACCTTGACGGCGTTGTCACGGTTATAGTAGCGTACAAGCGGTTCCATCGGAGTGGCTGAGAACACCTCTGCCTTCACGCCTTCGTCCTTGATGAACTGACTGAGCGCCAATGAGTTTATCACCGTAGCCAGCATTCCCATCCTGTCTCCCTCGACGCGGTCGAATCCCTTGTCAAGACCCTGAAGACCTCTGAATATGTTGCCCCCTCCGTTGACAATGGCGATCTGCAACCCGGCCTTCGCCGCCTGCGCGATCTCCTTTGAATATTTCCGCAGACTCTCCGGATCTAGTCCCTTTCCAACGGACCCGCCCAGGCTCTCTCCGCTCAATTTAAGCAAAACTCTCTTGTACATAGTGCTTTCCAGAATCTTAAATGGTTAATCAAGGCCTCCTCCAATCGGCATCCTCGCCTCCCGAAGCCATCCCGATTCACAAATATACAAAAAATAATAAGTTATAAGCCTAAGACATCGGAACTAAATCCCCTGAAACGCACCCCCGGAGCCTTGACCAATCACGACGGCCGCATTTTCTCCATATAATGCCACCGTCGTATGCGTTTTTGTCTTTGACAAGAGCAAAACCATCCATTTATGCTCCTTTGATCGTTCCAAAATCCTTCCTCGCGCCACTCCAAGACGACACTCCAGGGCAACGCTTTTGGCACTTATCGTCGCCCGAGAGTGCAGCGAGGCACGCTTGGGCGACACTTTCGTACCATTTTGTCGCTCGGTGGTGCAGGGCAGAATTACGTAAGTAAGGATGACGGGACTCTTCGGTGACAACACACACTCTTCGTCGCCCAGAAGCACAGCGGCAGACCCTCCCGTGAGCAGAACGCGGCTTTTCACTCACGAGACAACCTCGGAAGACCCTTTCGTGAGCAGAATGCGGCTTTTCGCTCACGAGACCGACTCGGAAGACCCTACCGTGAGCAGAACACGCCGTTCCGCTCACGAGACAACCTCGGAAGACCCTACCGTGAGCAGAATGCGCCGTTCCGCTCACAAGACATCCTTGGCAGACCTTTTCGTGAGCAGATCGCGCCGTTTCACTCACGAGACGACCTCGGCAGACCCTTTCGTGAGCAGATCGCGGCTTTTCACTCACGAGACAACCTCGGAAGGCCACTCCGTGAGCAGAACGCGTTGTCTCACTCACGAGACATCCTCGGAAGACCCTACCGTGAGCAGAATGCGGCTTTTCGCTCACGAGACAACCTTGGCAGAAGATCTTCGGCCTTAATGCGCAGAATATCGTCGCGAAGGCAAAAAGAGCGATAGAGCTTAAAAAATAAGAGTACAAATAAAGGACAGTAAAGTAATGAACAGCATTCTTGATCTTAAATTCGTCAAATATTTTATCGACACCTGTCACCAGTCATGGCTCAAAGGCTGGAACGAGAGAAACGGCGGCAACATGAGCTACAGAATGAAGCCCGAAGAGGCTGCCGAGTGTGAAAAGTTTTTTTCGTATGATAACCCCGAAAAACCGATAGGTCTTTCCGTGCCTAATCTGTCGGGCGAGTGCTTCATGGTTACGGGCAGCGGAAAATACTATAAAAATATTCTCCGTGAACCCGAAAACAACATCTGCATAGTTAAGCTTGATGAAAAAGGCGAGAATTACCGAATTGTTTGGGGGCTTAAAGAGGGCGGTGTTCCTACAAGCGAGCTGCCTACGCATCTTCTCAATCATTCCATAAAAAAAGAACTTACGAACGGCGAATACCGCGTTATAATGCACGCGCATCCCGCAAATATCGTCGCGCTCACATTCCTTCTCCCGCTTGAAGACAAGGTCTTCACAAGAGAAATATGGGAGATGATAACGGAGTGTCCGATAATTGCTATAGGATGCGATTTTTTAGCATCATAATTATAGTGAGC
>OQWA01000456.1_pt1 | contig 12038 bp, 12 predicted proteins | sample 1691581 | NCBI WGS metagenome assembly OQWA01 (sample SAMN03418264, study PRJEB22391) | human gut metagenome | biome: human-gut; feature: organic feature; material: feces | host: Homo sapiens | place: Tanzania | collected 2013-01
GCTTCTCCAGTTTCTGGATCTGGTGTTCTGGAACCTGACCGTGGAATCCTTGCAGAAGCTGTTTCGCTCATTTATCTTCTTGCAGGAGTCATTGTTTATCCACATGTCGCTGGTCATGAAGCTGTCTTCGAAAATAAGTATAAGGCTCTGTTCTCATCTTTGATCATGATCCTCTGCATTGGAATGGGACGTATTTCCATGCTGAATACTGACCGCACCCAAATCTCACAATGTGTAGAAAATTTCTATGCGATCCTTACCGGCATTCTCATTCTTGTTCTGCAATTTGGGCTGATCGAACATCGGAAAATGAGCCACGATATGGATGCCATGCGCCAATTGCTACACGAGCAGTATGTTCAGTACGAAAACAGCAAGACCAATATGCAGCTTGTAAATGAAAAATACCACGATCTGAAACAGCTTCTGCAAGGATTCCACGGTTTCATGTAAATATCATAACCACGATACCGGAAGCCTGTTGTATTATACCCGGTCGGAAGTGTATCAAGTGCAAGAACCGCTTTTTTAATCTTTTTGGAAAAGTTTTCTGCATATTCCCGGTACTTAAATTGCTGAAGGATATATTTCTTTTTTTCTTTCACATCCAGCTTGCCGCTCTGGGCAATGACAACTTTGTATTTTTTGTTTTCCATCCGTACCCCTTATACTGCATCAATTTCTGCCCATGCTTCTTCCACTGTCTGCACTCTGCCATTTTCCATATCGTCAATGGCTTCATCCAGCTTTGACAGAAGGACATCCATTGCATCGTTGATCGTATAAGTTGTTTCACGGGATTTTGTTGCCTGTGCCAATGCCATAACCATCACCCTTTCTTAAAATAGCACTCATGTTTCTGTCTTTATCATACCACGAACCATCAGAAATATCTATCATTTTTTGACAGTCACACAACACTGGATCTGATTTAATTATTCACACATTTTTTCATTAAACTTATAACCAACTCCCCACACAGTCTGAATATAGACCGGATGACTCGGATCATCCTCTATTTTTTCCCGAATATGGCTGATATGGCTCATCACAATGTTGTAATCACCGGAATACGGTTCCTGCCAGACCATATCATAAATCTGTTCTTTACTGAATACCCTGCCGGGATTTTGAGCGAGAAGCTGGAGGATTTCAAACTCTGTATAAGTCAAGGCAATTTTATCATTATTCCGCATAACCTCTCGTCGCTCTAAGTCAAGCATTATTCCCTTGTGTTGTAAGTTCGATTTTAGATTCATTTTTTGAAATATAAATTTTTCTGCCGTCAATTCTGTATTCAATATTTTCAAAGGCTTTGGCAATACTTGCACGGCTCGGTGCGGTAAAAATATTTACTGCCGCTAAACCTTTGATATTTTGAAGAAAATCGTTTAGCTTCATTATTTCTCCGCTTACGGCACTTATTTCTGCCAATGTAAGCACATCCGCCGTGTCGATTTTTGCAATGCCATACAAATTTTTAATTCGTTCAAATACCGTTTTCATCCGCATTCCTCACATCAAAATCAATACCGAACAGAGTAAAAAGCGACAGCACATCATTTACTTTCTCTTTCAAGTTTTCAGAAAAAATTTTGTCCCTTGTTTTCAATATGCAAACCGGCTTGTCGCCCTCTCTGATAATATCGCAGTCTGCAACCTCGTCAAAATTCATAATTCTGCCCTTCAAGAATTCAACATTTACACCGTTTGCAATCAGAGACTTTATCAATCTGTGATTTACCATATCTCCGTATTTTCTAATAGGAGACGTCCAAGTTGCATAGTTTTCTACACCTAAAGCATAATGTGGACCTGGAGTAATACTAATCTCAGAGTATTCTTGAAGTTTTCTTATTCTGCTGTCTAGATAATCATTGTTGTTATCTACAGCAAATCTTCTAACCTTGTTGTACTCTTCAATGGTATCTAATTTGTCTTCATCAAAAGGGCATTTTTCTTTTTCAAGTAACTCTACGATGTCCTTTTTCTTCTGCATATCAAAGCCACAGTGGATGTTAAAGATACCGCTGTTTAGCTTCTCTGCTAAAAAGTCACCTGCTGCTACGTTTGAAACAATCATAGCCTCTTCAACAATCTGGTTGGCAATACGTCTGTGGTTTACCTCAATATGATCTAATGCTCCGTTATCTTTTAGAACGAACTCATAATCAGGTCTGTTTTTGAAACTTGCAGCATGTGTTGAACGGTAATGATCTCTTACCTTAGTAAACTCAACTAATAAAGACAGAATTGGCTTAATTTCCTCTGATGGAGTAAATTTTGCGCCTGCAACTCCTTCTAAGTAATCTGAAATCTCGTTATAAATTAACTTACCGTGAGATTGGATCTTGGCTAGCTTAAATACAGTCCTATCTTTTAATAATTCGCCATCTTTAGTTATGGTCATGATGCCAACTAAAGCAGGTCTTGCCTCATCTGCTCTGAGAGAACACAGATTCTGAGAGAGAATCCTAGGTAACATAGGAATATCTCTACCAGGAAGATAAATTGAGAAAGCTCTGTGTGCTGCTAGATGATTTAAAGGTGTGTCCTCAGCAATATAGCCAGTAGGATCTGCAATTGCTGTATAAAGTTTGTAATTATCACCATCTTTTTCGATATACAAAGCATCATCCATATCTTCAGTATGCTCAGAGTCGATAGTAACAAAGGGAACTGCAGACATATCTTCTCTTGGAAGAGAATCTTCTAAAAACTTAAACTCAGCGTCTTCAGGTTCGGTTAAAGGTAAGTCATAACGTCTTAAACTTACTGACCAAGGAGCTTTTGGATCATTTTTCTTACAAATGAACTCATCTAATGATGCTCTAAAGAATTTCTTTTCTAAAGCATGAGAGGTTAGGTTACAGATAACCCAATCTCCATTTTCTAGTTTCTGTGATTTGTCTTTACGATGATCATCTGCCTGCATTCTGATATTGATGCTTGGATGATCTGGAACAATGTTTAATTTGCCTCCGACAAATAAAACCTTACCTACGAATCTTTTTAGGTATGCTTCAATTAGTTTTTCAGGAACTGCATGGCTCTTGCCATTACCATCCTCTTCAATGACTGCTCTGATTCTGTCTCCGTTAACGATATTCTTCATATCATTTGGAGTAATAAAGAAAGATTCTCTATCTACTTCTAGGAATCCAAAGCCTCTATCTGAGGCCTTAACAAAACCTTCTTTTTTTACTTTTTCTTTTTCAAATGTATTCTTTAACTGACGTAAAGCTGGATCGTCAAATAACATGCTTATCTCCAAAATTATTTTTCACCGCAAATTATACAATGAGGAGGGGCTGTTTTCTGATTTTTGAGAAAAAACAGGATAAAAGTGCAAGAGATCAATTAGAATATAGGAATGATTAAGTTGTGTACAACAAACAGTATGACTAAAGATAATAAAATCAATCCAAGATACATTTCGTTGTTTTATGCCGTAACAAATTGTGCTTTAGGTTGTGCAATTGGTTTTTACTACGGTGATGTAACTTTTAGAACAATAGTTGTTGCAATAGCGATTATCATCTGTGGCGGTGGTATTCAGTCTTTATGTAATTACTCTATTGATTACTCTCGAGCATACAGAAAGCATCGACTTGATAAACAGAAAGGGTTTATGACTCCAATTATGATTGGAGAAATTTCTCTGACGCAATTAAGAAAGAGAATGGCTCTAGTTACTCTTTTGATCGCTGTCTTTGGTGCTCTCTCTATTTATCTTGCGATAGGTTCAAACATTCAGCTTTTATCCTGGTTTATATTTTTATGTGCCTTGTCTATCCTTTTAGCTCTTTTCTACACTACAAGTAGTATTTATCTATACAAAGGAATTGGTGCGATTGCAATCTTTGTTATCTTTGGCATGATTTCAATCTTGGGCTCTCAATTTATCATCGTGGCAGCATCTAGTGCTACTATCGATTTCTATCCTGATGCGTATTTATTGGCCATAAGTGCAGCTGCAAGTTCATTAATCATCTTGTATGTAAGAAGTATCAGAACTAATGTCAGAGAAAAAGCTAAAACCATAGGCCAAGTGATAAGTTATGAGATTTCTACAATTTACCTCATAGCATTAGTCTCTGTGAATATAGCCTGTTCAGTATTAGCCTGCATCACTTCTCACAGAGCTTTAGAATCTCTGTTTATAATCGCAGGCTTTATTCCCATGATTTACTTTGTATACACCATCTTAAGATATAAGAACAAATCTAACTTTTTGAAAAATCGTTTCAATGAATTGATGTTAAGCTGTTCATTTAATAATCTAATTTGGATAATTGTATTAGTAGCAGATTTTTGGATTTATTATTAAGAGATATTCAAGAGAAAATAGAAGTCTTAAAAGAGATACAACATGTTAAAAGATTGGTTAAGTGAAATTCGTTTAAAATCATTGCTCCTTGCTCTAACTAACTGTGCTTTAGGTTGTGCTTTAGGTTATTACTATGGCAATGTTACTGCTTATACCCTGTTTACAGGCTTTTTAATTGTAGCTACTGGTGTGTTGCTACAAATTTTAAGTAACTTTGCAGATGATTATGGTGATGCCTGTAAGAGTGCAGATGGTCCTAATCGCTTGGGACCTATAAGAGCTGTAATGTTAGGTTCAATTTCACTTACAGCTTTAAGAAAGTCTATGGCTACAGTAACTCTGCTTGCTACTATCTGTGGATCCTTAGCTCTATTTATGTCAGTAGGAAACAATATTGAGGTTTTATCCTGGTTTGTATTCTTAGGAGTAGCAGCTGTTCTTGCTGCTATTTTCTATACCATTGGTATGGCTTATGGATATAAAGGCTTTGGCGATATTGCAGTATTCATTTTCTTTGGTCTTGCTGCTGTAATCGGTTCACAAATCTTAGTTTTAGGTGCTAGTGATCAGGGTGTAGATCTTTTCCCTGATTCATTTTTATTAGGTTTAGCTTGTGGAGCTCAGTCTGTAATGGTACTGCATGTAGCTTCAATGAGAGATATTGTTGAGGATAGGCTCTCTGGAAAAAAGACCATTGCTGCAAGATTAGGTCCTAAGATGTCTGCTGTATACCTGATTGTGATGTTTGCGTTTTCCGCAATGGCATCATTAAGTGCATGTTTCTTCTCGCACAAGTTTTGGGAGTGCTTTATCGTACTTTTTGCGCTATTACCCCTAGCAGCAGCAACTTACAGAGCATCAATTCACTGTGAAGACGGTCAGGCTGTAGCTAAAGAGCGCAAATACACTTTAATTGGCTGTGCTTTCCATAATATCGTTTGGATGATGCTATTAACTTTAGATTACTGGTTCTACTACTAGTTTTTCAATTTTAGGTTCTGCTTGTGCAGAACCTATCTCTTAAAACACCTTCCTCATAACCTAACATTGCAATTAGCTTTGGATATGAACCTGTAGGCTGTTTTAGGCTATCTCTTATAGAACATTCTAGTAAAGCAGATAAGTACAGGTAAGATCTCTAGTCGTCCTAAAATCATATCCACACTGAAAAGTAGACACAGAGGATTTGATACCTGACTGAAGTTAGAGGATGGGTTTAAAGTAGTTCCCATAGCAGGACCTACGTTTGATAGACAGGATACAGTTGCTGTAATGGAGTCTCCTAAATCTAAACCTAAAGAGCAAGCAACAATGCTCGATAGCATTGCAATAAAAATATATGACACAAGATAAGTAATTACAGATGATAAGGTTGCAGGATCAATAACCTTACGATTAAATCTTGGCTCGCTAACAATGTGAGGGTGTAAGAGTTTCTGTAACTGAGTGTTAAACATGGACAGACAGATCTGAATTCTGAAAGTCTTAATGCCTCCTGATGTTGAACCAGAACAACCACCAATAGCTAAAATACATAAGAACAAGCTAGAGGCAAAAGGATTCCATAAAGTGAAATCCTCTAAAGAATAACCTGTTGTAGATGTTACAGCTACTACGTTAAAGAATGAAATTCTAAAAGCCTTTTCAAGATCATAATCATTCATATAAATTAAAGAGATGGCAACAGCGGTTGCCACGATAATATTTAAAAGAATGAATCCTTTTACCTGCTGATCTTTAAAGAACTTGAAAAAGTTACCTGACAAGGATGACAGAATTAACAGGAATGGACAGCTTGAAATTAACATGAACACAATAGTTATATATTGAATGAAAGGTGAAGTTCCATTCATTGATGCATCGGTTGCAGTCATACCACCGGTTGAAACAGTACTCATCGCTGTGGTTATCGCTGTGAAGATATCAAAACCACCTACAACATAGAATAAAGTGCAAGTAACCAAAATAGCTACATACCAAACAAACAGGGAGATCACCATAGTTTTTAAGTGTGGAGTAAATTTTGCTGAATCATCAAAAGATTGAGACTCAGTTTTGAAAATACTCATACCGCCCATAGCTGAAATAGGCAGAATTACCACAGCTAAAGCAACGAACCCAACGCCTCCAATGTAATGTAAGATTGCTCTCCAAAGAATAATTGCTTGAGGTCGCTGCTCTAAATGTGTGATAACGGTTGAGCCCGTGGTTGAAAGTCCAGAGCAAGCTTCAAAAAGAGATTGAGAAAAACTCAAATCAGGTAACTGATAATAAAAAGGAATAGCTGCAATTAGAGACACTATAACCCATAAAGAGGTAGTAAAGAGAAAAAGAACTCTAATAGAAGGATTCTGACCTGCTTTTTTTCCTAAAGTATGACAGCAAAAAGATACAAAAAGACCAATAATTCCTGTCGCTACGAATGCTCCGATTCCATGGGTAGTGTTGCATAAAGCGTAGATAGCAGGAATAAATGCTACTATTCCAAATAAGAATAGAGCTGGAGCTAACAGTTTTGCTACTAGTCTAAAATCAATTACCACTTTGGTATCCAGAAAGAGAATGGTCGACAGAATCTTACAAGCTTACGCATCTGGCTGTTGTCATCTAGATACGCAATCAGCCTGTCTTTATCTTCAAATTTAAGTTGAGGTTCAATCTGAAGTAATTTCTTACCTCTTATTACCAAACCTAGAGTTACACCTTTTGGCAAATTGAGAGAATCAACTCTCTTGCCAATGATCTTACTTGTAAACTTTGAACCTTCTAAGATGAACTCAATCGCTTCAGACTTACCTTGTCTGAACAGATGTACATTTTCAACGCTTTCTTGTCTAATCAAAGACAGCAGTGCTGAAATAATAGAATCCTTTGGAAAGACTACAGTATCAATATCAGATTTATCATTAACAGTTAAATCTGCAAAGGAATCGCCTCTGATTAAAGCTAAAGTTTTAACGTTATGTACTTTTCTTAGTATCAAAGACGACATGATGTTGGTTTCGTCTTTTGGTGTTGCAGCTATATATAGATCGGTAGAATCGATGTTTTCTTCTTTCATGAAGTTCATATCGACAGGATCTGCGTTATAAACCTCAACCTCACTGTCATGAAGGTGTTGTGCGGTCTTTTTTGCTCTATCAGGATCGGATTCAACTAACTTTACACTGTATTTTTCAGACAGAGCGCGAGCTAGAGAATCTGCAATATGAGTGCCGCCTGCGATTGTTATGTTTCTATCGCCAATACTTAGTTTTCTCAATGCTGATAATTGAGATAAGGCTCTGTCACGTTCACAACAGAAAAATACTTCATCCCCGATTTGGAATGCTTCTTTTTTGAGGTCGGATAAATATTTTTTATCTCTATAAACAGCTAAAACACTGGCTTTACCATCATAAGATGAAAAAGATGAAATGCTCTTGCCTAAAAGTTTACCGCCTAATTCAACTTTTGTACTTGCAACAATAATTCTACTGTCACAGAAAGATCCAATTTCATTGATACCAGGCAACTCAATCATAGACATAATGCTTTGAGTTGTAATGTACTCAGTCGCAATAATATGATCTATAGGAATACTGTTAGGACCAAAGAGAATACCTGCCTCTTGCAGGTATTCAGCACTACGAAGTCTGGCAATTTTTCTAGGAATTTTGAATAAGAACTGAGCAACACAACATGCTGTAATATTTGCTTCATCATCAGATGTGGTTGCAACTAAAAGTTCTGTATTGTCAGCTCCAGCTCTTCTTAATGTATCAGGAGAAGCTGGATTTCCGATTACTACTCTTAAATCAATACGGTTACCGATCTCTGCTAGAGCATCATAGGCAGTATCTGCAATGGTGACTGCGTGTCCTGCATTCACAAGATACTTAGCAAGTTCGATACTTACATCACCCGATCCAAGAATAATAATCTTCATTTGCTGTTACTTTGTAGTTGTTTATAATTTTATTTCTTTATAAATCTTGCGTAGAAAAAGCCATCAGAACCGTTTTCACCAGGTAATCTTTGATATGTTTCAACAGTCTTACCTTTCATCTCAAATGGCAATACTTGAGCATCACTATGTCTTGTTAAGAACTTTTCTACTTGTTCAATATTCTCTTTTTTGAGAATTGAACAGGTTGTATAAACTAAGATGCCACCCTTGTTTAATAAAGCAAAAGAGTTGTCTAAGATCTTTTCTTGTGTTTGTATAAGCACATCAATGTCTTTTTTACGTCTTAGCCATTTGATATCAGGATGTCTTCTTATCACACCAGTTCCTGAGCAAGGAGCATCCACTAGAATTCTGTCAAATGTACCTGAAATTTTATAAGGTTCATTTGCAATATCTGCTACTAAAAATTCAGGTGTTCTAGATAGTCTTTGTAGATTTACCTTAGCACTCTCTAGTCTCTTTTCATCAACATCAGTGCAAGTTAAAGCCACGTTAGGGCATAAATCTAGAATATGAGCGCTTTTACCACCTGGTGCTGAACAAGTGTCTAAAACTCTTTGACCTTCTTCAAGCCTTAAAAGAGGTGCTGCAAGCTGTGCTGCTAAATCTTGAACAGCAACATAACCTTTATCAAAGTAAGGTAGCTTCTCTACACCAACAGGAGAATCTAAAAGAATAGTACAAGGACTTTCTTCTACAGTTTTAGCATCAATAGAGAATGTCTCTAATGCTTTTAAGTAGTCTTGTGTTGAGATCTTAGAATTTTCAACTCTTAAGAACATAGGCGCATGTTCATTTGAGTATTTCATGATCTCTACAGCGTCATTTTCATAGTCTTTTAAAAGCTCTTCATAAAGCCATTTAGGAAATGATTGCTCAACACAGGGATCTGCACTGTGTGCAAGGTGAGCGCCTTCTCTTAGAAAACGTCTTAAAACAGCATTAACAAGACCTGTAAATTTTTTACATCTGCAAAGTTCACAAGCACCAACTGTTGCTGCAACTACCGCATGAGCAGGGGCTCTTGTGAATAAAAGCTGATAGATAGCGCAGATAATTAGAGTTCTTGCGACATTAAATTGCTGATTGATTGAATGATCTAAAAGCTCACTTACAGTGGTAGACAGTAATCTTCTGTGTCTTAATGTTCCGTAAACAATTTCCTGGACAAAAGCTCTATCTCTGTCATCTAACTCTTTTGTGAATAGTGGCAGAGCTTCTGTTAGAGATTTACCTTCTTCAATAGCATTAACGCACAAGGCAGCAGCTGCTCTTGAAGCTGATCCTTGAGCTGCTGTTGTTTTTTTATTGGTGTTAGCGTGATGAGAAAATCTCTTTTTGTTATCACGTGAATCAGTATGTGGTTTAGTGCTATTTCTTGGTTTTAAAGCACTCTTTTGATTATCAGCCAAATTGTTTTCCTACACAAAATTCGTCTTTTCTAGATCTTGCAAGATCTGCTGCTTTTACAGGTCCTTTACCAGGAGCCTGAATGGTGATTAGTTTTACTATGCCTTGAGCACAAGCTACGTTGATACCATCTTTATCAACATTAACAATGCGACCTGGTTCTAACTCAGTTGTGCCATATTCAACACATGACATAAATACTTTGTATTTAACGCCATTAAGCTCAGTAGTAGCAACAGGCCAAGGATTTAAACCTCTAATAGTTCTGTCAACAACTTCGGCACTTTGGTTGAAGTTAATATGAGATTCTTCTTTAGAGATTTTCATTGCATATGTAACTGCGTCTTCATCCTGAGGAACTGCTTTTAAAGAACCATCAAAAATCTTAGGCAGAGCAATAAGTAAGGTCATTGCTCCTAAATCAGCTAATTTTGCAAACAAAGTAGCAGAAGTATCATTTTTTTCAATTTTCAATGTAGCTACGGAGTATACATCACCAGCATCAAGCTTTAGAGTTAACTTCATGATTGAAACACCAGTTTCTTCTTCTCCGTCAAGGAGAGCTCTTTGAATAGGAGCGGCTCCTCTGTATTTTGGAAGAATAGAACCGTGTACATTGATACAACCGCATTTAGGTGCATCAATAACTCTTTGTGGAAGAATGATACCGTAAGCTACAACGATGCAGAGATCGGCTTTTAGATCTTCAAATTTTTTAATTTCTTCTTCGTCTTTAAAATTCTCAGGAGTAAATACTTCAATGCCAGCTTCTAAAGCCAATGCCTTTACAGGAGAAGGTGTTAACTTATGACCTCTTCCTGCAGGTCTATCAGGCTGGGTATAGACAGCTACAGGTTTAATCCCTGCATCTAATAAAGCCTTCAAATGAACAGCTGCAAATTCAGGAGTTCCGGCAAAGATAATTCTCTTATCCAAGATTATTCTCCTTTAAGAGACTTTACATATTTCTCATATTTTTTATGAAGTCTGTCTCTTTTCATTCTAGATAACTTATCTACGAACAATTTGCCATGAAGATGGTCAATCTCATGTTGCAGACAGATTGCAAATAGACCATCCACATTGTCAAAAGTACAATGCTCGCCATTTAAATTTTGATATTCAACAGTACATCTTTCATATCTTTCTACCTTATCTTGATAGCCAGGAACTGAAAGACAACCTTCCTGTGATTCAACAATATCACCTTCAAGTTTGGTGACCTTTGGGTTGATTAAAACAATTTTATTTTTGCCCTGTGAACCGTCATCTTCAGGAATATCAATTACTACGATATTTTTGTTTTCAGCTATCTGAGGACCTGCTAGACCGATACCTTCATTTTTGTACATGGTCTCGAACATATCTTCAGATAATTGCTTTAAATTCTCGTCAAAAACAGTAATGTCACTGTTTGGTTTTCTTAAAATCTCATCAGGGTAAATAACTACGTCTCTAATTGCCATTTTTTTTCCTTTTGTCAGTTACTTTAATTTTACCATTAGTGGAGTAAATTTGCTTAAATTGTGAGATTATGACAGCCAAAAGAGGGACATATTTAAAGTAGAACAGGAAAATATCTATGAGTATGCAAGCTGATGATGAACATTTAAAAGAAGGGTCTCCGTGTCCTTTGTGTGGTGAACCTTTAGTGATAAGACATTCGGCTCATGGCGATTTCTTAGGTTGTTCAAATTATCCTGAGTGCTCATTTTTAAAACCTATTGTTGCACCTCATACGGTGGTTTCTTTAGGAGAAGTTGGCGCTCCGTGTCCACGCTGTGGCGAACCTTTGCTAGTAAAAAAAGGGCGTTTTGGTATTTTTATTGGCTGTTCGAACTATCCTGAGTGCAACTATGTTCATAATCCTCAAGAGAGTATGAACATCAATTGTCCTATTTGCAAAAAAGGTAAGCTAACTCAAAGAACATCCCGTTCAGGCAGAATGTTCTATGCCTGTTCTAATTATCCAGATTGTAAATTCTCAGTTCCGGGTAAGCCGGTTGCTAAACCTTGCCCTGATTGTTCATTTCCAATTATGTATGAGAAGAAATTTAAAGCAGGCATCGGTCTTGTTTGTGGAAATGTTCTATGTGAAAGCAGAAAACGTCGCAAACACGTAATTGTTCGACCTAACTAGTGGCTCGTGGTAAAATCTTTAGCACTGTTAACGAGGTAAATAATTATGTCAAAAGCATTTGTTGCTATTTTAATGGGATCAGATTCTGATCTTCCTTTACTAGAAAACACCATGTCAATTCTTAAGGCCTTCGGCATTCCTTATGAGGCAAGAGTTGCTTCAGCTCACCGTACTCCTGATGTTGTAAGTGAGTATGTTAAAGAAGCTGA
>OQWA01000462.1_pt1 | contig 12005 bp, 9 predicted proteins | sample 1691581 | NCBI WGS metagenome assembly OQWA01 (sample SAMN03418264, study PRJEB22391) | human gut metagenome | biome: human-gut; feature: organic feature; material: feces | host: Homo sapiens | place: Tanzania | collected 2013-01
ACACTCCTTGCAGATGCGATTCGGTTGAGGAGCTTTCGGATATGGTCGGCGCAATGGCAAATATTCCCATGCGCAGCGGCATGGTTATTGTGAACCCGATGCGGGCATTTTGTTCGTGCGGAAGCCGACAACGGGCACACCCTGCGTTTCAAGATACTCAAGCGTCAAGCCGATATCAAGCACACTCTTTGCGCCCGCGCAAACGACTGCAACAGGCGTTCTTCCAAGCTCCGTAAGGTCGGCGGAAATATCCATGGTTGTTTCCGCGCCGCGATGCACGCCGCCGATGCCGCCCGTTGCAAACACTTTTATGCCCGCAAGGCTTGCAATGAACATCGTTGCGGCAACCGTCGTTGCGCCGTCCGCACCCTTTGCCATGATATAAGGAATATCGCGGCGGCTGACTTTTGCAACATTCCGTCCTTCCCTGCCGAGATACTCTATCTGTTCCTCGGTAAGGCCCGCACAAAGCTGACCTCCGATGATCGCAATCGTTGCGGGAACCGCGCCGTGCGCACGTGCCAGACGTTCGCACGCAAGAGCCGTTTTGACGTTCTGCGGATAAGGCATTCCGTGCGCAATAATCGTGCTTTCAAGCGCAATAACGGGTCTTCCCAGCGCAAGTGCCTCGCGAACTTCATCAGAAAGTTTAACGTTGTAATTCATTTTTATGACCATGACTTTCGCTTCGGCGAAAGTCTCCTTTCTTTTCTTTGCATTTTGCAGCCGGCTGCGGCCGGCTTCGTTGTAAAATCCCTGTCGGAAAGCTGCCCAAGGTTCGGATTTAAAGTTTAATGCTCAAATCTTTTTCCCGGTTCCCTTTCGGCGCAAACTGTTATGACTCCGTTATATCCTCAACTTATCCACATTCAAAGCCGCGTTTAACAGGCATTTTTTGCAAAAAACTCCCCGATTCGGGCAAGTTATCCACATTTTTACACTGTTCGGACGTGTTATCCACACGAACCTGTGGATAATGTGGATTATTTTGATGCAGTCTTTCCGCATCGTTTTCAACACTCGGAGCTTTTGTTCAGTTCTCGTCGGTTTCAATAAAAAAATCCACAACTTTCCTGTCGGAAATCACACGGCGGATATAATTTGATATCTCCGCATGCCGGGGAAAATCGCGGTACGCAAGCATATCCTCAACGCTTTTGAAGTCGGCAACAAGAGCCATATCAAAGCTTGCGGGGCTGCCGAGAACATCCTCGCCGATGCTGAGCTTCAGAAGCGTCGGCGCAACACCGACAAGCGCACGAAGATTTTCCGCCGCAAAGCGCATGTTCTCCGCTTTTGTTTTGCCTTCCGCATTGTCAAGAAATTTCCACATCACAATGTGCTTCAGAATTTTCACGGGTATTTTCCCTCCAAAGGAATTATTCCGAAAGGCTGCCTTGTTTTTTGCTCGGCAGCAAATGCCTTTCGTATGCGGTTATTATACCATATTTGTATAGGGCGGGCAATGTTCAATTGGGAATCGGCAATCAATAATGAGCAACTGCCGCTCGATTTTTGGCATTAATGTGACAAAATTGAAACATTATTTGTTTGCTGTTGCTTTTCGTGTCGGCGTGTTATATAATATTAGCACTCAAAGAGAACGAGTGCTAATAACCCGATTTGAACCGCCGAACCTCAGCCCCTCGGCGGACGGGGAAGCACCTTCCCGTGCCTCTCTGATAACGCCCCCGTTTCATTCGGGCAGCAGTTTGATGCAGCCCCGTTTGCACGGGACAATGTTCCTGATTAAAAGGAACACCGTTACGGAAACAATACCTCAAGGAGGTTTACCTTATGAACGCTAATAAAATGACCCAAAAAACCCTTGAAACCCTTCAGCAGGCGCAATCGCTTGCCGAGGAGCGCAGGAATACCCAAGTCGGGCAGATCCACGTTTTTCATGCGCTTCTTGACGATCCGGATGATTTGAACGCCCAGCTTATGGCATCCATGGGTATTTCCACGGATGAACTCCGCGCCGCAATCGACACGGAGCTTGACAAGCAGGCAACCTTCGGAAGCAGCGGCGGCGGGCAGGTTTATATGACTCCGGAGCTGAACTCCGTGCTCACCCGCGCCGAAGAGGAAGCAAAGCGCATGGGCGACAGTTTCGTTTCCGTTGAGCATATCATGCTCGGCCTTATCGAACGCGCCGACTATGTTGTGAAACCCCTGCTCAAGCGGTTCGGAATCGTCCGCGACAAATACCTTGAAGCGTTGAAAGCCGTCCGCGGCAACAGCAGGGTGAATTCCGATAATCCGGAAAGCACCTATGATGTTCTTAACAAATACGGACAGGATCTGACCGAACTTGCCCGGGCGCAGAAGCTTGACCCCGTTATCGGCCGTGATAACGAAATCCGCAGCGTTATCCGCATTCTTTCACGAAAAACGAAGAACAACCCCTGCCTTATCGGTGAACCCGGCGTCGGCAAAACCGCAATTGCCGAGGGGCTTGCGCTCCGTATCGTACGCGGCGACGTTCCCGACAATCTGAAGGATCGCAGACTTTTTGCGCTGGACATGGGTTCCCTTGTTGCGGGCGCAAAATATCGCGGTGAATTTGAAGAAAGACTGAAAGCTGTGCTTAACGAAATCAAGCGCAGCGAAGGCAGGATCATCATGTTCATCGACGAACTTCACACCATTGTCGGCGCCGGCAAGACCGACGGCGCAATGGATGCGGGCAACATTCTGAAGCCCATGCTGGCACGCGGCGAACTGCACTGCATCGGCGCAACAACGCTTGACGAATACCGCAAATACATCGAAAAGGATGCCGCACTCGAGCGCCGTTTCCAGCCCGTGACCGTTGCCGAACCCTCCGTTGAGGACACCATTGCCATCCTTCGCGGTTTGAAGGAACGCTATGAAGTTTATCACGGCGTCAAGATTCACGACTCGGCACTTATTGCCGCCGCAACGCTTTCCGACCGTTATATCTCCGACAGGTTCCTTCCCGACAAGGCTATTGACCTTGTTGACGAGGCATGTGCGCTCATCAAGACGGAAATGAACTCCATGCCTTCCGAAATGGACGAAATTTCCCGGGAAATAATGCGTTTGGAGATCGAAGAAACCGCTCTCACCGGCGACAATGACGAACACACGCAGGAACACCTTGCCGAAATTCGCCGCGAGCTTGCCGAAAAGCGCGACAAGTTCAACAACATGAAAGCGCGCTGGGACAACGAGCGCAATGCAATTTCAAAGGTTCAGCAGCTCCGTGAACGCATTGAACAGGTTAACGCGGATATTGCCCGCGCAGAAAACGAATACGATCTTAACCGTGCCGCTCAGCTGAAATACGGCGAGCTGCCCGGCCTGCAAAAAGAGCTGCAAAAGGAAGAGGCTCTTGCCGCAAACCGTGAAAACAGTCTGCTCCGCGACCATGTTTCCTCCGAGGAGATTGCAAAAATCGTTGCGCGGTGGACGGGCATCCCGGTTTCAAAGCTCATGGAAAGCGAGCGCAAGAAACTTCTGCGGCTTGACTCCCAGCTGCATAAACGCATTGTCGGACAGGATGACGCCGTTCAGCGCGTTTGCGATGCAATTTTAAGATCCCGTGCAGGCATACAGAACCCCAATCGTCCGATAGGCTCGTTCCTGTTCCTCGGCCCCACCGGTGTCGGCAAAACGGAGCTGTGCAAAGCGCTTGCCGAGGCACTGTTTGACGATGAGCGCAGTATGGTTCGTATCGATATGAGCGAATACATGGAGCAATACTCCGTCTCCCGTCTTATCGGTGCCCCTCCGGGATATGTCGGCTATGACGAGGGCGGCCAGCTCACCGAAGCCGTTCGCAGAAAACCCTATGCAGTGCTTCTGTTTGATGAAGTTGAAAAGGCGCATCCGGACGTTCTGAACGTTCTGCTCCAGGTGCTTGACGACGGCAGAATTACGGACGGACAGGGCCGCACCGTTGACTTTAAGAATACGATCATCATTTTGACGAGCAACATCGGCAGCGATTTGATCCTGAGCAGCATGGCAAAGGACGGCAGGATAACGACCGAAACCGAGGAGCTGCTGCACAAGCTGCTGCGCACGAAATTCCGTCCCGAATTTATCAACAGGCTGGATGAAATCGTGTTCTTCAACGCCCTTTCAGATGCGGATATGCACGGCATTGTTGACCTGCTTATTGCGGACCTTGCAAAGCGTTTGCAGGCAAACCGCCTGAATCTCAGCGTTTCCGAAAGTGCAAAAGCCGCCATCATCAAAAACGGTGCCGATCCGCTGTTCGGTGCCCGTCCGCTCAAGAGATACATTCAGGGGCATATTGAATCCCTGCTTGCGCGGTTCATCATTGAAAATTCGCCCGAGGAAGGTTCAACCCTGACCGTTGATGCGGATGAAAAAGGCAGCTTCATTATCGGGCAAAAGCAATAACGGAAGCGCGGCGGGAACCGTATGAATTTCTCCCTTGTCAACCCATCGGTTCCCGAATTTCCGAATTCCGATTTTTTCATCCCCGATTTTTCATTACGAAGAAAAAAGAAATCCCCCGCGTGCAAGGGAGGCATACGCGGGGGATTTTTTCGGCTCAGTGCCGACAGCCGGTGCAGCTTGCGGAACACGCAAACACGGAATCCGCAGAAAAACACCAATCATTTATGTTGCTTTTTCAGTCCTCGTTCACAAGCATACTTATTGCAGCTGTGACTTCTTCCAACGACTGTTTTTTCAGCGAGTAGTACGGTCGTCCGCTTTCTGCATTGCATTCCACAAGTCCAAGCGTTAAAAGTTTTGACATATGATAAAAGACTTTTTGTCTCGTCAATCCGAATTTATCGGCAATCTCGCCCCCGGACATTGTCTTTCGCTGCGCTATCGCTTTTAATATTTCAAAGCGAATCTCGTCCGAAAGTCCGCTGAATATTCCGACTACACGTGACGTACTGCTTTCGTTTGAAACACTTTCCATATAATCCCTGAAACCCAAACCAAGCCACATCTCCCCTGCACAACCTTTTTCACCGATGCAAATTCTTTTGTCCCAATAAGACATGGCAAGCATAAGTCCGTTGTGTATCGAAGGGAATATTGTAAAATCGCACTTCGGCATTTTCAAACGTGAATGTTCGGATACATAAGTGCATACATCGCCAATCTCTTGAATATCACGTTCCCACTTTTTAACATCCTCTTCAAAACGCACCAGCTTTTCATCGACAATTTTGACAATCGGACTCATAAAATGCTCAAGCCGCATGCAATTCTGCTCGTAGTTGCTGCAGCATTCCACAATACTCAGCTTGTTCATGCCGCTTATCGGCAATTTCATTACATACTCCACAAGGCTCTCGTAATCAAAATTCTGTGAGCTGTCAAAATTTTGCATATGACAGCACATTTTTTTGATACGCTGCTGCGGGTTCATATTCAAAAGCTCCTCAAAAAAGAACTTGGCCGATCGAGCTTCGCCCATGAAGGTATACGGCATTATGAGCATTCTGGCAATGCTGCAATTAGTCGAAAGATCCTTAAAAAAGTATTGCAGTTCCGATTCGTCAACATGAACAGCTTCATCCAATTCTTTTTCAAATTCTATACCTTTGCGCAAAATTTCCTTAATTTTTTTTCTCAAATACGGGTGTCTCTCGCAAGCCTCTTGTTCATTAATATAGATTCTTTCTCCATTCGCCCTGCCGCTGAGGTAATCGAAAGTTTCAATCAGCGGTATAAGCTCCGTTCTGATTCCGTATGTGTTGCTCTGCATCGTATTCAGCACGAATTATCCTTTCAGTATTTATTCTTTCGTAAATGCCTGCCCAATCCGGCAATGCATTTCTCAGGCGCAACGGCAAAGTCAAGGTCAAATGCAATCACATCTGACCTTGAGCTTTCCGTCCCGCAAGTTCTTTTTTACTGTATATGACAGATGGAGTTCACTCTGCCTGTCTTGACTTCCGTCAGTTCAAAAGTGATGAACACTTCAGGCAGAAACCCCGAGAGCATGACGGAGTATCAGAATCGCATCCTGCGCATCCACCGTACCGTCTGAGTTAAAATCGGCTCGTTCAATTTGTTCGTCCGTCAGTGCCGCCAACCCCATTGTGTATCTCAGCACGATAATTGCATCCTCTAAGCCTATTGAATTATCTCCGTTAACGTCGCCGAGGGTTATGCCGCCGACAAAGCGCGCTATCAACTCCGGTTGTTCACACTCGGAGACCCAAGCCCAATTCGTCATATTGAATATTCCAAGTTCAAACTCCGGTTCGGATGAAACCAGAGTTCCGTCCGGGGTGTACCAGCCGACAAACTGAGCTCCCTCACTCGGTGTCGCAACTGCATTCGTGTAGCATACGCCGCTGGCATAAGGTATTACATCCGAGAAGAAGCCCACATAGCCACTGCCTTCAGACATAAGATTGTAATCCACTCCATACCTTTCGGAACGCCAATGACTCTGTTCAAGCCTGTTGTTGGATGTGGCAAGCGTCCAGATGTTTCCGCAGCCGCTTATGTCAAGCTCGCTGAGATAGTTGTTTTGGCAGAATATCGAATCAATTCCATTAAGGTTATCAGGAAGAATCAGCGATGTAAGCATGTTATCATTGCAGCCAATGGATCTGGCCGACGCCTCGCTTAAATCCAGTTCGGTCAGATTATTACCCATAACGACGATGTCCAAAAGGCCGGTGCAGCCCGTCAAATTGATTGCATCAAGACTGCATTCTTCCACCGAAAGATAGTTCAAAGTATCGATGCCATGACAATCGAGCGCGCCGCTCAAATCCTGATATGAAAGATTCAGACCGTACAATTGCGTTCCTCTGTACATTTGTGCATCGAATGAAGTTATCCGGTTCCCGGGTGCGGTTATAAGTCCGATATTCGGGCAGTTTGGCAATTCCAGCTCTGTAAGAAGGTTGTAGTCGAAAGCAGCTATATAAAGAGCCGGAAGGTCTCTCACGTTTGCCTCGGAAATCTGATTATTGTCCAGTGTTAAAGTATACAGTTCGTTGCAGCCGGACACATCAAAACCTGTGATCCTGTTCTCGTAAGCGGCAAGTGTATACAGTTTTGTACATCCGCTCACGTCAAGCTCACCAACGACATCGGAGGCTTGGAAGTATACCGAACGCAAATGTCCGTCCGAAGTCCATACGCATTCCGTCGAATAGCCGTTGCTGTCTGTACCGGTCCATGTGGTGGGATCGTAAGGGGAATAGTTTTCGGAAATCTTGTTACCGTTCTTGATATTGTTCTCGTCCGCAATCTCCAAAAAATTACGGATTTTCCAATAATCATGCTCGTCATAGCCCTCCGGCGTTTCCCCAGCGCCTGTAACCGGAACGGCAGCCACGATGAACAACACGGTGAGCACAAGTGCAAAGATGCGTTTCTTCATAGTCTTTTTCCTCCATTCAACTCTGTTTTCATTTCAACGTCAATTGTTTGAAAAGACCGCACAGTGTCCTTTCATGTATTTCTGAGGCACGCGGAAGCTTGATACAAAACGAAACGCCGTACGGCTATGTCTGCATGCTGTTGCCTCGAGGGAAATATAACCCTGACGGTTTAACGTATGCCACAGCTGCCGTCCCTCATGTACACATTATATGAGACATATTTGGGCATGTCAAGTTTTTTTGTTACATATTAATAATATATTTTTCCGGTGTCTCTGCGGTGTGCCGACCGCTTGTTTCCGAATTGGTTTTATCATGGCAATGGTTTATTCTGCACTTCCGATTCCCGATTTTTCATTACGAAGAAAAAAGAAATCCCCCCGCGTGCAAGGGAGGCGTTTTTTATATGCTGATACTGATTCCCTACATTTAAGAAATCCCCCGCGTGCAAGGGAGGCATACGCGGGGGATTTTTTCACGTTGTGAAGCTGAGCATGGCTGATGTAACCTTTTCAGGTTATATAACGGTTACAGAGCGTTTCTCATTGCCGTCAATGCATCGGCTGCGGAGATATCGCCGCTGTTGTCGAAATCGCAAAGTGCGATCCTGTTCTCGGGCAGTTCCGAAAGACCCATCGCATGGCGCAGGATCATCAGTGCGTCGGACACCGTCAAAGCACCATCGGCATCTGCATCGCCCATAAGGTCATAGCGGGCGAATACGCTGATATTGCCGACAACGGGGCTGTTATTTCTTCTGCTTCAGCGAATCGCATCCGAACCTGCCTACGGGCAGCAGCTCGCCGAAGAATTCGGAATGACAACCTGCTCACTCCCGGGGAGCGGGCTGCCTGTTCGCTCTCCGTTTTTTGTTATTGTTTTCAATTTCCGGTATCTTTTCGGATTTTCAACACGAGAACCGTGTCAACTTCATCCGGCAATGTGTAAGTATAAACCGGGTTTGCGCCGAAACTTACAAGCGGTGTTTCCCGATACAGCACCGAATTCCATGCCTCCCCGCGGCGAAGCTCGCTGCCCGTTGCCGCAAGCCGCACCGACTCAAGCGCATCAGCCCGTATCCCGAAAAGCGGCAGCGCACCGAGGGCCGGTTCGAAAACATGCGCAAAAACCGTCCGGAATTGTTTATCCTCCCGCATTTCAAGCGGCTCCGTATACCTTCCCCATTCGGGTTTTTCAATTTCGCTGTGTCCGCAGTTGTAGATGCTGCATCCGTTTTTCGAAAGCCACGCGCCGACTTTCCGAAGCTCTTCAACCGCCGTTTCGGGGAAATTCCCCCGCGCATCCGGGCCGATGTTCAAAATCATGTTTCCGCCCTTTGAAACGCATTCAACGAGCTTTTTTATTACGAGTGCTGCTGATTTATAGTTTTTGTCGCTTTCGCAATAACCCCAGTGATCGTTCAGCGTTGCGCAAAGTTCCCACGGAACGCGCTCCCCCCGCTCATCGAATATGCCGTGCGGCGGAATTATCTGCTCCGGGCTTACAAAATCTCCGCTGTACGGCAGAGGCGAGGCGGTTGCAATGCTTCCGTATTTTTCGCCGGAACCTTCAAGCCTGTTGTCAATGCAGACATTCGGCTGATATTTACGCACCATTGAAATGAGGTCGGAAGCCCGCCATTTTTCGCCCGCCATATCATCATAGGAAAAATCGAACCAAAGCAGGTCAAGTTTGCCGTAGCCGGTAACGAGTTCCTTTACCTGCCCGTGCATGAAGTTAAGATAGTTGTCAAAATCAATTTGTTCGCCGCAATATTCTTCGCGGCCGCGCATCGGGTGATGCCTGTCCGCATATTTCGGGAAATCCGGATGGCTCCAATCAAGCAGCGAAAAATACAGCCCGACGGCAATTCCTTCCGCACGGAATGCTTCCAGAAACTCACGCACAATATCCCGCCCGAAACGCGTGTTTGTGGATTTATATTCCGTCAATTTGCTGTCAAAAAGGCAGAAACCGTCGTGATGCTTCGCCGTTAAAACAGCGTATTTCATTCCCGCCTGCCTGCAAACCGATGCCCAGTGTTTTGCATCAAAATCAGTCGGGTTAAACTCATCAAAGTATTTTTTGTATTGCTGAACGCTCATTTTTTCATTGGACATCACCCATTCTCCCCTTGCGGGAATTGCATAAAGGCCCCAGTGGATGAACATTCCGAAGCGCATCGCGCAGAATTTCCTTGTTCTTTCGTAAATTTCCCGATTCATTTCCGTCTCCGTTCAAAAAATCCGATTTCGCAAACACTGTGTTTCGCAAACACTGTGTTCGCAAACACTGTGTTCGCAAACACTGTGTTCCCCGCGTTCCGGAGCATGTTATTTTGTTTTGCGAATAAGGTTTTCGGCGGGCTCGAACGAAAAATCCGTATCCAGCGGAAAAATCGGACGCGGAATATGCCTGTAATCAAGGCTTGTCAAATCCTCGTTCGTGCTGCCCTTTGAAAGTGCCATAATGCTGCGTTTTGCATATGCTGCCTGCTGCGCGGTGAGATAACCCAGTTTGCATACCACAATCTGCATATCGGCAGGATTCCTTCCCAAATCGCCGAACACGGCAGGCAAGCCGTAACCGATATGGTTTTCGCTCAGCACAATATCAACCCCGCATGAGCGGAAAAGAGCAATATCGCCGACTCCGTGAAATTTATTCCAGCCTTTGATATAGGCGAGAACCGTTCCCTTTGCCGTAATCGGAACCGAAGAGCTTCTGTCGAACTTTGCTCCGAAAGTCAACGTCAGCTCCTGCCCGACCTTGTCCCTGCAAAGAAGGGTTGCTTCCGGGTCGTAGATTCCGCCGAATACCACAGGCGTTTCAAGCTCGTCGGTACGTGGATCTTCCATTATGCGGCGCAGGAAGCCCGTGCAGTCCGATGTTGAACCTGCGGTGGGGTTATCCCCCGAATCCGAAAGATAAATCGGAAACGGACCGCCGGTTCGAACCCCTTCGAATGCCGCATCCAGAGCTTCCGCTTCGGAATATGTTTCCGTTTGAAAACAAAAATCATCGCGGCGCGCCCACAGCTCCTCGGCAAGGCGAATTGCGCATTCATCCGCAAGAGCCTGATTTTCTGCCGTGACGTACACTGCGGCAGAGCTGTTTTCATTGTCGCACCACGGAAAACCCATTAAATACGATGCCGCAAGAATGCCCGGCTCACGCTCCGCCGCCCTCGTTTTTTCGGCAAGCGAGCGCATGGGTTCCACCGTTGAAGAGGATTTTTCGCCCGCAACAAGAAAGGGAACGCGCACCCAGGCGGATTTCGCTTTCACTCCGCGTTCAAGGGCTGCAATCGTCATCTCAGCCGCCTTAACACCCGTTTCGTATCTGTCCGTATGCGGTGCGCATTTAAATGCCGCAAATCCGTCGGCATTATCGTGCATACGTTGTGTCATTGTTGTATGTGTGTCGAGCGAACAGAAAATCGGAATTTCGGGCAGCGCGGCGCGAAGCTCCTCCAGAAGAAAGCCCTCCGCATCGCCCAAACCGTGAATATACATTGAGCCGTGCAATGCAAGTGCCGCCGCATCAAGCGGCTGCCTTTTGTTTTCCGCAACAGCGGTTTCGATAATCTCTTTTTTTATTTTGTTATAAAAATCAATATCAACCTCACCGTTCGGCACCGCGCTTGTGAAAACGGAAGGCACAACCTCGTATCCTGCCGCAAGCAGGGTCTTGATTATTCCCGTTGCGGCATCGTTTTCCTTGAATCTGTTGAAAATTTCCGCCCCGCGAATGACCGAAAATTCGCTTTCGCCCGCAATAATCGGATTGAACGAATTTGATTCATGGTGCATCGATGCAGTGAAAACCCGTTTCATACTTTTCTCCTTTACTCAATGTAATTAAATCCGTCGCATTGGACAACCAGTGTTTTTCCGCACGTCAGTTTGCGGCTCAGTTCAAAATACCGTGATGTTGTTTCAACGATTGTTTTTTTCGCAGCATCCGCATCGTATGCGAACCCCGTCGGAAGGCAGGCCGCCGCTTCCTCCGCCGTTTTTGCAAAGCATCCGAAACGGCGACAGTATTCATGCTGCGCATAATAAATTTTGTACATTTCGAGCTTTATCTTCTCTTCCTCCGGCATCGGGCAGCTTTCACCGTTTTCGGTAAAAAAGACATATGCCCATGTTTCCGGGTAATGTATATCGATAAGTCCCGTTGCTGCCCAAACCCAGTTATCTTCGGGCAGGGGTTTTCCGTCCGTGCCTGTGCGTTTTGCATATTTTCCGTCGGCAGCGTCAACCGTCCATTGCACGCGCGAGAAATTCATCCGCCAAACTTCACCCGTCGTCGGTGCATTGCGCACAGGATAGCAGCGTTCAAGTTCGGGAGGGTTTTTTTCTTTCGAGTAGGTCTCCGTCAATCCGGCGAACGGAATTTTAATTTCAACCGACCAAAATTTGTTGTCTGCCGCGGGATTGTTTACCTCTCCGGAAATCATGCAGGCGGTTTCAACCCCGGGCATGTTCCACGCAGTGACGGATCTTCCTCCGTTTCTGTACGGCATTGTAAGGAGCAAATCCCACTGCGTGTTGAACGCATTCATTTCAAGTTCCATGTAATTATGCGTCGATCTTCGCGCGCATGTTGTACTTCTGGAACACATCAGGCTCGGTGGCC
>OQWA01000465.1_pt1 | contig 11980 bp, 5 predicted proteins | sample 1691581 | NCBI WGS metagenome assembly OQWA01 (sample SAMN03418264, study PRJEB22391) | human gut metagenome | biome: human-gut; feature: organic feature; material: feces | host: Homo sapiens | place: Tanzania | collected 2013-01
GCAGGCTTGCAACCTCGCAAACCTTCTTAAGCGGGAACTCATCCTTATAAAGTTTATCCTGCGCCACAACACCCAAGGCTGGCGCTATGCTCAACAGAGCAATCATTAGTTGTTTCTTCATATTTTGATATTATTTCTATTTAGTTTTACCCATTACTACTTTCAGAGCCTTTCCCTTATATGTAACCGTATTCTTGCTTCCGTCCAGGAGTTCGATGTTGAGCTGTCTTTCCTTCACCATATTCCTGTAACTTCCCTTTCTCGCTGAAATGTCCAGGGTTTTAGCCTTGTCATTCCAATGCAGACGATAGGTGGCAAAGGCTTTCTTCTCGTAGGCATAGCCATCACCGACATCCTCATAGATTTCAAAGTCAGCATCTGCTCCAGGATATATCTTGATAGTATAAGGTGCATCAGGCTGCTCTCCTGTAAATTGCTGGCAGACTGCAAACGGAATGATGCTGCCCGCTTTCACATAGAGAGGAGAATGCTCTATAGGGGCTGCCGCCTCTATCCATCTGCCTCCATCCTCATGCTTACCGGTCCAATAGTCATACCAGCCTGCATCTGTTTTTGGAAGATACACCTTTCTGCTTGCCTCGCCATACTGCATCAATGGTTGGGTCATAGGGGCTACCAGGAAGGATGGTCCCATCATAAACTCGTCCTTGATATCATGAACGGTGGAATCCGAAGCAAAGTCAAATGCCAGGGCTCTTGTCAGGGTGTAGCCTTCTCTTGTTATTTTCGAAGCCAGCGAATAGGTATATGGCAACAGTTCGTAGCGCAACCTGATATGGTTGACTATACTCTCATAGAACGGTTCGCCCGGATTGCCGAATCGCCATACCTCTCGGGGAGTATCAGTACCATGACTTCGCAGCATAGGCAGGAAGGTGGCAAACTGGAACATTCTCGTATATAGTTCACGATAGGCAGGGTCGTTGCATCCCTTAGGGAACTCGCCTTTATAGAACCATCTATTCCATTTGTCTGGACCTGTGAAGAATGCACCCACATCAATCGTCCAATAAGGACATCCCGTAGCCATGAAATTCAAGCCGGCAGGAATCATCTGTGCAAAGCTCTTCCATGATGCATAAGTATCTCCATTCCAGGTGATGGTAGAAAAGCGCTGCTGACCGGCATACGAAGAACGGGTTAAATTAACAACTCGCTTCTCATCCGTCACAGCTCTCTGATGTTCATAGATTCCCATCGCATGATAAAGAGAGTAAGTCTGGCTGCGCTCTGCTCCCAGCATATCACTCAAAGCCCGAGTGTTGAGTTTCCATCGCTCGGCATGGTTCTGATAGCCATAGCCCTTGCGCATCGGATTGTTCCAGTCGCCATCCACAGGTTCCGAGGAATCGCACCACCATGCATCAAAGCCGTTCTTGAAGAACTCGTTGTTGGCATAATCCCAATAGAGCGAACGTGCCTGCGGATTGTAAGCGTCATAAACAGAACCACCCGGCAATATCCATCCCCTTTTCTTGAAATCCTCGTTCTGAGGACAGAACTGCGCATTAGGCCAGATAGAAATCATCAACTTGCAGTTCATGGCATGGAGCGAATCTGCCAAAGCCTTCTTGTCGGGATAAAACTTCGGGTCCATCTTCATCTCTCCCCAATGCCCTGCAGGCCAGTAACTCCAATCCTGTACGATCATATCAAGCGGAATCCTGCGCTGGCGATATTCCCTGACGATGCTCTCCAGTTCCTTGGAACTGCAATAGCGTTCCTTCGACTGGGTATAGCCGAAAAGATACTGCGGCATCATCGGACACTCACCTGTAAGCTGGCGATAATTGGCAACCACCGCATCCATGTTGTGTCCCTTCATCATGTAATAATCAATTTCCTGCGCAGCTTCCATTTCCACATAACTGCTATCCGCCACATTATTATATATCATGGCACAGCCTGCATCAAAGAGCAAGCCATAACCAGCCGTAGAGTTGAGCACCGGTACCATCGCCTTCAGGTTGTGCTGACAAAGATACATCTTCTTGCCACGCAGGTTCATGTAGTTCTCTATATGGGAACCCAAGCCATAGATAGCCTCATCCTTCTTCCAGTGGAAGTTCATCTGATAGCGATAAGCCGAACCCAGCGTATCCCGCTTCAGCACGTCCATTGCCTCAACATCGCCATTTGCCGTATGCACCACCCTGCGGGTTTTCTCGTCAAAAGTCACCTTCTCCTGATAAACTTTCTGTGAAGAACGGGGATTCTTCAGGTTTTCCGACAGGAGCAGATGGTGCTGATGGTCGAAATAACTGATGGCTCCCGAAGACTGGTCAATCGTAACCACCAGACTATCCGATGCCATGGAGAGATAATCCTTTCCATAACGCAGTTTTATTTTCCTATCCTTGCGCGGCACACACACATCCGTTCCATTACCGGCAAACTTACCCTCTGGCTGGAATCTGACTCTCACCACATCCGGCTTGACAAACTGCACCAGCAACTTGCCATTACCCTTTTGCCATTCCAAGCCATTGAATACGGCATGAACCTCGCCAGCGCTCATATTTCCTGCCGAAGCCACCATGCAGAAAGGCATGAGACCTGCTACGGCAACAACTTTACGAAATATCAAATTCATCATTTTCCTGCTTACTGATTACATTTATTATTTGATAACCATCACAAAGCCACCACGAGGCTGTGCATTGATATAACCTTTCATTCCCCTAACCTTACGGTATGAAATTTTCCAAGGATTTTTTGCCGTTCCGCTATCCTCGAACAATACTACTCGGGAGTTTTGCTTTGTCAGAGAAGCTAAATCCATGGTCAGTTTCTGGGATTCATCCTTACCGTTAATGCCAGCCACATACCATGTGCTTCCCTTTCTGCGAGCCATCACGACACTTTCGCCCGGATAACCGCTGAGCAATCGCGTCTCATCCCATGCAGTCGGCATGTTCGAGATAAAATCCTGCACTTCCTTTGGCTGGGCAAGATAACTCTCCGGCTTATCAGCCCAATGCATCAAAGCCGACTCAAACAGGATTGGCAATGCCAACTCATGAGCATGGGTAGTGATATGCGGATGCTGAGAATCAGAAAAGGTGCAAGGCGTATAATCCATAGAACCCACTATGCCACGGGTAAATGGCAAGGTAGCATTATGGCAAGCAGCCTTTTTAGTCAGCACAGATTCATTATTATACCATTCCGCTCCATACACACCCTCGGTAGAGAGCAGGTTGGGATAAGTGCGCTGCCAGCCACGGGGAACTGTAGCACCATGAAAGTTAACCATAAGATGATGGCGTGCCGCACACTCCAGGAGGTCGATGCAATACTCCATCGTTTCCTGCTTATCGCCAGCAAAGAAGTCAATCTTCACTCCTGCTACACCCATTTTCTCTAACCAGGCAAACTCTTTCTCCCTGTTTTCCGGAGCATTGAGCCTATTGTGAGGTCCTGGTGCCCCCCAAGCCTTAACCCATGCAGTAGAAGAATTATACCAGAGCAAAGGCTTCACACCCCTATCCTTGGCATATTTCAAAGCCTCCTCAATGGTGGCTCCATTCTTCATTTCATCCCATTCTGCATCTATTAATACGTATGGCAGATGCAAGGTCTTCGCCATATCTACATATTTCTTAATGATATTCAAGTCGTTAGAGCCATGATTGTAAGCCCAGTAAATCCAGCTTACACTTCCCGGCTTAATCCATGAAGTATCTTTCAGACGACAAGGGGCACTGACATCAGTTACCAGGGTAGAAGCTATCAGATCCTGCTTCTTACCAATGATGACCACTCGCCATGGAGATTTCCAATTACCCGAATAATGCTGCGTATTTTCATCCAGGAACACATGATAATCCTCCGGATTCTGCCCGTTCTTTAAGGAAGAGGCGCTGTTGATCCGTTCTATACCAGCCTCAGTAATAAGAGAGAACACGTCATTCTGCTCAAACAGACAAGGATAGCCCCAATGTTGTTTTCCGCCTTTACCGGTAGTGGACAAAGGAAAGAAATTCTCATAAGACTCTGTCCATTCCTGAAACCATCGGCGCGTGCCTTCACTGATACGATAAGTAGTAAGATCCTGCTTGATTGACGTATGCTGCAAACCCTCCAACTCATAACGGAAGGCTACACCATCATTATAAAGGCGAACCACCATGCGCAACGGGCGCTGCAGATCATCCTCAAAGGTATAAACTATTTCATTCGCCTCGTTCTTACATTCACTCTTCTTTCCCATGAGCATCTGATAATGCTCCGAAATATACTTGGGTTTGGAAATGTCTTTCAAGACTAGATTTCTTCCTCCACCATCACCGGTATTCAAACCATAACCGGTGATATGAAGCACCTGGCTTTCCTTATTTCCTTTACCGGCATCGCGATAAGCTACATCAAAAGCCTTCACCTTATTGTCCTCACCCTCAGCCTTCCATTCTATCTTTCCATTGGGAGAAGAGAAAGTTTCCCGCAGATTCTGGGCAAACGATACCAAACAACACGATAAGAGAAGCGCCAGGAAAGGCACTCTCTTATCGAACTCTATACGAATCAAATTTTCAAATAGTTTCATAAAACATCAAATAATAATTATTGAGCGGAACTTTTACTCCACAAACTTCCACCAATCCAGGAAGAAGAGGTTCTGCTTCTGGATGTCACCTCCCTTGAAGACGAAGTAGAGATCATGCACACCCTTTACCTTCTTCACCTGGGTAGAGAAGGTTTTGTATTCATCCTTGGTGTTGCTGATATCCACCTTGCCGATGCACTGGCCGTTTACCCCATCAAGACGGATTTCGATGCTGCCGCCCAACATGTGGCAAGAGGCAGAAACCTCAAACTTACTTGCTCCCTTCTTGAAGTCTACACCCTTCACGAGGATATACTTTCCCTCATCAACATTCGTAACCACCTGGTTCCATTTGTCCTTCTGTGCCCATTCGTTCTTAGGCTGCGTCTTCAATCCATAGCCCCAAGCCATCGTCTCAGCCTCAACCTGGCGATAAGGGTTGAACCATTCTATCTGCTCCAACTTGCAATCCTGGAAGTATGGCAACTCCTGGATGGTTCCGTCAGGATTGTAAGTCATTTCGGCCGCAGAAACAGAACGCTGCTCGGCATGACGTCCCGTCTTCAAACGGAAGATGTCATAATTCAAACCGAAGCAATAGCTCTTGCCCTTGTAGTCGATGATGCCCGGATGATTGCCACGAGTACGAGGCGTATGGTTCATGATATGTCCCTTATATTCCCATGGTCCGAGCGGATTCTTGCTCATCGCATAACCGATGCCCTCAGGACAGCAGGTAGAAGCATAAGCCAGATAATAATTGCCATTGCGCTTCCAGAACCAAGGACCTTCCTGATAATCCTGAATCTTCGGGAAGTGCATGATGGAATCAGAATAAGAAATCATGTCCTCGTTCAGTTTCACTGCCTTCAACTCCGGGTTGCCCCAATACATGTAAGCCTGGTTATCATCATCTATCCATACGGTAGGGTCGATGTCGAACCAGTCGCCCTCCCATGCCAGAGGCTTTCCGAGAGGATCCTTGAACGGTCCGTATGGACTATCTGCTACCAGCACTCCGATGCCATGACCGTGGATAGGGCAATACATATACCATTTGCCATTGCGCTCGATGACCTGCTCTGCCCAGGCACCATTCTCACCCTTGAACCACTTGAAGTCTTTCAATGAAGCCACGGCACCGCGGTCTTGCCAGTTTACCATATCCGTTGAGGTATAGAGCAGCCAGTCTTTCATCAGGAACCCCTCAGCCCCATCCTCATCGTGGGTGGTATAGAGATAAACCGTATCGTTGTGCACATAAGGTGCAGGATCGGCTGTGTACTTGGTCTGGATGATTGGCAAGTTGATGTTCTGTGCTGTTGCAGCAGTTCCCATGCCAGCCAAAAGCAGGGATAAAATCATTCTGTATCTGGTCATTTTATGATTTAAATTAATTATTAGTTGATTAAATTGTTATTTGTGGATGCAAAGGTAAGCAAAAAAGTAAAATTCTACTTTATCATAATTACCAAATACTTTATTTTATGTAACACTTACATCTGTACCTTTACTGCCTTTCCGACATATTCCACCCTCTTGCTTGCCAGCATAGGCTGATAGCCTGCACTGCTATCAGCATTCAACAAGAAAAAAATGAGGATGTGTCATGGACTTATGACACACCCTCATTTTTTAGCAGGAATATTTTACCCAATCCAATACGATCGTCTTATCTTCATCAATCATAAAGTTCATACCAATCTTTTCCACGGTTTTGCCTCTTAGGGCAAAAGCATCAGCATAATGCTTGTTGTTGATTTGGTCAAGAGCCTCTTGTGCCGACTTATTAAATTTCAGTTCTATCACATAGATGGTATCCTTTGTTTCCATCGTAATGTCTGTTCTTCCCCGGAAAGTATGCTGTTCCACCAATATACGGAAATTCGTAAGCAGGGCAAAGATGATATACATTGTCTGCTGATAATGCCCCTCATAATCGGTATTATCGCAATAAGGTACCGTCTCCCAGAACGTTTTCAATAGCTGAAGAGCACCATCCATGTTACCCTTATTGATAAGAGCCGACATCTTGGCCACAGTCGTATTGCACATTGCAGACTTTGCCGCCAAATAATGCGGCAACATACTGCGATACAAACCTATCCTCACCTCTTTGTTTGGCAGAGCCAAGGTATAGAGTTCCGTTTCCGGATCATAATTCTTGATAGTAATATAACCACTCTGATAAAGCAAAGGCATGATAGTAGTCATCGTCTCAGTGGCTGCATCGAAATCATCCTTTGATGCATCCATCTGTTCACCCAGGTCAATCGGTGTAAAGTCATATTTCCGCATCATATTAAGGAGATAGGTAGGAGTGCCTGAGCCAAACCAATAGGAATCAACCTTTCGCTTTGAAAAGCAAGTGAGCAAGCTATATGGATTGAATATGTCAGAAGAAGGCCAAGCGAAATGATAGCCATCATAATTTTCCTTCAACTTTTCCAAAGTTTTATCATACGACAAGCCCAACACATCTGCCATCTGCTGAATATCTTCATGCATTTCTGTCACAAGTTCCTCCTTGGTAATGCCGCAAATGCCAGCATATTCTGTATCCATACTCACATTTGTGATATTATTGAGTTCACTGAAGATACTAAGCTGCGAGAACTTGGTGATACCTGTAAGGAAAACAAAACGCAGTTTTGCCTCACTATATTTCAGAGGACTAAAGAAGTTGCGCATGATATTGCGCAACACATCCAGTTGCTCTTTCTCGTGAGCCACATCCAGCATAGGCGCATCATATTCATCGATGAGCACCACCACTTGTTTTCCACTCTTCTCATAAGCTGTATTGATGAGGTCGATGAGTCGGTTATTTGCCCCGATACGTGGCTCGTTTATACCCCATTTCTTCTCTTGATCTTCCAGGATATAGCCCAAATACAATTCCAGCTGCTCTGGTTCCATGTGCTTGCCACCGCTCATGTCAAAATGGAGGACAGGGTATTCCGTCCACTCCTTTTCTAACTTATCAACTGCCAATCCCTTGAACAATTCCTTCTTTCCCTCGAAATAGCTCTGCATAGTAGAGACGAGGAGTGACTTTCCGAAACGACGTGGACGACTCAAGAAGAAATACTTTCCACTCGTATGAGTCATACGATAGATGTACTCCGTCTTATCTACATAGAGAAAGTCCTCCTCTCGAATCTCAGAGAAGGTCTGCATGCCTATTGGATATAACTTCGTTGCCATATTATCAACTATTTACTATTTACGTTGGCAAAGATAAGCAAAAATCCCGAAACCGCCAAGCGATTTCGGGATTTATTATGTATTCAACTGTGTACCCAATACCTTGAAGGGAATTTTAATTCCAAAAATATATCTATTTTTTATCTATAATTATACGGAGACTTAAAATCTCTTTTATGAAATATAGGAGTAGAAAAAGAATACTGAAAAAAGAAAGTCACTGATTATTAACCTAATACGTGATTTTTAACAGTTTTTTCTTTTTCAGACTTTTTTTTATGCCATTACTTTATGTGTGTGTAAAGGAGAATTAATTGCACTGAGTAGAGTGCAATTTTCGTTAAAAAGTGCACTCACTTCAGTGCACTTTCGCATTTAATTCGTATATTTGCACCCATAAAGAACAACATAACAGCCATAATATGGAACAATTACAAGCTACATTCGACAAATTGCTGAGAGAAACGAATAGTACGTTTCATCGCTATATGTATGACCGCATCAATTGGGATGCTCGTATGATTGGATTAATGGGACCAAGAGGTGTTGGTAAAACAACTTTGGTGCTTCAGCATATCAAAGAACAACTACCAAGAAAAGACTCTCTCTATGTACAGGCAGAAGATTTTTATTTTGCCAGTCACAGACTCACCGAACTGGCGGATTCATTTGCTAAGATGGGAGGAAAGTATCTTTTCATTGATGAAATCCATAAATACAAGGATTGGGCAAGGGAGTTGAAATTAATATATGATTATCATTCTGAACTCCATGTAATGTTTACAGGGTCATCTGTTCTCGACATAGCTAAGGGAGCATTTGATCTGAGCCGTCGTGCACTTATGTACGAGATTCAAGGACTCTCGTATCGTGAATATCTGGAACTCTTTCATGGAATCCATTTTCCTGTATGTACTTTAGACCAGCTCATGCAACAGGAAGTCGATATACCTAATGGTTTCTTGCCTCTAGAACATTTCGCTGACTATCTGCAACGGGGATATTATCCTTTTTCTGATGGCGACATCAGAATGTATATTCAGCAAGTAGTCAATGCAACGATAGAAACCGATATTCCACAATATGCAGACCTTACGGTTTCAACTGCAAGAAAGCTCAAAAGACTACTTGCCATCATCGCTCAAAGTGCACCATTCAAACCTAACATGAGCCAGATAGGAGGTCAACTTGAAGTTTCAAGAAACAATATAGCCGACCTTTGCACCTACTTGGAGAAAGCTGGACTTATCGGGCAACTCCGCACTTCAACAGGTGGCATACAGGGATTAGGTAAGGTGGATAAGATTTATCTGGATAATCCAACACTCATTTATACCCTTGCAGGAAAGAATGTTGAGATAGGAACAGTCAGAGAAACTTTCTTCTTCAATCAGACACGCTCTCTCATGCCTGTAACAGTATCCCCCATATCAGATTTTCTGATTGACGGGAAATATACATTCGAGGTTGGCGGAAAGAAGAAAAAGCAAAATCAGTTGCAGAACATAGAAAATGGATATGTGGTAAAGGACGATATAGAGTCCGGTTATGGCAACATCATTCCGTTATGGATGTTTGGCATGCTATATTGATAGGCAACTGAAGTCTTGCAAGTATCTATCAAACTGACAATCAGCAGGAATGAGACTTCTCGGTTTTAGTGCCGAGAAGTCTCATTTAATATTCTATTTCAGAATCACCTTCTTGCCATTATGGATATAGATACCCTTTGTTGGGTGTTCTACTCGCTGACCCTGAAGCGTGTACCAGCCGGAGTCCTGTTTGGTCTTCTGACCGCTGATATTCTCAGCACCCTCAACCTGCTCGATACCCGTAGTGCCATCGTTCAAACCGCCATCGATGCTTATTGAACGGGAAGCACCAGCCATGCTGATCTTCAGATGACCTACCACTACCTCAAGCCATGAACCACTGCCACCCCAGCTGTTTGCCACAGGAGTGAAGCGGAAGTGATAGTAACCCGTGCGGGAAGCATTGAACCATACCTGACCTATGTTGCTGCCAGAAGTGCTTGCATTGGTGTTCTTGTTCACATTCTTGGTACACTGGATAATCTGAGAACCCAGCACGTTGTTGCTCTCGTCGAGAACCTCACACTTCAGGTAAGGAGAACCCGACCACGCCACAGCATTATAGGAGAACACATAGCTGCCCTGCTTCAAGGAGAAGCCGTAGCCCCAAGTAGAACCAAACTCGGCGTAGCCAGGCTTGCTGGCATCGCTCTGACGGAGGTAAAGACCCGTAGAGAAATCACCACCGGCAAACTTGAAGATGCGTGGACCTATGCCAGCTGCACCTACCGACTTCTGCTCTCCGGCATCAACAATCTTCCATCCGGCAGGAACCTGTCCCACGGCATTCAGTGCCAACGGATTGCCCTTGAAGTAAAGAGCCACATTGCCTACCAGAGCCTCAACCCAGGCACCACCTGTGCCCTTGGCATCTGCCACAGGGGTGAAACGTACACGGTAATTGCCCTTGATCATGGAATAGAACGAGAGAGAAACCCTGGTGGTACCCGAGAGATAAGCCCCCATATTGCCATTGGCATTGCCATTTGCCTTGACGATGGTAGAAGCAAGAACAGCATTCTGAGGGTCGAACACCTCCACCTTCATATATGGAGCACCCTTCCAGGCTGCCACATTGCAGCTCAGTTCATACTCGCCAAATACCAGAGGCAGGGTATAGCCATTAGCATTGCCATATTCAATATAGCCAGCCTTATCGGCAGAAACACTTCTCACATAGAAAGCATTCTGGAAGTCACCAGAGAAATTCATGATGCGTGGACCCATAGACTTATTGCCGGCATAAACCTGGTTGCCATTATCTGCTACAGTCCAGCCTGAAGGAACGAATCCACTGCCATTGCCCCACGACTTGATGATGTTCTCACCCTGGGTACCAGTAGAAGGCTGGGTATTCTGGTTAGAAGAAGACGTACCAGCAGACTTATGAGCATAGTCTTTCTTGGAATACTCGTAATACCAGTAGAAACAGGTCTGACCGCATGCCTCAGGGTTAGCCTCCAATCCAGCCTTGATATTACCGGTCTTCAGGAAGTTGTCGATATCGAGATAATCGTCAGTACTGGTCAGCGTCATGCTGATGTTTCCGAAATGATCCATCACTTTTTTCCAGGCATTACCCCATTTGCTGGTAGTAGCAGTTCCCCATGAACCCAGGTTGCTGGCCACCCACTGTCCAAACTCATTATACTTACCAGTGCCTGGCTTCTCCGGACTCCAGTCTATCTCAGAAACAAGAATCGGTTTATTCTTTACCACAGGCACCTGCTTCTGGAAATTATAGATGAAAGCGTTGGAATCATGGTTGGTATCACTTGCCCCATACCATCCCGGATACACATGCACAGCATAACCGAAATTGCTGTCGGAAACAGGATAAGAGGCATAATTCTCATACTGGCTCTGATAGCCCGTGCCAGGAATCCAGATAATACCCTTGAAGCCATTCTTGCGAATCACATCAACCACTGGCTGGAAATAATCTCGCATGGCTGTGGCAGAACTCTGACCATACCTATTATATATATGAACAGGCTCGTTGGCAAGTTCCAGCGATACGATGCCGGAATTATTCTTCACCCAGCTGTTGCTGGAAACGATGCTCCACACCGTCTTAAGATAATTCTGATAAGCATCGCCTACCTTCAAATCCTTAGGACATACGCCTGGAGGACGAATCACCACATACAAGCCATGATTGATGGCTTTCTGCGCAATAGGCAGATAGAGCGCATCGAGATACTTCTGCAAACGGGCAGCACTGAAACGTGATATATTAGCCTCGCCTTTCTCAGAACCTGTTGACTGCTTGTTGGGATCATTGGTCCAGCCTGGTTCGAGATGAAGACGGAAGATATTACAATAAGTGCCTTTAGCAGGATTTTGGAGTGCTCCGAAAATCTTGTCGTAATAGCTAATGCATGGCTGAATATTGTTATCAGTACAAGTATTACCCCAACGGTATTTGTTGAAGTAAGGACTCGGTGTATCCATCACACCATGCAAAACCACCTTGTTGCCATAGGCATCATTCAACTGATTGCCATTCACATGGAGCGGTGCAACCACTCCAAACTGGGCGAACAGACATGACGGTAGCAACGCAGCCTTATTCCTCACCGACGAAAACGGAAACATTGATGCTAAAACCATC
>OQWA01000468.1_pt1 | contig 11941 bp, 9 predicted proteins | sample 1691581 | NCBI WGS metagenome assembly OQWA01 (sample SAMN03418264, study PRJEB22391) | human gut metagenome | biome: human-gut; feature: organic feature; material: feces | host: Homo sapiens | place: Tanzania | collected 2013-01
AAAGAAAAAATATAAAAAAATATATTTGTTTATTTTTATTTATTGATATTTTATTCCTCGACCAGACAACTAAACAACCAGACATCTAACGTCTTTTTATTTATTGATATCTTATTACTGATTAGCAGTACGTTATCTCTTGCGAAACTTCAGCAAACGAAATTTCAATCTAATGGGTTTAATCATTTTATATTTTTTAGGTGCACTGTCACTTTCATTTCTATGCTCCGTCCTTGAAGCGGTGCTTCTTTCCACTCCTATGTCGTATATTTCGATGAAGGAAAAACAAGGCAACAGGACTGCCACACTGATGAAACGATACAAGAACAACGTGGATCGACCGGTTGGCGCTATTCTTTCGCTCAATACCATAGCCCACACCATCGGTTCTGCCGGCGTTGGAGCGGAGTCTATCAAACTTTTCGGTGAGCAATATTTCGGCATTATCTCCGCTATTCTGACATTATTGATACTGGTGCTTTCGGAAATCATCCCAAAGACCATCGGTGCATCCTACTGGCGTTCGCTCGCTTTGCCGTCCACCAAAATCATAAAGGTTCTCATCCTTATCACATATCCGCTGGTGCTACTCTCTGAACTCATCACTAAGGTATTCACACCCAAAAACAATCATGCCTCCATGAGTCGTGAAGAGGTGTCTGCCATGGTGGATGTAGGCACCACGGAAGGCGTTTTCCGCGAGTCGGAAAGCAAGATAATCAAGAGTTGCATACTCCTTTCCAGCGTGAAAGCGAGGAAGATAATGACTCCGTCCGTAGTGGTGGAGTCTGCATATCAAGGCTTGACCATAAAGGAATTCTACGAACAGCAGGAGTGGAACTTCTCACGCATACCGGTCTATGACAAAGAAAAGGATTACATCACCGGCTAATTTAACTTCAGGGGCTAATTGGTCTCAAAGTGACGACAAAGAAAAGGATTACATCACCGGCTACGTGCTGAAGGACATGATACTCAAAGCATTGTCGGAGGATAGATTCCAGACTCGCTTGTCAGACCTGATGCGTCCTATTCTCTCATTCCAAGAGGACGAATCCGTCTATAAGATATGGGAAAAGATGCTGGCAAAACGCGAGCACATTTCCATTATCATTGATGAATACGGCAGTCTGCGTGGCGTCGTCTCCATGGAAGACATCATCGAGACGATGACTGGAGTGGAGATAGTGGATGAGGATGACGTCGCTGTGGATATGCAGGCTTTTGCCAAAGAGAAGTCTATCAGGATGATGGAAAATAGAAAATAATGGGATAGTTCTTTACTTTTCCAAACAAGGAAAAATGGAACAAAAAGTCGATAAGATAGCTATCATTTTGCGATAGCTAAGCTTTTACAGTCTAAAAGCATAGATATTACCTTGCAATAACTATGCTTTTACCCTGTAATAACTATGCTTTTACCTTGTAATAACTATGCTTTTGCAATCGCTTGAGCATCAGATTGTTACAAGAGGCATTTTTTGCCTGCCGAAACACCGAAAAAAAAACGAGGCGTGGGACTGCCTTCACCCATAGTGATGGCAATCCCACGCTTACTGTTTCCCTAATTTCTCCTGCCTGATAACGATAGCGTCAGGAGGTGATAGGGGCGATATATGGACGGATTACTTGATACCCATCTCGCAGAGCAGACGGTCCTGCTTACCCCATTTGTCAATCATATAGACTACGTAGCGGATATCTACACCGATACAGCGAGCGAGCTTGGTGTCGAAGAAGATGTCGCCTGAGAGGCTATCCCAGTTGCCGTCGAAGGCAAGACCGATGAGATTACCGCGTCCATCGAACATTGGACTACCGGAGTTACCACCGGTGATGTCATTGTTTGTGAGGAAGCAGAGCTGCATCTTGCCGGTGGTGCGGTCGGTATAGCGGCCGAAATCCTTGGCAGAGAGAAGCTCGTGCATGACTGGCTCTGCGTAATACTCGAAGTTATACTGTCCTTTGTCAGCAGTTTCCTTATTGCCCTGCTTCATCTTCTTGAGGATGCTCTCAGATGAAGTGTAGTAGCCAGAATCCTTACCGCCAAGGTCGTAACCTCCTACCTGACCGTAAGAGAGGCGCATGGTGAAGTTAGCGTCAGAATAATGTGGCAAATCCTGCTCCATACGTATCTTTGCATCACAGAGATAACGCTCCTGGAGAGCGATGAGACTGCTGATGGAATCTATGCCGAGACGAAGCTGTCCGAGGATTTCAGAGAGGTCATAGCTCATCTGGAGACCGAGGTCGCTGTCTATCTTCTTTTTGTTGAAGTATATCTTAGCGTTCTTCTTCATAATGAGAGACTTGGAGAATACTGCATTGACGTATGCTGCGTAGTCGCCACCAAACTTCTTGTCGATGGTGTTGTAGAAGTCAGGAACCCACTTCTTGTCCACGCACTGACGGTAATTGCGGAGCAATGCCACGAGGATTTCCTTCTCAGTAGCAGCATCCCATGTGTTGCTGTTGTCGTCAAACTGCACGTACTGCTTCTTCTTGTTGCCTTCCGGACCCTTTACAGGCATACCGAGAGCATAGGTGATGGCACGGGATGTGAGTTCAGAACCGCGTACCATTGTCTCCTTGAAGTAAGTCATTACACTCATGAGTCCGTAACGCTGCTGGTAGAGGTCACGCATCTTGTCAAAGTCGAGCTTGCCATTGAGGAAGCCTGTAGATTGCTGATAAGCACGTACCTTATCCTCAAGCTGACGCTTCATGGCAATGATTCCCACAGAGTCGATACACTTGTTCATGCCGATAGCGTTCTTCCAATAGTTGGATGATTGCGCATACTTGGAATCATAGATGATGCGGACAGCCTCATCGGCACGCATGTGGCGGAGCATTACCTCCTGACGGATGCCGCGCACCTTGATACGTGGCTCGTGAACGGCGTCGCGCATCTCCTGAATACCATAGCTGGAGAGGTAACGGCTGGTGCTTCCTGGGTAGCCCATTGTCATGGCAAAGTCGCCATTCTTATAGCCATCGAGCGATACCTTAGCCCATTTCTTTGGGTGATAAGGCACGTTTTTCTCACTGTAAGGTGCTGGTTTTCCTGTCACAGGGTCGCAATATACGCGGAATACAGAGAAGTCGCAGGTCTGGCGAGGCCACATCCAGTTGTCGGTCTCACCGCCAAACTTGCCCATTGACTTAGGGATGGTGAACACGAGGCGCACGTCCGTAAAGTCCTGATATACGGTAAGGTAATACTTGTTGCCCTCATAGAAAGGCTTTACCTCGGCACGGAGAGTGGAGTCCTTTGCCTTCACTTTCTCATTTTCCTCTTTCTCGACAGCATCGAGGAGCTCCTGCTGCTTAGCGAGAGACATCTCGAAGATGCCCTGCTTGGCGAGGCGGTCGGTGATATCTTCCTGTGATACCATGAATCCTACATAGAGGTCTTCGTTAGGGAGTTCCTCCTTGAATGACTGTGAGCAGAATCCATTGAGCATATAGTCATGCTCCACAGTGGAATGTTTGCGGATTGACTCGAAGCCGCAGTGGTGGTTGGTGAATACAAGTCCGTCAGGAGAAACGACTACTCCTGAGCAAAAGCCACCAAAATTTACTACTGCGCGACCGATGGCATCATCGTCAGCGAAGAGTTTGCTCTGTGGCAGCATGAAGCCTTCTGCCTGCATCTGTCGGAATGCGGCAGCAGGAAGATTGTAGAGGGTCCACATTCCCTCATCGGCACGCGCCGTAGATGTGAAGCACATCATGGCGATGAAAGCGCAAAGCGATACGAAACTGCTGATTTTTCTCATGTTTTCTGGTTATTGATTTTTTCTATCTTTTTTCACCTTAATATATAGAGGTGACTGATTTTCAGCGTGCAAAGGTAATTATTTTACGTCAATTAACCAAATAACATCGTGATTTTCACGTTTTTTAGTGTTGTTTGGTTGTTTGGTTGTTTAGTTGTTTGGTTGGATGTAATAATATTGCACACAACAAAAAAACAAAACAACTAATCAGTCTGGAAGACTGCACCGAGCGAAGCGAGAGTAACCCGGGACGCAGTCTCGGGATTATAAGAATGATAAAAAGAAAGCTGTCTGGAAGACAGTACCAAAAGTACAAGAATATACTCAATGCAAGGTACTGTCTTCCAGACAGCTGATTTCCTGTATGTATCATATAGTCCCGAGACTGCGTCACGGGTTACTCTCGCTTCGCTCTGTATTGGCTTCCAGCCAAATCTACCATCTATTCAACAAAAAAACAAAACAACAAAAAGTTAAGATTACATAAATTTAGAAGGATATATTTGTGTTTGTGACGCTAAAACAATATCTTTGCGTGTCAACACAACTAAAACGCAATCATTATGTCAACAAACTTAGAACTCATAATCAGACTTATAGCCGCTATGCTGCTCGGCGGCATAATAGGTATAGAGCGCGAATACAGGGCAAAAGACGCCGGATTCCGCACGCATTTCCTCGTCAGCGTGGGCAGTGCACTGTTCTGCGTAGTGTCACAATACGGCTTTGGAGACGATATGAAGGATGCCTCGCGAGTGGCAGCACAAGTGGTTTCGGGCATTGGTTTCCTCGGTGCCGGCACCATTATCTTCCAGAAAAACGTGATAAGAGGACTCACCACTGCCGCCGGACTGTGGGTCACCGCTGCCATCGGACTTGCCTGCGGCACGGGAATGATTATGGTAGCTGCTATGGTCACCGTGATGGTGCTGGTGGGACTGGAGGTAATCAATGCGTATCTGCCACAGGTCAGCACCACTTCTGTCGCTGTGACTTTCACCTCTTACAATAAAGATAGCGTCGGAAGAGCTGTCGATGGACTAAAAAAGGAATGCATCGAAATGTATTCCTATGAAATGAAATACCACCATACTCCGCAGGGATTGCTATACGAAGCGAAGTTGGAAATGAAGGTCAAGCGTGGTAATCACCACGAGAGACTCATCGAATTCCTGAATGAATTTGATGACGTATCTATCTCTTGCATCGAGTGATACGCTGTGATGTCACTGCAAAAACTTTGCTGAAACAGCAGCGTCTTACTGCAATGCGGCGCTTGCAAGCACGAAGTAGAGCACTGCAATGAAGAAGATAAGGATAAGAAATCTCACCCACTGGAATATCTTCTGAAATCTTTTTGCCTGTTCGAAAGTCATAGTTGTAAGGGGTTGAGGGTTAAATAAAATATCAATAAATAAAAATATAGAAAGATATATGAGGTCGTTTTTTTTTATTTTTATTTATTGATATTTTATTATCTATCTGCGGTTAAGCAGTAAACTTCTCCATACCGCGAAGCAAATGGCGGAGACTACTGAGCAATAACTGTGACTCCTGAATGATATTGAGGAACACTGTGGTGGACTCTATATTGACAGTATGCTGCTGCATTGAGTCAATCACCTGCTTACGGTAGTCGGAAAGGCTACGCTGCAAGCCCTCAGCCTTCTCTCTGGTCTGCGCTACACAAGCGACACTGGTGCAGTTTTCACACTGATGGAAGATGTCTATCACCTGCTTTTGCAGCTTCTGGAAGGTGTAAGCGAATTCCCCTGATACAGGAGAGAAATTATTGCCTATATGCTCACGGCATGGGTCATTGATACGCTTGAGACAGAATATCATCTGCTCCACGGCGTTATTGGCAAGGAAGTACCACGTATTCTTCTCCACAGCAAGGATATTATCAATCCTTCTCAGACCGATGATGTCACGACGGCGCTGGCGCTTCATCTGCTTACGGGCTGTCTCTATCTGGTGAGTGGCATGGCGAAGCGGGCGATATTCCTCATGCAGGAAGGCGTCAGTGATACGCTGATAGCAGTCGGCTGCAAAGCGAAGCTGCTCCTTATTGCAGTAATCCACGTGCTGCTTGAGCAGGCTCCAGCGCTCTGCCTTGTCCTGAGAGCGAAGCATTTTCTTGAAGATAACGTCCTCTTCTGGCTCCTGAGTGGTAGGAGTGTATTTCATATTGCTTCTTATAAGGAGGAAAATAGCGAGGACAATAGCGCATATCATGAATACTGAAGAACCGAAATACATACCATTTGTCACAAGATAACAGATGATGAAAGCGGCTCCTGCCGTGATAAACCATCCACCGATGACGCTCAGCACGCCAGTGATACGGAATACTGCGCTCTCTCTGCTCCATGCTCTGTCAGCAAGGCTGGAACCCATTGCCACCATGAATGTCACGTAAGTGGTAGAGAGTGGCAACTTCATACTTGTGCCCATAGCCACGAGCAAGCCAGCAAGAACAAGGTTGACAGCGGCACGGATAAGGTCGAATGCGGCACCGTCAGCCAGCACTGAGGAGTCAGGATTGAAGCGACTGTCCACCCATCTGCCTATTTTCTTAGGTATAAAGCCTGAGATTGCTGCGGCAGTCTTCTGGGTATTGCGTACCAATACTCTTGCTACTGCGCTCGAACCGAACATTTCATCGCCTTCATCCTGACGTGAGAGATCGACAGAAGTCTTTACCACATTCTGCGCTTTCTTAGAGAATACGAGCGCAAGCACCATTACTATGCCGGCAAGGACAAGATATATCATCGGTGTCTTGGCGGTATCCATCAGCGAATCCATCATGAATGTGTGGACATTGCCATCACCATTTGCCATAAAGTCATTGTAAGCATCAAGTCCTGTCAATGGCACTCCGACGAAATTGACCAAGTCATTGCCTGCGAAAGCCATAGCAAGGGCGAATGTACCCAAGAGTACAACGAATTTGAGCACTGGCACTTTCAGCGCACTGAGCACTGTCATAACCACAGAGAAGACCACAAAGCCACCTCCAAGGATAGTCCAGGTATTATCATTGATGAGTTCTTTCAGTTCAGGAGTCATGATGCTGGAGCCCTTCAGACCATTGATGAGCAGGAACCAGATGATGCTTGTCACCGCAATACCAGCGAAAATGCCAATCTTGAGCGAAGAGCTTACCAGTCCGTCATGGTTGCCCTGCACGTCAGTAGTGGTGCCATTGACACGATATGTGAATGAGAAAATGATGCGGGCAAGCCACTGCACCAACGTACCAAGCACGAAAGCGATTGCCACACTGAGGAAGATACCGAGGATAACGCTCAATGCCTTCTCCGTATTGAGCAGGTCACCCATGGTCAGTAGCATTCCGTCAGGACTTGTAGCGCCGCCTATTATCTTAATCAAAGCAATGGCAAAAGCGCCACCGAGCAACTCAAAGACCATGCTTACGGTCGTAGAAGTCGGCATTCCGAGGGTGTTGAAAATGTCAAGGAGAACCACATCTGTCACCATAACGGCAAGGAAGACGCACATCACGTCATAGAAAGAGAAATACTCCGGCGTCATGATGCCGTGACGTGCAACGTCCATCATGCCGTTGCTCATAGATGCACCAGCAAACACTCCGATAGCGGCAATCAGTACGATGGTGCGGAATTTAGCCACCTTAGCGCCGATGGCGGAGTTGAGAAAGTTTACTGCGTCATTGCTTACGCCCACTACGAGGTCGAAAATTGCAAGCACGATGAGGAATACCACGATTCCTAAAAAGAATGTACTCATGTTGTTTTATGCTACTTTTAGAATTCTGCTGCAAAAGTATCAACATGATGTTACAATCCTGTTACATGGATATTAAAAGGGTGTTGCGGATGAAAAAAAGTGACGTGTCAGCGGATTTCGTCTCACGGTTGCCGGTAATATAAAAAACAATACCCCCAAAACCGGCAACCAACAACCAATAACCGATAACCAACGACCAATAATCAATAGCCAACTACCTGAACTGTCGTAGAATCCAAAGGCGGAATACGGGATCCACAAGAGAGTAACTGCCGTTGCCATTGTCCTCGATGATGTCCTTCTCTACCAGCATACGCTTGTTCTTTGCAAGGGTGTTCGGATTGCCGAGCCTGTATTTTTCCTTTGCAGAGGCAGACGACAGCTGCTGTTCTCCATTGCAGATGGCGCGGAGAAGCTCTTTCTGACTTGAAGTCATGTCGTCCATGTCATTCTGGAACATCGGGGTGTTTATATTGATTACCTGTTTCAATCCTGTCTGAAAGACCTCTTCAGTCACTTCCTTTTCCGTAGCATTCCATATAAAGAAGCACAGCTGCTGGAGATACCATGAGTGGCATTCCACGGTGTCGCATATCCTTTCTGCAAATTCTTCTGATATGCTCTTGTGTGTTTCTGCAAAGGAAGAGATGATGAAAGGCATCCAGTCCTTCCTGTCTATCTTCTGGAGAAAGACCACCTGACCGAAACGATAGAATGGACTGTTGGCTTTATTGAAGATATTGAGCATCATGTGGCGCTTGCTGCCATAAAGGCAATAGGTCACGTTCTGCTGCAGTTGCCACGCTGAGCGCATCTTGCCTTCCAGGTCCTTGTATTCGGACAGCTCTGCCAACTGCTGGAATTCATCAATGCAGACGATGATCTTTATGCCTTTCTCCCTTGCAATTACTTCAGGCAACTGTAGTATAGACATCTTGTCCTGCTCCTGTGGGACGTATCTTATGTCAAAAGCCATGAAGTCAGTTATCTGGTCGTTGATTACCACTTGTGGCACTACACCGTTGAGAAATCTCTTCGCGTCGCTGATCCATCGTTCCACCTTTGTGGCTGTGCAGGCTATAACCTGACTTGCAAAGACCCGGTAGAATTCCGTTTCCGAACTGATACTGAAAGCATCGATGTAGCATACTCTTACCTCCGGACTTTCAGAGCACAGTTCATCCATAGCCTTCCTTACGAGAGAAGACTTTCCCCAACGGCGCGGAGAGACAAGCATCGTATTGATGTGGGATTTCATCAACTGCTTGAGAAGGGCCCGGTCTTCTACTCTGTCGATAAAGTTCTGGTCGGTTGCTAATGTGCCGAACTGGAATGGAGATGCAAGGATGCTCATATACTTAACTGATTGATTATTCGTGATTTGTATGATATTACCTTTTGGTAACTTACCTTCTGGTAATATCCAGTTGCAAAGATAATGATTATTTGCGTTATTTCCAAATTTACTGGAGAAATATTTCACCAGCCATCAGCCACCGTATCTGCGGCTTTTACCATTGGAATGCCAACCATATAGCAAAGTGATGAAACCACGAACAGAATACTTTAACGAGAAAAATAGATAACTATGGCAATAATGAAATATTATACAGAGGGTGAAGCTTTAGACAAAGTGCTTGGTGAAAAAGGAACCCCATTGCGCAATCAATATGAAGCAGACATGAATGCTTTCCTGATAGGTGAAGCAATCAAGAAAGCTCGTCAGTCTAAAAACCTTACACAAGAGGAACTTGGAGCAATGATTGGAGTGAAGAAATCGCAAGTTTCTCGTATCGAAAAAGGAAGCAACATAACCTTTGCTACCATGGCAAAGATATTCAGAGCTATGGGAATATCAGCCAGTTTTGAGATGGCAGGAATAGGTAAGGTTGCTCTATGGTAAAAAAGATAGGTGGTCAAAATAATTCTTGACCACCTATCTTTTTTTATAATTTATTTACCCTCAAGGGTGTATCTCACGCCGACGTTGAGATTAAAGTTGAGATTTTTCTCCTTAAATATGGTGTTGAGGGAGGACTTGTCATCGAAATAATAACTGATACCTGGCTCTGCATAAATGCCGATATTATGGAGAATATCAAGCTGTAAGCCGATGGAGGCATTGACAGACATCTGCAATGGCTTGGTGGTGATGGTCTCCTTGTCGGTCTGGCGACTCTTTCCACTGATGATATAGTCCTTGGTCCTGTGACCGGAGACGCACTGTTCGGCGAGTAATCCCGCTGACATATAGAGGCTAAATGGGCGGTAAGAGAACGCTTTATACCTCATATTGAGCGGAATACCGACGTAATCCAACTGCTGCGAGCCGGCGATGCGATTCTCATTGGTGCCTTCGCTCATGTCGGAAGAGAGGCGAGTGTAGGTCAGTCCGCTCTCTATAGCGAGGCGATTGGTGAGCTGATAGGCTGCGTTAATGCCGAATCTGACTGGCAGATGATGCTTATACTCGGTCTTTACTTCCCTTCCTTGATTGAAAACGGCTATGCCAAGCATCGGATTATCTTCCCAAGAGCATCCTCCATCGCCCATTGCTAAAAAGACTTCTGCCATAGAGCGCATCGCTGTAGATGAGCCCATAGAGCCTGATGCTCCTGTTCCTATTGTCCAGCGGGATGGAGATTGGGGCGTGATGGCGGCGTATTGACGATATTGATCGGCAGTGCTGGCGACGCGACGACGGGATTTCTGGGGTACGGTAGCCGCGCTATCAGCGGACTGGCTGGTAACGGTGGCTACGTGGGGAGTTGCTTCCTGCACGGCGATGTCGGCGGTGGAAGCGGATGATTGCCCGGTAACGCGGGCAACACGGTGGCGATCGCTTGCGGCATTATTGCGGATGATTGCGGCATTGTTGCGGATGCTTGCCATGATTGCTGCGCCTTTATGGGCGCTGGTGCCCTTTCCATAAGGGGATGCGGCATCTTCCTTAGGGGCAATATCCTCTCTATGATGGGATGGTAAGAGAGGTGAATCCTGCGCAATGTTGCCCTTTTGTGCATCGAAAGGAAGGAAGAAGAAGCCTAACAGCAATGCTATGCAAGCCACGGCAGCTACTCCAGCCGCACGGAAAAGAGTGCGAGAAAGAGACAGACGCGGTGCTTTTACGGGATTATAAGCAGGCTTTCGCTCTGCCAAACCCTTTGAAATACCTTCCCATAATCCCTCTGGGGCATCCATTTCATAGTTGCCCATGCGGTCATGTATATCCTTTTGCCAGTCTTTTTTCATATTCAGATGGAGTTGGAGTTTAGGTATTGTTTTATCTTTCTTGCGAGCATGGCTTTCGCTTTATGCAGTTGAGAGGCAGAAGTGCTTTGCTTTATGCCGAGTATCTGTGCGATTTCCTTATGGCTTTTATCGTCGATGACGTATAGATTGAACACTGTGCGGTAACCGTCAGGCAGTTCCTGAATGAATCTATGCAGCACTTCAGATGGTATCTGGTCTGTAATCAAATCGTCATCGGATGCTTCGAACTTTTCCCCTTCCATATCCACGATGTCTAACCTGCTATTTGCCTTGATGTGTTTCAACGTCTCATTGAGCGTTATTCTGCCCATCCAGGCTTTGAGTGACCCCCTTCCACGGTATTCGAAGTCATCCAATGACGAGAATATCTTGATGAAAGACTCTTGCAATACGTCCTTGATATCCTCGTCATTACAGAGGTATCGGGAGCACATAGCAGTGAGGTAGCGCACATTTTGGCTGTAAAGCCGCTCCAAAGCGACGTTATCACCATTGCGCGCCTTCCGAAGCATCTGCTCCTCATCGGACGTTTTATTAAACAAGAGTCCAAGCACTGGTTTACGAATTAGTTTACGCAGCGGTTGAGCGAAAGCGGTTCCACTGCCATTTTAGGATTATTCTTGTGCATCAGGAGAGAGAATTCCGCTGACTTCTTGCCACTGAAAGAGTTCCAGTTGACCTTGATTTTCACGCTGTCAGTCTTGTCTTTCCAGATGGAATTGAGGTCGAAAGCGATGAGAGCATCGCCCATTCTGCCACGGGTATCGCCCTTGGCATTGTGAGTAAGATTAAATTCATACTCATTATCTTTGTTTACTCCGCCCACAAGATTGAACACATGGGTAGTGTATCCGCTCCAGAGTGTGCGCAGACGCAATGTGAGGAAGCCGTCTTCAGCCACGGTCACCCAGTCGCGCATTATCTCTACAGGGTCATTTCCATATACTTTCAGGTCGTCATCTCCGAGTGTAAGCACAGGATTCTTAGTGCGAATGCTGTCTATCCAGTTTATTTTCACGTTGCGATAGCTGCCATTAGTCGCTGTCTCGTCTTCATAATTTACGAGTGCGCGCACAGTCAGATCGGAAGAGCGTCGTGTAGGGAAAGAG
>OQWA01000470.1_pt1 | contig 11901 bp, 12 predicted proteins | sample 1691581 | NCBI WGS metagenome assembly OQWA01 (sample SAMN03418264, study PRJEB22391) | human gut metagenome | biome: human-gut; feature: organic feature; material: feces | host: Homo sapiens | place: Tanzania | collected 2013-01
CAGGTAGTAGCAGACGCGGCAGGGCATTTTGTCCCGTTCCAGTACGTTCCAGTGGATGCAGCATTCGCAGTTGCCGTGCAGCAGCTCGTTGGCATTGTGGAGTTTCGCACAGGCTATCCAGTAGCGGTAGGCCAGCACGTGGATATATTTCTCGTCCGTCTGGCGCTTCAGGGTTTTTATGTCTTCGGGTGTCAAGCCACTCCTGCGATACTCTGCCAGCAGGGTATTCTCGTCCACCGTCAGGCGAGATGTACGGTTGCTTTTAGTCATTTTCGATCACCTCAAAATTGTTAGTCCGCTGTGCACCGCGTCTAACACCACAATAGTCGTTTTCCCGTGATTTGCAAGAGGCTGGCCCATATACGGCGCACGCAAATGGGATATTTCCATTTGCGGCAGCATTGGCCACCGCAAAGTAGCGTCAAACCTAACCGCGCATAGATATGCATAAGACAATAGTGTAACCGTCAAATCTAACCCCGGCTTGAAAGGTGCTCTCTAATATGAAAAAATACTCTCATACTGTCATATTGGAGGTACGGGGATGACAAACACAGAGTTGAAACACCATGCGAAGCTACAGGAGTGGTCGGCACGGATACGCGCCCTGCTCCAGTCGCTTGTACAGCAGAATGAAGCCGTCCCTTTCCCAGTACAAGCCCTTGATACGGTCTCGCCGCCGTCCACAGAACAGAAACAGCGTGTTGGTAAACGGATCCAGTTCAAACTGCTGTTGGACAAGGCGCGCCAGGCCATCTATGCCTTTGCGCAGATCTGTGTAGCCACAGGCAATGTAGACTTTATCTGCGCCAGTGAAGTCGTTCAGCATAGGCGCAGAAGCTCTACCAGCAGTCTCAGCTGTTCCGCGTCACAACCGGGGTAAATGTCCAGACTGGCCTTCTCGATATGCAGTGTGGCGCAACGTTCCGCTACGCTGCATGATACCTGTTTCGGTGCCGGAAGTTCTGCAAACCTGAAGACCGGCACATCCGTGCGCGGTCCCGTTTTGGCTGTGGCCAACAGCTCACGTTCCCAACGGTAATAGGTTGTTGCGTTGACTTCTTCTTGTCTGCACCATGCCCGCACTGACAGACCGCCCACTCCTACAGCTTTACACGGTGTTTCAACTCTGTGCTTGTCATCCCCATACCTCCAATATGATAGTAGCGGAACGTTTCGCAACGTTCCACTACTATTGTTTTATGCATATCTATACGTTATTAGGTTTTGCGGTTACCTCATCATCCCCGTAATAGCCGCAAGCCCACGCATATACTTTGTATCACGAACTGGATACAGGCCAGCCACCTTTTGCCGGAGATCATCCGTAACTCGCTTTAGATTCGGTTTGTGGGCATAATCGGACTTAAGCTCTAATTCAACTTGGAGTTCGGCGACTGAACCATCATCTTTCTCAAATTGTGCATTCACATTGCGAGAATAGCGGATGTCGTCAATTACCAATTCCATTGTTGTCGTTGCCCCAATTAAATTAACATCTAGAACTCTACGGTTATTCCTTACAACGAGTTTAACTTTTATAGCATTCGCACGTCCACGCAATGCCGGGATATGCTCCTCCAAGAATCCATTCCAACTCGAAAGATCATTGCCCGCCACCGGCCTTGAATACTCAAAACGCTCACTGCTTCCATCAATTATCTCTGCGCTAGAAGCAGGTGCTTTCACTGTTAATTCATACGCCCCCTCTTTCTCGCGTACACGAAGTGAATAGCCGCTATGTAGAATCGAATATTCGTCCGTATCGTAGTAAAAGTCTTGCTGCACCGTTATACCACAATCCTTCGTATCATACGCCGTTTGGTTGCACGTGAAGTACCTTAGTACAGCATCTGCGCTTTCTCTTGATGCGCAAATGTATTTCTTTTCGACCTCTATTTTCTCTGAGGTTCTGTGTCCATTCAAAATATATGAAACTTCATCGCAAAGTGCTTCATTGTTGACGACGTAATTCATAAGGTTAAAATTTACCCATAGTCGCTCACGACACTGTGTCAAAATATCCTCTCTTGTTGTGTCCAAAACTGGTGAGCATATACTTATGTCCACCAGTTCCCCGGTGCTGCGTTGCACCCAAATATTTTCCCGCTGCACCTTATATGCAGAAAACTCAGACTTTTTTTCTATCCAAAAGCAACTACTCTTCAACGCTTCTTGCGAAATACCAAGGTCGCCATTACACAGTACCCGGCATACATCCCCCCGCAACTTGTCGCAAGCATTTAACCCTATCTCAATTTTCTTAAATTTCCTGCGATAAATAAGTGATCTGCACAATTCCGACAGAACGTAATCACCTTCTCTCGCCCATTCCTGAAAGTAATACCAAAATATAGTATCATCTAGCCGGCAATATGTTGATACATCTATTTTTTTGCCGGAAAGCAAATTACAAAGATCCTCCGAAGTGCAGTTCAAGTTACCATTCAGGTACAATTCTTGAGCTCGTTTCAATATCTTGAAAATAATCTGTTCTGCTTGGACCTTCAGATCATGATAGTACACAACGCTTTGCATATGGTAGCGCGCCATTAAGTAAGTTTCAATATCATCTATATGCTTTTCCAGTATACAAATGACGTAGTCATCACGATAAACAGAAATACGCATGCCTGAAATAATGCGCGCTATATCTATTCTGCCAAACGAAACCCCACATCCATCAGCATCACGCAAGAGATAGTCCAGTCTATCCGCATCAAGTTGACTGCTCACGAGCGACGCAAGAACAGAAAATAAGTCTATACAGTCCAACCGCGCTGCGACTTTTCTATTCTTGGCTGCTCTGTGCTTTACGATTAAGTCCGCAGTGTCCTTCGCCGTCCCTTCCCCAAATATGTATTCGATTTTTTTGCATATTTCTCCATCAGGATTTGTTATAATTTGGTATGTCCACTTTTCATGTGAGTGTGTCCCATCTTGGGACAAATCAAGTTGTTCGAATGCATGAGAAAACGGGCCATGCCCAATATCATGTAGTAAGGCTGCTAGAAGTGCCACATCTTCTTCATGTTTTGAAATCGTGATTCCCAACGCAGAGAATATCATCTTAAAATGTGCAACAATCCTTTGCATGATGTGAAAACAACCTATACTGTGAGAAAAGCGAGTATGATTTGCACTAGGAAAAACTAAATCCGCAACGGCAAGTTGCTTAATACGCCGTAGCCTTTGAAATTCTGCAGTATCTATAATTTGCAAAAAGCGGTTTTCTACAAAAATATCACCATGCACGGCATCTCTAAACGTTTTTCCTGTGTACCCCATTTCCCTACACCTCCTACAACGATAATTACACTTTAAATTGTGGCAGCCAGCCAAGTCTTTTCCTATCTCAAGCCCGAATCTATTGGGGCACAAAACAAATGTGCTTTCATGTGCTGTAGGCAACACGAATAGTCCTAGGAACGCACCGTACCCCGCCATCGATCCGTTGTCAAGACGTTACATGATGCTTGTTTTTCTCTGCCGTTTGCTTATTATTAATCTAGAAATACAGTGGCAATCAATATAGCTTCCCATATTCCTGCAATGCGTATCGGTCTGTCATACCAGATATATGATCACATATTCTACGCATAAGTTTGATCTTGTATTCATAGGTAAATCCATTCTTGCTCGTAATAAGCTCTTCAAATTCTGTTCTTACCGTTCCTATTCCTTTTTCGTACGCTTCTTTCAGGCTCGTGTATCTTCCAATATCAATCATATAGTGCAAAACAACTCCATCCGGCAACTGTTGGGGATGCTTGTAGTACGCTTGGAACATCTTGCGGATAATGTAGGTACCTTTTGCATTCATTCGCTCAACATCCGCCGAGTGGTGCACCTTTTCACGGATCATTTGCTCAAAATTTTTAAAGGTTTGTTCTACTCGTTCAGCTTCCTTTTCCTTGCGCTTTTTCTCCGTCTCTGTGTCTGTTTTATTTTCTAGTATGCTGTATCCTATCGCTTGTTTTATCTTCTTTTCACATACGCTATGTTCGACAAAAAACTCGTCCGGGTTTGTCTTATCATGAACTTCTTCCCAAAGCATCGAGAGATTCTCTCTTGAGCACCTAACCACTCTGCTTACCAATGTATTCACAACTACGCTAGATATGGCCGTAATGTAGGCTCTATCCGCATATAGTCTCCCTGCAAGCGCCTGAAGTTTTTGACGATCCTCTTCGGACATAAGCCAATCAAGAGTTGTTCGTACTGCATTGTAAACATCCGATATGTTCATTGCTCCACCTAAAAGAGCGTCCTCTAAGTCATGATGCCTCTGTGCAATTTCGTCCGCCTCTTTCACTACAAATGCCTCAAACGACCACGCTTCCTTGTCAGAATAGCCTTCCAGCAAGTAGTGTTTATTATAAATATTCTTATAGGTAGGATCGGTACAGTCGGTATCAACTCTATTTTCTTTGTATTTGAGCGAAGTGTGGTTTAAAATACCCCACAACGTATAATTTGTCAAATTCAGTCCTTGCTCGGGATAATTATCCTCTATCGTTGCTACCACTCTTACGCTCTGCACATTATGTTTAAACCCATAGTAATCTTTTTTCCTCATTGGTCGCGGTACTTTTTTCATCGGACTATCCGGGATGCTTATAGTGCTCTCTGGCGACATGATTTCATGCAGGATCTTCTCCCCTGCGTGTCCAAAAGGAGTATGTCCTAAATCGTGCCCTAACGCAATGGCTTCTGTCAAGTCACAATCTAAATTCAATGCCTTTGAAATTGTACGCGCAATTTGCGACACCTCTAATGTATGGGTCAACCTGTTTTTTTGGTGGTCATCCCCTCCTATTGTATATATCTGCGTTTTTCCTGCAAGTCTACGAAATGCACGAGAATATAATATACGATCTCTATCTCGCATGAAGTCAGACCGGTAGTCCGTAGTAAATCCAGCCACATTCTTACCCCGCTTTATAAATTGTTGCGGTGCTTTTAGATTTGCAGTATAGCAACTGTCTCCCCCGCGAAAAGATCCTCCTTGGGTTTCAGGTGAAAACTTAATGCGATTCTTAAAAGTATTCATGAATAATATCCCCCTTTTCTTTTGTAATACGCAGTCGCAAATTTTTGGTATTATTCTTTACTCTTACCTAAACGGTCTGCAAAAGCAGACCAAAATTCACCATTAAAGCAATCGATGTTTCCCTCATGGCAAACTTCAATTATCTAGCTTTCATGGCTCTATTTTCCTGTCTTTGTCAGTTCCTCCACTCTGCTGCTGATCGGTCGTTCTAATGCGTAATAAGAACCCGCTCCCACCACGAAGGAGACCGCTGTATACATGAGCATAGCCTTGGCGGTGAGCAAGTTCCAGCTTCTGCCGGTAATAGCCGGAATGATATAAAGAAGCAAAAAATTCGGACAATGCCAGATATATGCATCGTATGTGATCTTTCCCAACGTGCCAATAAATCTGTGGTCAAACAACTTCGTCAACGACCTGCTGCTGAAAATGATGATGAGCGCCGGGTAGAACCAAAACGTCATCAGATAGTTGATACCGCTGGCTACCCACTCCCATTTGTATACCATCATGCACAGCAGGAATGCAACCGACATGATGCTTCCCAAGAATATATATATATATATATTCTGAGACTTTTTTACCATGTTCAGCTTCTCCAGCCACTCGGCAAGCATCACACCGAAGAAAAACGCATAGTAACCGCGGCAGGAGGAGCCGTTCAGGAACGGCAAATTCAGGCCATAGGTCTGTGCTCCGCAGCCCAGCAATACCATGAATGCGAAAAGGTATGTGTGCGGTATCTGCCACCGCTTGCTGAGACGGGTCAGCAGATAAAACACAACATAGCACAGCAGAAGCACACTGATATACCATGTAGGATTGTTTATCATGTAGCCATTGAACACCCAGCCGGATTGCAAGCCGAGCGCATTGAGAACAACTCCCCAAACAGATATTGAAACACTATCAAAGCCAGTTCCTCCTGCACAAGTTGCCTTATAAATACCAAGGAATGTTTGCTCTACTATACTGCTCACAAACACCAACGGCAGCAGTCGTAACACGCGCGGAATAAAAAACTCTTTAAATGGAAGGCCCTTGTTGACTTTTTCAACGTACCGATACATAAAATAGCCAGACAGGAGAAAAAAGAACTCAACAATATATCCGAAATAGAATCTGCCATTCCAAAAATTGATGTGTCCCTCAAAATATCCCCCTATGACCTGTTGATAATGGTGAAATATAATTAGAATCGTAGCAATGATTCTAAGAACGTCAAGAGAATATCTCCGCTCGTTGCCCATGGTGTCCTCCTAATAATTATCGCTATCCCAGCAAGGAGTATATAATAATGCCCGTTATAATCAGAGCAAGCCCGACCAGTTTTCGTTTGTTGAGTTTTTCTTTGAAGATCGTTACGCCGAAGACGGTCACATAGATGTAGCTGGTGGCCTCCAGCACAGGGCCCATGGACAGAGGGATACCCTTGTAGGCATAGATGCTGAGAAAGGTCGTACCCACGAAAATCGTATAGGCGATGATGACCAAAGGGTTCAGATACTCGCGGATCTTGTTCGGGTATTGCCGCAACGCCGCTTTTTTCAGCATGACCTGTGAGATAGCACTGAGGAAAACGCCAAGCAGCAGTAAGCCTGCATAGAACAGCATAGGTTTTCCCATCAGCCCGCCTCCTTGTCCGCCGCGGAGAACACTACGACCCCGGCCATGATCAAGGCGATGCCGGCCAGCTTGCCCACTGTGACCTGCTCCCGGAAAAACAGCAGTCCCCACACAAGTCCCCACACAGTGGTGACCGCTTTATTGGCAAAGGCCAGTGTCAGCGGCATACGCTTGATGATCTGCTGCCAGCCAATGGCATAAAATCCCAGCAGCGCGATGATCACACCGTAATACAGGCAAAAGCGGAAGCTGAGAAACGGCTGCCCGGCTGCCAGCTTGCTGAAAATACCGCTCATGGAATAGACCATCAGCATCAAATGGAGCAGGATAAGTGTTTTATACTCTTTCAAATCATCACATCCGCTTTGGCAAGATTATTTGTCCTCGGGCATATACTGCTGCAGCAGCGATGCACCCTCTCCCCGCAGCAGGTAATACCCGAAGCGCGTTGCGCTGTCTGTCACCGGGTGGTCGAAGGATGTGTCCACGTCCTCGCGCACCAGCAGTTCCGGGTGCTCGCGCTTGATGCGTGCAAGAACATCCACATCCTCCTGGGAGAAAACAAAACGCACCGCTGCGGCGCTGTGGGCCTTGCGCGTCAGGACAGGCCTTTCGCCCAACGCCGTATCAATGACGGCCCTGACATAATCCACGCCGGTAGAAAGCTCCACCAAATCGCTGCCGATAAAGTCGCCGCCCATACGTCCGCCGATCTCAATGAGCATAATCCGCCCATCCGCATCGATCTTCAGTTCGCTGTGGGACGCGCCGTATCGGATGCCAAGGCTGTTGAGGGCGTGAGACACCACCGCCTTGACACGCTCTAAAGTTTCCTCTGACACCGGCGCAGGCTCTAAATGTCCCGTCTCGATAAAGCCCGGTGCGCCAGTGGTGTATTTGTGGGTCAGTGCCAAAAAATGGTGCTCACCCTGCCAGGATATGTACTCCACGCTGTATTCCTGCCCAGTGGCAAATTCCTCTACCAGCGCCCTCTTTTCAAATCCCTGCGACTTGGCGTTTTCGATGGCCTCCGCAAGACCGTTCGGACCGTCCAGCTTTGTGATACCGCGGCTGCCGGAGCGGTCTGTGGGCTTAACGATCACAGGATAATGCAGCGACACACTTCGCAGATCGTCCGCACACTCCACCAAAAGGCTTTTGGGCGACGGATCTCCGTGCTGTTCAAACGCCTGACGCATCAGGTGCTTATTTGTAGAGCGCAGCGTACACTCCATAGAATTGCCGGTCAGCCCCATCTGTTCGGCCACATAGTTTACCGCCAGCATAGCGAGGTCAGACGCGATGGAACAAATGCCGTCGATACCGATCAGGCGGCACTGCGCCAATATCTGCTCTTTTTCTACGATACTGATGGGGTAAAAATGATCGGCGGCAGTTTCGCCCACATCGTTAGCCGCCCAGGCAAACACGTGGGTCTCAATACCCATTGACTTCGCTTTTTCAATGAGAGGAAGCTGTAAGTACGATGCACCGATGATGGCAAGTTTTTTCATGGCGTGTCCTCCGAAAGCGGATCGCAGTTTATAGTTTCTCGAATTACATACTGCGGTGCATTATTCAGGCAAATATAAATTCTGCCGATGTACTCGCCGATCACACCAAGCAACAGCATAATAAGGCCGCCGATGAGGAGCAGCATAGCCATTAGCGAGCTATAACCAGCCAAAATATCGGGTCTAGCTATTTTTCGAACGACAACGATCACGCCAAAAGCAAAGCCGATCAGCGCAGACGCTGCTCCTAACATCGTCGCTACTCTGAGCGGTTTTACTGAGAAGGCTGTGAAGCCATTTGCAAACAGCCGCAAAGATTTAAAAAATGTGTAACCGCTTGTACCCGAAATACGTGAACGCTCCTCCATATCAACATTGGCAATATGGGAAGTAGCGCGCAGCATCAAGCCATCAATATACGGAAACGCATTTTTGTACCGAAGGATCTCCCTGCATACGAAAGATTTCATCGCCACAAAATTGGATAGCTGCAAATCCCCCGGCTTATCCAACAACCAGCAGGCCATTTTTGCATTTACGGCGCTTCCGAAATTCTTAAAGCCGCTCTGCTTTTTTGCCCCATACCGCGCAATTGAAATATCATACCCGCTATAGAGAGGGGCTAAGAGATCATCCAGCCTATTCAACGGGCATTGCCCATCATCATCAACACAGACTATGATGTCGCCGCGTGCTATAGAAAATCCCGCCATTAACGCGGAATGCTTTCCCGAGTTCTTGGCCAAAGCAATCACTTTTAAGCGGTCATCATTCTGTGCATAGGCTTTGAGCTCTGCCAACACATTATCTGGCGAACAATCATCCACAGTAATAATCTCATATACGCAAGTTGCATCTGCCGCCGCGTAAATCTCAGAAATTACTTTTCCAACCAAACCTTCACTGCGGTAGCATGGGATAACAAATGAAATCTTCATATGATGTGTAATACCTCCCCACCTCAAAAAAAATCTGTGCTCTTCTTTCCATCAAGAACTGCTCCTCGTGCTGGAACTACCACATCATATGGACTAGTATCACGCTTTACATAACCGGCTGCTCCAACAAGTGTATAATCAGCAATCTTTACCCTGTCGTTCAGTATACAATGCTTCCCGAAGTATCCATTGTTCCCTATTTGAACATATCCACACAAATCTGCATAACTTGAAAAAGTATTATAATTGCCAACCACACAATCATGAGAAATCAACACATGATCCCACATCAAATTACCGATTCCGATTTTGGAGTACGGGTATACAAGACAGTTTTCCAAAAAAATATTGCCTTCGCCGATGTCCTTACTATGGATACTGCAACTGGAATGTATATATGTTGCAACCGTATATCCTTTCTCCTTAATTCGGTAAAATGTGCTTTTCCTGACATCATTCATTCGGCTGTTTCCTATCCCTATCAGTATTTCATACTCATCAGGCGGGTAGCTTGATTCGATGTTCTCAAACGGAATAACCGGTATTCCGAAGAATATTTCACTTTTTATATAGGCACTGTCCACCGTAAAACAGGCTACTTCCCGCAAATCGTCAGTTTCTATATAGTACTTCAACAGCCGTGCAAAGTCGCCATTTCCAAAAATAATAATTTTCTTCATCTGCATCCTCAACCTTTCCGCTTCTTTACGCAATTTATGGTGGTGCTACTCCATCACCTTTGTGAAAATTTTGCCTTGCAGTACTTCCGTGCCATCCTGATTCTTGCAGGATACTCCCATTGTAATTCTGCCCTTCTCCTGAACGATTTCCAAAACTGTTACCATTGCAACAATCGTATCGTTTTCAAAAACTGGCTTCAGAAAACGCAAGTCCTCTCTCAAAATCAGCGTTCCTCTTCCTGGAAGGGAATTGCCTAGCAGCGCAGAAATCATTCCTGTGCAAAGAAGTCCATGGGCGATCCTTCGGCCAAATATACTCTTCTTTGCGTAAGTTTCATCGATATGTATGGGATTATAATCGCCAGAAACATCTGCATATCCTGTCAAGTCACTTTCGGTAATATGCTTTTCAATTTGTGCAAAATCGCCCACTCTAATTTTGCGCCCGTTGTGCATTATTGAATCGCTCAAAGTTATTCCCTCTATTTTTCAAAAAAACTTTTTACCGTGTCAATCACTGTCTCCCTATCCTCCCGCGTCATCCCATAATACAGCGGCAGGCGGACAAGACGTTCACTCTCTTTTGTCGTATATTCATCTTCGCCTTGGAACCGTCCGAACTTCAACCCCGCAGGCGCCGAATGCAGTGGAATATAATGGAACACGCACAATACGCCGCACTCCTTCATGTGCGTTATAAACGCTGTCCGTTCCTGCAAATTCCGCAGCTTCAGATAGAACATGTGGGCGTTATGCACGCAGCTTTCCGGGACAACAGGAAGTATCACTTTCCCTTCCAGGGAAAGTGACTGGAACGCGTTCCAGTACGCCTGCCATGTGTTCAAACGATCATCGTTGATCTCGTCCGCCTTTTCCAGCTGCGCCCATAGGTACGCGGCGTTCAGCTCGCTGGGCAGATAGCTGTCGCCGAAATCCACCCATGTGTACTTGTCCACCTGCCCACGGAAAAACTTGGCGCGGTTCGTGCCCTTCTCTCGCAGGATCTCTGCCTGCTCGTCAAAGGCCGGATTGTTGATGACCAGCGCTCCGCCCTCGCCCATGGAGTAATTCTTCGTCTCGTGGAACGAATAGCAGCCGAAATCGCCGATGGTGCCCAGCGCACGGCCCTTGTAGGTGCTCATCACACCCTGTGCCGCGTCCTCCACCACCATCAGGCCGTGGCGGCGGGCGATGTCCATGATGGCGTCCATCTCACAAGCTACCCCGGCATAGTGCACCGGCACGATGACCTTGGTGCGGTCTGTGATGGCGGCTTCGATCTTAGTTTCGTCAATGTTCATGGTGTCGGGCCGGATGTCCACGAACACCAGCCTCGCACCAGCCAGCACAAAGGCATTTGCCGTGCTGGAAAAGGTATAGCTCGGCAGGATCACCTCATCGCCGGGCCTGATGCCGCACAGCAGCGCCGCCATATCCAGCGCGGTAGACCCGCTTGTGGTCAGGAGCACCTTCTTAGCACGAAAGCGTTCTTCCATCCATGCGTTACATTTTTTCGTAAACTGTCCGTCTCCGCAGATCTTGTGCGAATCCATCGCCTGCTTGACGTATGTAAGCTCGTCCCCCACGCAGGGGGGTATGTTGAATGAGATCATAGGCTTTCCCTCTTTTTCAATACTTTACTTTATCTGCAAAGATACTCAAATTGTAACGTTTCAAGAAAGTAACACTTTCCCGCACATCAGAAGCCTCTCCTTGTGTTACTGTCAATTCATCGTCTGAGTACTCGTCAACATCAAGCATGATTTCCTTTATACTCTCGTTATACGCACCTCTGTACGGGGCAATCTTCATTTCCGAAATGGCAGAGATGGCCAATCCCCCCATGAAAAATAGTGCGACAGCCACTCCATATGCACTACGCGCCACGTTGGATATAGCTGTTTTCTCACTCTCGTCCGCATGATATTGCTCATATGTGAGCCACACTATTCCCAATAATCCGATGCTGCTTTCCACCACATAACGCGAGGAACACATAACTGAATCGCCAAAAACTTCTACGCGACCAAAGGCTATTGCCATCGATATTATCACGGCGTATATAACGCAAATAAGCGGAAACAAATTTC
>OQWA01000473.1_pt1 | contig 11874 bp, 7 predicted proteins | sample 1691581 | NCBI WGS metagenome assembly OQWA01 (sample SAMN03418264, study PRJEB22391) | human gut metagenome | biome: human-gut; feature: organic feature; material: feces | host: Homo sapiens | place: Tanzania | collected 2013-01
TTTGTTGCCAACAGAAACATCCCCTTCACCACCCAGAATCCCCTTTTTTTTATGCTTTACAAACTATGGAAATGTTCTATCAGCTTGCGACGGTAGACGCGGCTCACCTTCACATAATCTATCGCATCAAACGGAGGATAGAAATGGCAGACATTATCTACCACCTCTATCAGATAATCCATATTGATGATAAACTTCTGATTGATCTGCACAAACTGATCGCTCAAATCGAGCAGGGCCTCGCTCTTGAGATTGCGCTTCAGACGGATGGTCTTCTTGCTTCCGGCAACCACCACCTCCCAACAGCGCTGCTCATGATTGTACTGGAAGAGTCCGATATCGCGCTTGTCTATCAGCTTGAAATCCAAGGTGTTGGTATAGAACAGGAACTTAGAACTCTGCTTGCGGAGGTTGTTGTTCTCATCCGGATGAAGCACAAAGACGTCTTCATGGGTTAGACGATGCATGATGGTTGCCAACTCGGCATCTTCGATAGGCTTGAGCAATACATCAAAAGCCTTCTTGCGGAATGCCGGCAAGATATATTCATCATACGCCGTATACATCACGACACGACATTTGCCGTGAGTCTGACTGCTCATCTTCTCCAGAAAATCCAGACCGGACAGGTCGGGCAACTGTACGTCGAGGAAGAGGACATCGGGCTGGACCTGACCGACTAGAGCCAATCCATCCATGCCATTGAGGGCGATACCCCCAATCTCCACCTCATCGAAATCACCGAGACGCTCTGCCAAATCCTGGGCAGCTTGCTTATTATCATCAACTATGACTGCTAACATAATCTGACTATTTTTTAGTATTTTATATTTATAGGTATAAAGAAGGTACACTGACATCCCAAGACTTTCCCATCGGCATCTACCTTGTTATGCATCTGGAAAATTATCTTGTTCTTATTGCGTTCGTTCACGATGGCAATGGTCTGGCGGATGATGTTGAGTCCGGTACGATGCTGAAGTGCCATCCTGGTAGCATCAAACCCAGGTCCATTGTCCTCTACCGTGATGCGGACATCTTCTTTCTGTCCCTTTTGTACCTGTATCAAGAGGCGTTTCTCGCCTTCCCATCCCTTCAGACCATGCACAAAGGCATTCTCTGCCAGAATCTGCACAAACATGGACGGTATCATCACCTTGTCCTGGTCGATGGTTTCATCTATCTGGACGTCAAACTTGAAGTCGTCCTCTATCAACCTGCTCTCTACCAGCACATATTGTCTGACAAACTCCAACTCTTTCCTGAGGGAAGTCTGCATCTGGAGCGACATGTCCAGGTTGGCCCGAATCAGCTTGGCCAATTCCAGCAACTCATTTGCCTCCTTCATATCAGAATTCACTATCTTGTTGTTCAGGACATTGAAGACGAAATGTGGCGAGATGCGGTTGCGGGCATTGTTCAGCTTCAGGTTCATGATATTGAGTTTAGCCGCCTCCTGCTTTCTGCGGGAACGAACCACAAACAAGGCTGTAGAAAGAATCAGGACCAAAAGAATGCCCACAATCAGATAGATAAAACTTCTAGCCTGCTGGATTTCCACATTCTTATGTTCTATAGCTATGCGATGATGCAGCTGCAGGGTATCCTGGGCAAAACGCTGCATGATATCAACAGAGCGCATATGGGTAAGATTGTGTGCCAGGGAATCCTGCATCAGGTCATCTGACTTCATAATATGATAAGCCAGGCGATAGTCTCCCTTAGCCTTATAATATTCTTCCAGATACTGATGACGAATCTGGCGCAGCGAGAAGTCCATCTGTTCATCGGATTTCTCTCCTGCCAGCCTTCGCCCCAGTCTTTTTTCTTTACTGCCTGTCCGATACGGATGGTATTGCAATAGTAGATGGCACTCTCATCGGCATTCTTACGCATGTAATTCTCGGCTTCATCCAGATACTTCTCTGACGAGTCCAACTGATTGAGGTTCAGATAGACATCTGCCAGATTGAGCTTACAGAGATACATGCTGAAGGTTTCGTGCTTGCCGTGTTTTTCGAGCAGTTTCTTCAACATCAGGAATTTCTTCAGCGAAGTATGGTAATCCTTGGTATAGTAATAATAATTACCATAATTATTCAGGAAATAAGCCTGCAGGTTGAGTGAAAGATCAGAAAAATACTTCTCGGTCTGCTGATAACATTTCACGGTTGCCTCATAGTCTTCCAGCAGCAGATAGATGCGTCCCAGTCCCATATACAGGGATGCGGTCTGCTCCTTCGGCATATGGAGAGAATCGGCTATGAAGAGCGCCTTTCGATACCAAAGGGCAGCCTGAGGCAAATTGTTGTCGAAGACATAGGCATCTCCCAGGTTGGCACAGACATCCGGCATCAACTTTGGAGAATCGCTGTTCCTGAGCAGTTCGTATGCCTTATGATAGAGCGTGATGACATCTTCTTTCTTCTTATGAAAGTTATGATAATTGCCTGCCTGACAATTGTAGGCATAAGCCAGGAGACTGTTTCGGCGAGGAGATTCCGGCTGGTGCTCGGCAAAGGCGACGACCGGATTGATGTATAGGGGCATGGAATCCGGCGAAGAAGAAAGCACGTAGAACTTGCCCAGTCTGGACATATATTCATAATAGGTAAGACTATCCGGAGCGTTCTTCATTCCATCATCTATTTTCTGACGGACAAACCGGGGGTTAGCCTCCATCGAATCCTCAATGGAAAGCAAGCTGTTCGTATCGTCCCCGCTTCTGTCATGCCTTACCTGCTGGCAAGCTATCAACATCCAAGAAACCAAAAACAACCATAATATATGTTTTACTCTCACCATTTAGTATTATCTAGTGTTAGTTTTTAAACTTTTTACAATTGCAAAAATACATATAATTCTTGATTTCACCAAGTTTTTTTGTAATTTTATGTCGTTGATACAGAACATTTTATTTCCCTTTCTTACCACTAAAAGGCAACATATACCTGCTTTCATGCAACATAAGCACACATCCGGGTAGATAATCATCATTTTCGATACCATAGACACATCTTTTATCCCACAAAGGGGAAGAGGAAGAAAAAATCAGAAAATATGGAGGAAAAGTCAGCTTTTTATTGTATCTTTGCAGCGCATATCAAAACAATTAATTTATGAACAACTACAAGAATATAACAGCAAAGGTTTTGCGAATAGATGAAGAAGAACATAAATTCGTCATCGAAGTAGAAGATAGAATCTATAAAGTAGCACAGATTGACTTCCAGAGAAGGCAACCTATGCCAGAAACCCTCAACTGCCTGATGGTAACCACCCACCTGGGCAAGGTTTTCATTGCCCAGAACATAGAACTCCTCATGAGGCAATATTATAAGGAAAATGACGAGGCAGACTTCAAGATAAAACTGACCATAGGTGACTGCTATCATCTGGAAGACCAATACGGTTTCACAGCCATACTAAAACGAGATACCGTCATCAATGCCGCTCTTACCCCAAGAGTAAGATGTCGGATTACCAAAATCCGCCAGAAACAGATGGAAGTACAACTGGTAGATGTTTTGGGCGCCGAGAAATCAGAGTTTTCGCTCTCCGACAAGGATTTCTGCGATATCATAGGCAATGAAAGCTGGAATACTCCGGAATTCAGGAAACTGATGCTCGGAGATACCCCATCCGATATTTTCGACCTGGAATGCCTGCGTTGGATAACCGGCATTTCCGGCAGTCTGAGCCAGGACGAACTGCAGGAGCAACTACAGAATATCCATGCCCGTTGTCTGGAAACCCTTGAAAGCGAGGTCCTTCTGCCACGCTGCAAGGAAGCCGAGCGCATCCTGCTGGAACAACGATTCACGGATATCATCGAACTGATATCCTATTATATCCAAGCCATTGAAATCATGAGAAACGGAACGGCAGAGGATACTATCAGCCATATACTTTCCACCCTCTCTACTTGCGCCTACATCTATCATCCACGCAAGCAGTTCTGCATCATGCAATGTATCTTCATGCTCGACTTCTCGATGATGGAAAAGCATATCGATACCATCCTAGCTACCCTTCGCAGCCAGGAAGTATACCTATGGAACAGAAAGCCATTCCAGATGCAATGGCTCAAACTGCTGCAGGGATACGTAGACAATATCTATAATCAGACCGACAGACTCTCCAGCGACCTAACCACTAAGGAGACGATGATACAGGTACTCATCATCGAACTGATACTGGGCAGAAATGCCACCCACAAGATTTACGATACTTCACTGAATCAGGCCATTCTCTACCGACTGGTTTCACTGATGAACGTGAGTGATCCAAACAAGACCCTGCAGAGAGCTTTTCTCTCGCTCTTTACCCAGGCAGAGTTTGATGCTGCCCTGCCTTTCAACAGTGATGATGCCTTCGTACTGTCCAATATGCTCTGCTCGCAGAACAACGATACCGTAGAAAGTTTTGAACCTGCCAAATATGAGAGTGACATGGCTTTGCTTTCTGTCAACGAGCAGGCCATCACCATCCAGCCAAAAGACCTTGACAGGGATAATCTCTACATGCCGCTTTCTGCCCGAATGGGACTCTGGCATGGTCTTTCCATCCGTCTTGACGAAAAGCCACCGGTAAAACTGAGAGGCAAGGTGGGTACTACCATCGAACACTATAAGGAACTCTGGGAGTATATCAACCACTCTCTCTTCTCCAAAAAACGCAAGACATCCAAGAAGCAGAACAGAAAACTCTATATCGACGATGAAACCGTAATCATCGTTACCAAACAGCTGCCCGCACAATACGTCTTCGAATGTAAGGTGGTAGAAGATGGTTGCGAGGGAGAAGGTACACTCGATGTATTGAACGATGTGGTATCTTTCTACCCTGGAGAAATCAATATCCAATCCTTTGAATATCAGGGAATGCCACTCATGCTGAGAGCCTATGTAAAGGACGTAAAGAGTGACGGAAGCTACGTCTTCGCCATGCACGACATGATAACGGAATATGAAGACGACGTGAGAGTAAACGACCTGTTCTACAACTCCCGCCTCACCTGTCTGCTGTCTAACCAGGTTCCGGGCGTGCCTCGCATTCCGGCTGTCAGCAGCGAAGGATTCTCCGTATCCGTAGCTCCAGCTCCAGGTATGGAACTCAGCGACTTGAAGAAGGGCATGATAGTAGAGGTAGATAACATTACGGAAGGAAGCAACGGCTACCTCTATGCCACCTTCCTGCGGGAATCTCCTGAAAGCAGATTCGGAATTACCGAAGCGTTCCACCAGCTTATGCGCGGTTATGCCAACAACGAGGTATACAACCCTAAGGAAGAAAAAGATGAACTGGAAAATGCCGTCAGCATGAATCCGGTATACGTAGCCGAACTGATGGGTATCATCGATGCCAAGGCTACACTGGAAGAGGACAACATCAAGGCTTACAACTATCTCAACTTCTGCCGTTTACTCGCCATCATGCTGGACAGCAAGGAGCGCGTCAGCTATTACGACAGCCGGCTTACCCTGCTGGAACTCCTCAACGACTTTGCTGCACTGGACAAGGTGGATACAAAGAAAATCAATCTTATCGCAGAGACAGAGCCGGAACTCTTTGAACGTAATGCCATCCTGCGACACGACTTCATGCAGCTGCGCATCATCGGCTGCCTGGACAGTGAGGAACATTACGAGGAACTCTATCGCTGGAGCAGCCTGACGGAAGATCCACATCTTCAGCAGCTGGCATCGCTCGTGCTCTCCCACAACTTCGTGAAGAAATCGGGACTTCTCACCCAAGCGGTTGATATTCTCGACAAGATCCGTGCGCTGCTGAAGCTGCAGAAGTCTTCTTCCAACAAGAAAAACTATGGCAAGGAAGACTTCCATACCGAATTCAAGACCTCTATCATCTATCCGGAGAATTCCATGCGAGTAGATGTCGAGGCACAGACCATCAAGATCATGCAGGAGATTTGTGCCTTCCTCAATGCCGAGGGCGGTCATCTGTATCTGGGCGTATCAGACATCGGTTACGAAATGGGTCTGGAAGAAGACCTGAAGAATACGCTCTTCAAAGGTTCAAGAGACAAATATGAAACATACGTCAACAACAAAATGGTTTACTATCTCGGACAGGAGGGGGCCCACTATGTGCATACCCACTTTGATGAGGAAGTAAGCAACGCCGTGCTCATCATCGACATCGAACCATGCCCTACCCCAATTTCTGTGGGCTGCGAATATTTTGAGCGTATGGGAACTTCGGCACGCAAGGTAAACGAGAACTATAGAGATAAGTTCCTCGCCATCAGAAAGCAATGGGCAGAAGAACATATCCCGCATCTGGCTGTTGCCTCTGCACCAGCTCCAACTGCCGAGCCAACTCCACATGAAAAGGAGATAAAGAGCAGCAGCCGACTCGTGGAATCGGCTCCTATCACCGACCATATCCAGACCTCGCGTTTCCGCAACAATGTGCTTCACGACTATGAGGAAGGTTATCGTCCGGTCACAGCCGTTATCTGCCTGATGGATACCGATGAATATAAGGTACTGGATGACGATGACTGGCAAGACTATCGTCTGAAGCTCGCCGTCCATGAAGACGAAGAAGAGGGATGGCTCATCCTGGTATACGAAAGCGGCAGGGTATGCAAGGTTTCCATGGCCGAACTGCTGCAGCGGGAACGTGGCAGAGAGTTTAAGCGTTATGCAGGCGAAAAACTCATCTTTGCTTCCATTGCTACAGAAGCCGATGCGGTATGCGTAGGTTTCATCGACGGCAAGTCAAACCGCTATGTAAGATTTGACGATTTGTCGAAGTTCGAACACTCCAAGATGCAAGCAGAGGGTACCCTCCCTATGGATGTACCAAACTCCGGTGTTCACTACGTAGAAGTACTCAACAAGGATCTGGTTCCTATAAACAGAAACATAGGCAGAAAGACCATTGGCTGCATTCTCAAGACTGCTGAAGGCAGGAGATGTATGGAAGTTTTGCCCGACTGCAAGATGAAATAAAACATAAAAGTGCAATAAAAAATCAGCAGATATGCATTTTTTTTGTAACTTTGCAGAATAAAGCTAAAAATGTAGTAAATAATTATTTTAATAACCTAATGAAAAAAGCAGTTGTGTTAATGGCCTTACTTAGCCAATCCTTAGGCATGATGTATGCAGATAATCAAGCCGGGACAAGGGGTATCGGACAATATCCGGGACGCCCTTCTCAATTTACGGCACCAAGAATGGTGAAGGACAACACCTATCGGAACATAGCATTGAACCGAATGGTATATACTTCATCCAATGCAGATTTCAACCTTACGGGACATCTCGTAACGGACGGTATCATCACCAGTAAAGCTCCTTCGTTCCTCAGTGTGAAAACCAATGAGGGCGAACTGTCCTACCGTGACAAGGAGAAAATGATTGACGGCAATACGGTTACGAGCCAATATATCAAAGGTGAAAATGCATTTGTAGAGTTTAACTGGGAAGCCATGAAGGTGAATCTCAAGAAATTGGAATTTACCGGTGAACTGGCTTTCTATAAGGACAAGGCTTCGCAAGGCTATACCATTCGTGTGATGGGCTCACACAATGGAAAGAAATGGGAAGTCCTGGGAGAAGAAAAGGGTTCTGACCTTCCTGGTGTTGCTACCAAGCAGCAGGTCAGTTCCGACCCTAACAAGTTCTAGGACGTAGTGAAACTCCCACTTAGAAAATTGAATGTTTCCATCCCGCTGAAGAAACCTGGTAACTACGAACATGTACGCATCGAGTTGATTATGCCGGGTGCTGCCTGGTGGCGTATCAAACTCATCGACAACACCACTTCATGGCGCCCGTCCATGCACTTCTCCAGCGTCTGGAAGTCGGGCATGGCAAATAAATCAGATGCCAAGGCTCAGTGGCTCTATGTGGATTTGGGCACGGAGGCAGACTTCGACCAGGTGAATCTCTTCTGGGTGAACAAGGCTCGCCAGGGCAAGATTCAGGTATCCAATGATGCCAGGAACTGGAACGATATTGCAACCCTAGGACAGCAAAAACAGAAAGGGTTGATAGAAAAGGTGGCTTGCAAGGGACATGGCAGATATGTTAGACTGCAGCTTACCGAACCGGATGCTTCCGGTCACTATGCCTTGTCTGAAATGCAGGTAATGGGTAAGGGTGGCTTGCGTGCAGAAACTGCCAATACGCTGGCTTCAAAGAATGGCAAGCAGATGCTCAATCAGTGGCAGTTGCGCCGAGAAGGAAGTGATGCCTGGATTCAGGCTACGGTGCCTGGTACTGTACTCACCAGCTATATGAATATCGGGGCAGTGCCTGATAACCGCTTCGATGACAACATGCGTCAGATTTCTGAATCGTTCTTCAACTCTGATTTCTGGTATCGTACCACCATCGAACATAAGCCGTCTGCCAACAAGCAGCAGCATACCTATCTCAACTTCGATGGTATCAACTGGAAGGCTGATATATTACTGAACGGCGAAAAGATAGGTAGAATTGATGGTGCCTTTATCCGCTCTCGTATCGACGTAACCAAGAAATTGAAACCAGGTTCCAATAAGTTGGAGGTACATGTCATCAAAAATGCTCACTTTGGCGTTGTGAAGCAGAAAAATCTCCAGAACACTGACCTGAATGGTGGAGAGCTGGGTGCTGACAACCCTACCTTCCACGCTTCTATCGGCTGGGACTGGATAACCAATACACCAGGTCGTGAAATCGGTATATGGAATGATGTCTATCTTACCAATGACAATGGCGTAAGTGTTTCGGATCCTGTGGTTACATCAACTCTGAACTTGCCTGACACCCTGGCATCAATGACCCCATCTGTCTTCCTGCAGAATGCAGATGCCGTGGCAAAGACCGTGAAACTGGCTGGTTATATCGGCAAGATCAAGTTTGAGCAGGAAGTTAGTCTGCAGCCAAACGAGAAGCGTGAGGTTTCCTTCGCTCCTACCGACTATCCACAGCTCAAGAATCAGCGCATGAATCTCTGGTGGCCTAACGGTTATGGTTCACCTTATTTATATGATGCCGGTTTCAAGGTATCTGACAAGGCTTCCGGCGAAATGATTTCTGAGGTAACCTATAAGGCAGGTATCCGACAGATGAGCTATGCTGACCTGGAGACACAGACCAAGATCTACATCAATGGCAAGCGACTGAACCCACTGGGCGGTAACTGGGGATTCTCGGAAACCAACCTCAACTATCGTGGACGTGAATATGATGCTGCAGTACGTTATCATAAGGAGATGAACTACAACATGATTCGCGACTGGGTAGGTCAGATTGGCGATGAGGAACTTTATGAAGCATGCGACAAGTATGGTATCATGGTATGGCAGGACTTCTGGCTGGCTAACCCATGGGACGGACCAGATCCTGATGACAACAAGATGTTCCTGGAAAACTCAGCTGATTACATCTCCCGTATCCGCAACCATGCCAGCATCGGCATCTACTGCGGAAGAAACGAGGGATTCCCTCCGGCAGCAATTGACAAGGTATTGAGAGAACAGGTGAAGGATATCCATCCACAGTTGGGATATATTCCTAGCTCAGCCGACCTGGGTGTGAGTGGACATGGTCCTTATCAGATGAAGTCGCCTTCATTCTACTTCGCTAACCAGAGTCATAAGTTGCATTCAGAGCGAGGTATGCCGAATGTTCCTACCTTCGAATCGTTGAGCAGAATGATGGAATCGGAGCATCTATGGCCACAAAGCGATGCATGGGGACAGCATGATTATACATTGAAGGGGGCTCAGGGAGGTGAATCTTTCAACAACATCATGGAGAAGCGTTATGGCAAACCTCAGAGTGCAGAGCAGTTTACCAAGTGGGCACAGTGGCTCAACTATGATGGCTACCGTGCAATGTACGAGTCTTCCCAGCAAGACCGCCTCGGTTTGCTCATCTGGATGAGTCATGCCTGCTGGCCAAGCATGGTATGGTGTACCTACGATTACTACTTTGAGCCAACAGCCGCTTACTTTGGTGTGAAGAAGGCTTGCGAACCATTGCATATTCAGTATAACCCGGTGAAGAAGGTTGCCGAGGTGGTTAACTTCGCTGGTGGTGCCAAGAATGGTCTGGTTGCCAAGGCTCAAATCTTTGATATGTACGGAAAGCTGCTCAAGGAAGAAAGCAAGGAAGTGAACGTGGGTGAAGACCAGACCGTAGATGCCGTTAGCGTTAGCGAACCGGATGAGGAAGTTTACTACATCAAGTTGAGCCTGGAGCAGAACAGCCAGGTGGTTTCTGACAACTTCTATGTACAAGGCAAGGAAGAAGACAACCTTCAGGCACTCTCCAAACTCCCTAAGGCAACCGTTGCCATCAGCGGCAAGCGTTTCGTTCAGCAGGGTGAAGAGTGGATTGGAGAAGTTGAAATCCGCAATACTGGCAATGTTCCTGCCCTCCTGATTCGCTTGAACCTGAAGGGTGGCGATGGTGAGCAGATACTGCCTGTCATCTACAGCGACAACTACTTCAGTCTGATGCCGGATGAGTGCAAGAAGATCAAAGTATCTTATCGCGATGAGGACGGAAGAGATCAGGCTCCATACGTTGAAATAACCGGCTTCAATAAATAATCATTGAAATCGATTGAATCATAAACAAGACGCTCTGCAAGAGCAAAAGCATGATCATTCTGATACTTTTGTCCTGAAGAACGTCTCTTCTTCTACTGCAAAATTATCATCTAAAATCGAAAGCTCAAATCTACACCACATTGAAATGGATTGCCACGCTGCGCAAAATATTCGCGCTTTCCGGTTGCGGCATTGTCTACAGCAAAGGTATTGTAATTGGTGTCTGTGAGGTTCTTGCCCCATAAGTTCAATTGCAGGATGCCGAAATCGAAGGCAACATGAGCACCCAATACGGCATAAACATCCTGACTATAGGTATTGGCATTATCCCAATAGGTTTTGCCCTGCATGTTTACGTTTGCTCCGAAAACCATATTTCGCAAGAAACTGTCCCAAATGATAGTCAGCCATGGCTGCTATCGTATGCTGAGGAACATAAGGAACCTTCTTGTCCTTATAATTCACAGCATCATCACCCTCGCCATCAGTATATTCATCAAATACGGCGCGAGTAAAACCATAGTTTACACCCCAATCAAAAGCACCGTCGAAAGCCTGGCCCTTGAGCGCGGCTTCAATACCACAACTGTGACTCTTACCTGCATTAACCATCATTCGGCCAAAGCCATAGGTTCCTGCCATCACAGAGAGTTGCTGATTGCGAACCTGCATATAGAAGGCACTCAAATCGAAATGAAGACGATGATCAAAAAGATTAAGATGCGTTCCTACCTCATAATTCCATGAGGTTTCCGGCTTAAAGGCAATAGTCTGGTTCACCCTATCATAATCTTCATCGGTATGAGGAACGTCATAATTGCCTCCCTTCGCCTGTTGACGGTGAGCTTTCAGATCGGTCTGCAAAATATCGCTGAACATCTGGATATTATAACCGCCTGCACGATAGCCCTTGCTCACCGTGGCATAAACATTGCTACCCTGCTCATCAAGCTGGTAACTTAAGCCAAATTTTGGCAAGAGCTGGTTGTAATCATCACCCGTTTTGCGGTTGAGCATTGAACGCAAAGTATAAGTAGCCTCCCTACCCATCACCTTAGCTGTCATCGCCATATAAGCATAAGTATCGTAATGAATACTTGTATGCATGAAATCGTAACGCAAACCAAGCTACGCATTCACCATCCCGGCCGACAGTGTCTACGGCGAACTGAGCATCAACGTCAACTTCACACTCAACACTGACTCCCCGTCACAATCGCAACGACAAGCCGTGCTGACCGAAGAATTTGACGGTGACGAGATTAACGCTGACCTCTGGACCACAGATCGGAAGA
>OQWA01000478.1_pt1 | contig 11829 bp, 12 predicted proteins | sample 1691581 | NCBI WGS metagenome assembly OQWA01 (sample SAMN03418264, study PRJEB22391) | human gut metagenome | biome: human-gut; feature: organic feature; material: feces | host: Homo sapiens | place: Tanzania | collected 2013-01
CCATTTAAAACCTCCGGAAAATGACTTTTCCTCTTACTGATGTTTTAAATGCAATAGCCGTGCCATATTCTATAAATAAGCATTCTATAGCGCTTTGAAAATTTGAAGTGATTAATGCAAGATTAATAGGGGGCTTAAATTGTCAGGAAAATGACTGTGATACTGATACAAAACTACTTGAACGAATGTTATGATGATTCTTTTTTTGAGTTGTCTGCAAATTGCGCAATCTTGAAGCTTGTTTACGCTAGTTGTTTGAATTGCTATTGTGTTTTGGCAATTGAGATAAAACATAAAGAGATCCTAAAAAGTACACGTTTTAAGATCTCTTTTAACTTTGAAATGAGGTTAACTCTTATAGAGCAATCTGCTCTACCTTGTCTAAAGATACCTCGCCGTAACCTAATAAGTTTAACTTGGTGTCTGAAGTAGTCTTTCCTAATACAACTGAACCTACAGTTGCATATGTCTTTACAGGTAAGTTTACGTTCTGACCGTTCTGTGAAGCTGTAACGTTAATTGTATATTTACCTGAATCATACTTTGCACCAGTTTTCTGATCCTGAATACCATCCCAGCTAAAGTCAATTTTGCCATCTAAGGCAGCTCCTGCCTCGAAGGTTGAAACAACATTGCCGTTGCTATCAGTAATACTGATCTTAACATTTGAAGCACCTTCACCGGCATCGATCTGAGCGGTAATAGGATTTGAACCATCAAAGAAAGCTGTCTTAGAATCAACCAATACGCTTCTGCCAACCAAGCTAGATGCTGATAAAGCAGAGCTTGATGAAATTGCATTAACTACATTATCAACGTTATTAGAAATTGTTGATAAGTTCTCAACAACTGACAACTGAGACATGGTAGTAACCATCTGGTTGTTATCAACTGGTGAGCTAGGATCTTGATTCTGTAACTGAGTTGTTAATAACTTTAAGAAATCGGCCTGATCTAGAGAGTTATTTTTCTTGGATGTAGCCTCTGCTGCATCAGATGCAATACGGGAGGAAGTTTTACCAATTGTACTGTAATCGAAACTCATCTTGTGTTCCCCCATTGAAACCTTTAGGTGGCAAGCTTTGCCACTTTTACTTTGTATGCCGTATATGTATCAAGATATGTGCCAATAATTTATAAAACACTTTACACAATTTTAGTTTATTGATTTTAAAGATTTTTATAAAGACATTTAGCAATCATTAATGGAAAATTAATCTTAATTATCATGATTAATCCTTTTGAATAATTGCAATACGGCAAATTTGAACTTTGATAAATAATAGCGTTGCCACATTTGTTATTACCTAAGAAAAGTTATGGTGGGGGCAGAGCTTGGTTAACTAGAATCATTAAATTCATCTGTCATATTGATAAAGATGACATCATACTGATTTAAATGTTTCTTGTAGTCATCAAATGAAGCTATTTTTAGATTATCAAACAATGAAGAACTATCTTGTCATCTTGCATAGTAAGAACAAATCATTTGAGCCGTTACAGATTTTCCAAAGCGACGGGGTCTGCTTAGACAAAAATATTTATTCTTTGTCTTTATACTTCTATTTAGGATCTCGATTAAAGGAGACTTGTCAACATATATAAGAGAGTTTAATGATTCTTGAAAAGACTCATTCCCCACATTTAAATACAGTGCCATTTTTATCTCCCCTATACGATGCTAGTAACTTTCCTCGTTCTCTACTATAAATGGATGGTTGTCTTTTTCACTGCAACTAAAATGCATACAACACCGTATCAAAAATTGGATGATGATGTTGTCTTAGCTTAAATCTGTATTGAGGCACAATGCTCTTTAAATACAAAGGTATAGTGAATAGATCCATTGGCTTATGGTAAAGGCATATTGCTAGTTTTGGCTTTAGCGTCTTTATAAGGCTTTCAGCACCTTTTAAGCAATCTAACTCAGCACCTTCTATATCCATTTTTATAAGAGTAGGTTGTCTATCTATGTACTCGTCAAGCTTTATCTGTAATGTAAGTTCGTGCTGTACGTTATCCGAGCTTACTTTACTATCTGCTAATGAAGCTCCTGCCCCACCGTCATCAGAAAAATTAACATAAGAATGGGTTAAACCTGTTGCTGCTTTTACACATTCTATATTTTTCAACTTTAGCTTATCGACGTTATTGAGTAGGATCTTGTAATTATTAGCATCAGGTTCAAATGCTAATACAGATTTATACTTACCTTTTACGGCATCAATAAAAGAGCTAATGCTATCGCCTGTAAAGGACCCACAGTCAACGAATACCACATCTGTACTTAACTTAGAATCAAAAAAGTCAAAATATTCATATGGAGACTGCTCTATAGGAATATTCTTTAAGCAGGAAAGATGACCTGTTGTAAAAAAATCTATCCTGTTTTTTAAGACTGTTTTAGAGAGCTCATCATCAAACAAATCCAAAACTTCTTTTGTCTCAAAATTGATTTTATCAGTACTGCTATCATCTGAAAAATAATCAAAGAACTTTAGGTAATTGCACACATAAGAATCTTGATGGACGACCTCTCTTAGGTAGATAGTTGCGTAGATAAAGGCTTGGTATTCACAAGAATCAGGATCTGAGTTGTAATAAAAAGTCTGTATTGAATTTAGGATGGGATCATCTTTAATGAATTTAAGGATTTGACTCCTATATGAAGAGGCTACTACATATATTGCTTTAGGATACTGTCTGTAAGCCTCATGAGGTGAACAAACTTTTACTTCAGATAACACCTTATCAGAGTTATCTTTTGTATAGCTATCGCAAAAACATTTAAGAGCTTCTAAAGCATCAAAATCTTCTAAAAAGCGTTTAAAGGCAAGACCAGAACTACCAGTTCCCCAAATAACTACACCATTTTGTTTAAATTTAGTGATTGTCGATTCTAGGTTACTTGAGATCTCTTTTCTTAACTGTTCTAATGCCTTATTCATACTCCGAAACTCCTTACATTAGGTATTCTGTTGATAGCTTATGCTTTTGCAGTGCTTTGTTTTCCAGAGCTTGGTACAAAACTTTTCCTGAACTATTTTTAGGAATATTTTCAACTATTTTAACTGTAAAAGCTGATGGATGAAGATGCGTCAAATTAGCTAAAAATGAGGTTGCTTGATCTTTTAAGTTGCCATCTTTTAGATAAATACAAATTTTAAAATCGTTACCCGTGCAGGCAAGCTCTGTAAGATTAAATTTTTCTTTTAATAAATTCTCACATTCATCAAGATTTACTCTGTTACCAAAGATTTTTACAAATCTTTTTTTACGCCCTGTAATAAAGAAATATCCGTCATCATCAAACTTTGCAAGATCACCTGTTTTCAAAAAGCCATTATTTTCGTCGCCTAAACTTAAGTCTTCACCTGAATTAGCATAGCCTAAAGATACATTATCACCTTTATAGCAAAGCTCTCCTTCTGCATTTGGTTGTAAAACAACATTACAATTATCATCATGCAGAAAGAACTGCCCATTTGGAATGGCAATTCCAATTGAGCCGATTTTATTTAATGACATCTCTGATGGAAGATATGACATTCTTGAGGTAGCTTCTGTCTGACCATACATAACCACAAATTCTTTTAAGTACTCATTGCAGTACTCTGTAAAAAGTTTTTGTAGTTTTTCTTCAAGATGGTCCCCTGCTTGAATCATCTGTCTTAATGTTGGATGTTCTTTTCTTGTAAATCTCAAACGATTTAACATTTCATAGGTGTATGGAATTCCCGAAAATGACGTTACACCACAAGTATCAAATAAGTTCCAAAACTCTTTTTGCATCAGACTTGAGTTTGTAAGTACTATTGATGCCCCTGCTTCTAGGTGGGTATTGATAACACTCAAGCCATAGGTGTAATTCATAGGAAGAGAGGTAATAGCCACATCTTTCTGGGTGATTTTTAAATATTCGATAATAGAAGCAGTGTTAGAACTTAAGTTCTTATAACTTAGCCTTACAAATTTAGGAGAACCTGTTGAACCTGAGGTAGAGAGAAGCAGAGCCAAATCGTCATGCAACTTATAGGCATTTGTATATTGAGTTTTTACTACTTTATAAGGACAAACATCCACACCAAAAGAGTAGATGGTTTTACCTAGATCATCATGGCAACTGTCTTTACAGATAACATAATCAGGCTTATATACTTCTATGATGTTATGCAAGAGCCCTTTATCGATTTTTGCATCCAATAGGATAGGTACAACTCTGTTTTGAATGCAACTTATATAGGATGCTAAAGCTCCTAGTTCGTTTTCACATAAGATCACGACAAGACATCTTTTTTGAATCCAACTGTAGATATCTTTACAGATACAGGCTAAATCAAAATATGAAACTGTTTTCTCAGACTCTAATATGAGAGCTGTTTTATTTTTATATTTCTCAAGATTAAACATTCTCTCATCCTGTTTAATTAACTCAATTTTGCTTGTATATCAGTTTGCTATTTTGATTAACAGAAGATTCAAACTAAACGCACTTCAACATCACGATCTTATTGTTTAGTTGAAGATCTTATCCATAGCATCGTGTATTGCCAAAGACCAGGTTTTAACATCGTGCTCACCGTCAACATCTTTGTACAATGCTTTAAGTTCATGCTTCATTGCAATGATCATAGATGTGTTTAGTTTGTTCTTTGGTTAAATAATCACAAGATCCCGTGTAAAACAGAAAATCTGTATTTTCTTTAAAAGAAAAAGTTCTTATTTCATTTTCAATTTTATTAGGACTTTGGCTGTCATCTGGTAAAAAGATCTTTTCCATATAAGTATGAATGATTTTTGATAAAGCAAAAGTCACTCTTTGATTTTTTAATCTATCATCATATGGCAAGGTATGATCATAATAACCACTAACAGCAATTAGACTTGAGAAGAAATCTGGCTTTCTTAATATCCAAGATAAAGCACCATATGCCCCCATTGATACACCTAACACTAGGTTATCATCTCTGTTTTCAGAGATAGGCAACATATGCTTTAACATTGGATAAAGTTCCAAATCTAAAAAATCACCATACTTTTCTGCACTTGAATTTACAAAAAATGTATTAGGCAGAGATGGTGCCACAACTATTAGTTTTAAAGACTCAACATAATCTAACATAGATAATCTTTCAAAAAAGATATCCCCCGATGACATGGCACAGTGTAGCGCCCATACAGTTTTTAACTTTTTACCTATGTTTAGAATAGAGCATGGAAGAGCTACTTTGACTTCAACTGTTTCATGAAGAATTAGTGAGTCAATTTTTGATGTCATTCTTATCATATGTAGCTCTATTGTAATTTATTGGATATTGAATGAAGGCTAAGGCAAATGCTCTTTGTTCGTTCAGCAACGCTGAAATATAAGGCTCTAAATATTTAATATGGAGCTGTTGCTACATTAACTTTAGTAAGCCACCATCAACTCTTAAAACTTGCCCTGTAATAAAACGAGACATATCTGATGATAGAAAAGCTACAGCATCTGCTATTTCAGAAGGTTCTGCTTTTCTTTTCATGATATTTCTTGATACAGCATCAGCTTCATCTTCTGCTGACATAGAATTTCCCATATCAGTTGATGTAAGACCTGGAGCTACAGTATTAACTCTAATTCCAAAGTTACCTAACTCTATTGCCATTCTGCGCATTGCACCTACAATGACAGCTTTACTTGCGCTGTATTCAATATTGGCACCTCCGTCGAAGGCTGCAGATGAAGAAATAAAAACAATGCTTCCTTTTTGATTTCTCATCATTGAACGTGAGATTAGCTGTGTTACAAGAATTGATGAAAACAGATTTACTTCAAAAGTATCTTTGATTGTCGCAAGCTTAGTCATAGTAAACATATTCTGTGGGTAGGCTACACCAACATTATTTACTAAGATATCAATTGGGACTTTCTTTGAAATGATTTGTTTTACAGCAGTTTTAATCTCATCTTCAGATGAAAAATCTGCGTAAAACAATTCAATTTTTACAGAATACTCTTTTTGAAGATTTTCACAGTACTCTGTAAAAACAGGATCTTCTTTACGATTTATAACAAAACAATTACATCCGTATTCGCAGAACTTTTCTAAGATTGCCTTTCCGATACCACGGTGAGCACCGGTAATAACAGCTGTTTTATCTTTTAGAAGATCCATTAAATGAAACCTTTAATTTATGAAGTCTTATAGAATTGTAACTACTCAGAACCTACCCTAAAACGATCTCAGCCTTACCATTAAAAGCAGAGGTTAAAGCTTCAAAAGCATCTATACCTTGTTTCCTAGCTGTGCTGAGGCAGGATGTGATCGTTAGGTAGGTCTGAGCTCCTTTAATTGAACGAAAACATCCTGAAACCTTTGATTTAGTTTTTACATTACGAATATCTCTTTTAGCCTGGTTATTATCAATAAGGTACAGCAAAGTTATGAATAAACATACATACCGATGCCTTGAGTTTAATAAGTCTCTCAATCAATGAACGTTCTTTACCTTTCTTACGCTTACCTCTTTTTATAGGCTCCGTATTATCCGGAGCCAATTACAGGAAAGGTCACAGCTACGTTACTGTTGTGGTTAATCACGATACCAATACCGTTGTCTGGTGTGCTCCTGGCCATAGTACAGAGGTTCTGAGCAGGTTCTTTGAAGAGCTTACACAAGAGCAGCGTCTTAACATCAAATGTGTTTCCGGTGATGGAGCAAAATGGATTGATGCCTGTATTGAGAAGTATATTCCTCATGCCTGGCGCTGTGTTGATAGCTTTCACGTTGTCACCTGGGCAATGGAAGCCCTGAATGAACTGCGCAAGGAATCATGGCGTGATGCCTACTCAAATCAGAAGAAACTGACCCTGGAGCTTAAACGTGGCAATGGTAGACCCTGCAAACAGGATAAGGCTTCTCTGAAGTTATCAGAGGCTAAAACCAAGGCTACAGAGATAAAAAACTCTACCTATACCTTAGGAAAAGCCCCAGAAAACCTTACTCCAAATCAGATTGAACGCTTGGAAATGATTGCTAAAACCAATCCCAAGCTATTTAGAGGCTATACCTTAAAAGAGCATTTGCGCATGGCTCTTAAAATGTCTTCTAGAGATGAAGCCAAAGCTGAACTGTCCACCTTCTTTTGGAAAGCAACACATAGCAGAATATCTGTTTTTAAAGAGCTTGCCTACAAAATTAGGCGTCATGAGGAACATATCCTCAATACCATAGACTCCAAACTCAGCAATGCCAGAGTTGAGTCTATAAATAACAAGATCAAGCTGTTTATCAGGAAAGCCTACGGCTTTAAAAATATTCAGAACCTGTTGAATATGATCTTATTAGGATGTTCTAATATTTTAATACCACTTCCTAATCGAGGTGGATTAGGACTCAAAGTAGCTTAAATACAGGCTTTTATCGTGCACTACTTTGAGATTTTATCCACAGATGTGCACGAAGAGCCTTAAATATGAGAAAAATCTCAGGGAATTTATAAAGTCTGCTGATATTGAGTTAACCTCAAGTGCAGCTGAGAGAAGCTTAAAGCTTGGCATCTGCTCAAGACACTCCTTTATGTTTATACAGTCTGAGGATGGTGCTAAAGCCTTTGCTGACTACCAGACCATTGTCAATACCTGTATCCTCAACAGGGTATCAGTTCAGCATTATCTGCTTTGGCTTACAGCCAATATCAAGGTGCGCATCAATATGAAGATCGCAGAAGGTAAGGATGATCCTACTTTCTATACTATGCTGGGTAAGAAAGATAAGCTTGTCGATCCGAAAGAAAAGAAGTTTGTTACCCTTAACATGTATCATAAAGAGAATAAATACGGCACAGACAGTATTGATATGTCTGGTCTTACCCCATATGATTACCGCCACTATTTAGAAAAGCTTCTTGCCTAAGATAAAAGCTCCAGGGTTGGAGCTCTTTTCCTGACCGTATGGTGAACTGCAGTTCCTTTTTTATCACCTCATTTACATTCTGTTAAGCCTAACCACATGCAAGTTAGGCTTTTTGCTAAATTATCCCTGACAATGTGCACTAACCACTTTAAAATTAGCCGGCGCGGTTTGCAATTGAGAGGCTATCCCTTTGAATTAAGGTTGATAAAATCATAACAATCTGTTGTAAAAAGGGATAGATCCCAAATAGTCGACAGTTACGCTTCTGTGTAAGCAGAATTGAACTGGGAAAGGCACGAAACGGCTCAGCATTCAATGCTCTTCGAAGCTGTAAAGGAGTCATTTCATTTTATGAAAAATGTGCGCATAAAAATCTGGTATCAGAATGCTGCGCAAAGGTACTGCAACTTGATCCTAAGACCTGGAATACTCCTTTTATAAAGAGCATGTATGTACAGCGCACTAATGAACTGCCACCAATGCCAGTAAACCGTGAAATAGGTATCCAGATTTCTCTTTTCGGAGATGCTAATGAAGATAAATCATATACACATCAGTATGTTAAGGACTAAAAATGGAATCATTTAATACCGATGCTCCAGTCGTATTACTTAACGAGCAGTCTGAACTGATTGCCATGGCTAAAGATTTGAAACTCGATGGCATTGCAGCAGAGCTAGAAGATCAGATGTCAAATCCAGTTATATTTAACGGAATGAAGTTTGAGGAAAGGATCAAGAAATGCCTTGAAAGCCAGAAGGCAGAAGAGCTCTCCAAGACTTTTGAAAAGCTGTACAGAAAATCAAAGTTACCACGAAAAATATATCTGTCACAGATAGCATCCAGTATGCCTAAAGGATTGCTTCCTGAAACGCCATAATCATACCTACCGTAAACTGCCCCTGCATGGTAAGCCATACGCCTATTACAACCACAACAGTCCCTGTAAGCTCTGAAACAAATGCAGGCAGAAGTCCGAGATACTGATTAAGCTTTGCGAATTTTACTTTCTGGGTGTTTACGCTGGCCTGATATCCCGACCATTTTTCAAAATATCCGTTTTCGGCGCCGCTTGCCTTGATTGTTTCTATCATTTCAATTCCGGCTACTGTAGCGCCTGCGAGCTTGCCCGCATCACGCATCTGAACCCTTGTTATATTGACTCTCTTTTTTGAAATGACATCTGAAATAACAAGGTTTACAAGGATTGACATAATGCCTACGACTGTAAGGATAAGGCTGTATCTTATCATTACGACAAGGTAAAATATCATCATTGCAGCCTGAAGCACCAGCGGTGCAAAGGTGTTAACCAGATTGCCCGCAATAGATGCGTTGGAGGCCTGTCTCTGCTGTATGTCTCCCGCCATTCTCTGGGAGAAAAATTCCATAGGCATACGCAGAACTTTCCACATAAAGACCGAGCTTCCTGTGACCGCAAGTCTGCCGTTAATGCGAAGTGACCATACGGTCTGTATCAGACTTACGATAATCTGCAGCGCCGACAGCACCGACAGCGCTATAATAAAGGGAATCAGCCAGTCGGGGTTCTGTCCCGTCAGAATTCTGTCCATAAATATTCTTGAAAATGCCGGATTTATAATTCCTATCAGTGAGGATATCACTGTCGTGGCAATTACAAATGCCACCGCAGTCCCTGCGCCTTTGAGTCTTTTGCGCGCAAAGCTGACAACGCTTTTTGGCTTGCCGCCGGGCTCAAAATCCTCTCCCGGTTCAAACATAAGGCATATACCTGTAAAAGCCTTGTCGAATGCTTTCATAGATACAGTGTAGCTGCCCTTTGCAGGATCGTTTAATACAGCTTTATCTCCCTTAAATCCGCATAAAACGAGAAAATGATTGAAATTCCAGTGTATTATGCAGGGAAATCTGCCGCTTTTTTTGAGCTCCTCCGGCTCATAGCGGTAGCCCTTTGCAATCAGTCCGTAGTTTCTGGCAGCCTTGAGCATATTCTTGGCATTGGAGCCGTCCCTGGAAACACCGCAGTCGGCGCGCACCTGCTCAAGAGGTATCCATCTGCCGTAATATGCAAGAATCATAGTCAGCGATGCGGCTCCGCACTCAAGCGCCTCCATCTGCATTACAACAGGCACCTTTGCGACACCGCCGGCAACCGGTTTTTTGATTATATTCTTCTTACTCATATACTACCTCAGTTCAATACAAATGACATAGGCGAAATTCTTTCGGTTACTATAGATGCCTCATATATACCGACGGGTATATTGCCTGATACCGAAGCCTGATATATCCACTGCCCCTCGGAGAAGCCTCCTATATGAAGCACATACGGGTCAAAATCTCTGCCAATCTGTACGGGCTTTTGTGAAATTGATATTATTTTGTATTCCGCCTCCTCAACAGTAACTTCCATATCTACATTTACGTTTTTTATTTCTTCTTCATCAAGATAAAGGTTAACGCTTTCTCCATCAGATACAACCGGAGCCGATACTCTTGTTTCAATAGTTCCGAATATCCCCCATACGCACGCTCCCGCAAGCAGCACTATTATGGCTCCGAGAATAATCCATACGGATGGATTTGAAACTCTGATATAGTCTCCAAGCTGCTCCGGCGAGGATATCCGCTCTATACTCTTTTTTCTGAAAATGCTGTTATCCATTTTTTCTCTCCATATATTTCTTTATACGCAGAATGTTCTGCCCGTCGCGGTATTCATAAGTGATCTCGTCCATTGTCTTTTTCACCATGAATATGCCAAGTCCGCCGATTTCGCGCTCGTCGGCTGAAAGTGTCAGATCGGGGTCGTCTTTTTTCAGCGGGTCATACGGGATTCCGTGGTCGATAAAGGTGACGATTACCGACACGGGCGCTTCTGTGACTTCGACGCGCACGGTTGCGGGTCCCGTTTCGGGGTTGTAGGCGTAGTGTGCTATATTTCCGAAAAGCTCGTCGATCGCAACGTCAATTTGCATCTGAGCTTTCATGGGGCAGCCGATCGCTTCAAGCTGTTCATTCACAAAATCGGTAACTTTTTCGATATTTTCAACCGTTGCCGTTATTGTCATTTCTTTCATTTTCAGCACCTCCGTTATATTTGAGATAAACCATCGTTATGTCGTCAAACTGCGGCGCGTCGCCGACAAACGCGTCAACGTCCGCCTTTACCGCCTTGCAGACTTCCTCGCCGCTTAGTCCATGCAGCGTATTCATAAAGTTTAGCAGCCTTTCCTCGCCGTACAGTTTATTTTCCGCGTTCGTTGCTTCTGTAACTCCGTCGGTATACAGATATATCTCGTCGCCGCGTGAAAGCTGCAGCTCGTTTTTCCTGTATTTCATTCCGTCCATGCCCGCGAGGACAAGTCCCGCTTTTGAGCGGAGATATTCAAAATTACCGTCTGCGTGCCTTACAAGCGGGGGATTATGTCCCGCGTTGGCGAATTCGACCGCTCCCGTTGTAAGGTTAAGCACGCCGAGCCACGCTGTAACGAACATACCCGTTTCGTTATTTTCGCAGAGCTTTTCGTTTGCAATGGCAAACACGTCGTTTACGGGCTTGCCCGATTCGGCGTAGCCCTTGATTATCGTTTTCGCTGTCATCATGAACATTGCTGCGGGGATACCTTTTCCCGACACGTCCGCTATCAGGAAAGCGAGCTTGTTTTCGCCTACGAAATAGAAGTCGTAGAAGTCGCCGCCGACCTCCTTTGCCGTGTCCATTGAAGCGAAAATCTCAAACTCCGTGTGACCGGGGTAGGGCGGAAAAACCGTCGGTATTGCGGAATGCTGTATCGCCTTGGCGAACTCCAATTCCTTGTCGATACGCGCGGCAGCTTCGGCAATGTACCGCTTCAGCGTGAGAACGGTAGAGTTTATGTCGTCGGAGAGCGACGCGAATTCCTCGTTTGAACGCACGTCAACTACGACGTTGAGATTTCCTCCCGTTAT
>OQWA01000479.1_pt1 | contig 11817 bp, 6 predicted proteins | sample 1691581 | NCBI WGS metagenome assembly OQWA01 (sample SAMN03418264, study PRJEB22391) | human gut metagenome | biome: human-gut; feature: organic feature; material: feces | host: Homo sapiens | place: Tanzania | collected 2013-01
ACGACTCTGATTTCCTGACAGAAGATACAGTGTATTCATATACGAATGCGCTACGGAAGATTTTCGTAATAGAGGATATGCCTGCTTGGAATCCAAACCTTAGATCCAAGACTGCAATAAGAACGTCTGATACGAGGTATTTTGTAGATCCTTCGATAGCCGTTGCAAGCCTTGGGCTGGGACCCAAGGAATTACTTGGAGATTTGAATACAATGGGACTGTTGTTTGAAACTCTTTGCGTTCGTGACTTGAGGGTGTATGCCGATAGTTTGTTTGGCAATGTGTATCATTACAGAGACAAATCAGGACTTGAGTGCGATGCCGTCGTTCATCTGCGTGATGGGTCGTATGGTTTGGTTGAAATCAAGCTTGGAGGAGATAGGCTCATAGAGGAAGGTTCTAGGAATCTGAAGGCTTTGTCGGAAAAGATAGACACAACCAAAATGAAGGAACCTTCGTTCCTAATGGTACTTACAGGAACAGGAAAGTATGCATACAGAAGGGATGATGGTATCTATGTCGTCCCAATTGGGTGCTTGAAGAATTAAAACTATTGTGCAATTGAATGCAAAAAAGGCGGCTGCAATGGAGCAACCGCCTTTTTCTTTGTAGTGCAAGGGGTTATTACTTGTTCGCCTCTTCCTCGGCTGCTGCCTTGGATGCCTTGATGACGTCTTCAGCCATCTTGCCTGCAAGTGTCTCGTAGTGGTCGAATGCAAGCTCGAACGAACCTGTACCGGACGTCATGGACTTGAGGTCTATGGCGTAGTTGAGCATCTCTGCCTGTGGGACTTCTGCATTGACCTGAACCATGTTTCCACCAAGGTCTTCCTGTCCAAGGACACGACCACGCTTGGAGGAGAGGTCTGAGAGGATGTCTCCAAGATACTGGTTGTCAATGTAGACGCTGAGCTTTGCAAACGGCTCAAGGAGAACAGGGCCTGCCTTCTCGATTGCAAGCTTCATTGCACCCTTTGCGGCAAGTCTGAATGCCATTTCAGAGGAATCGACCGGGTGTTCCTTACCATCGACGAGCGTAACTCCAATGTCAACCATTGGGTATCCAGCGAGGAATCCTTCCTCCATCTGGTCATGGAGACCCTTTTCAATGCCTGGAACGTAGCCCTTGGAGACGGATCCGCCCTTGACTATGTTGTCGAAGGTGTAGTAGAGGCCTCTGTCTATTGGAGCTATCTCAATGAGGACCTTACCATACTGGCCGTGTCCACCGGACTGCTTCTTGTGTGCGTACTCGACGATGCCGGACTTCTTCGTAATCGTCTCTCTGTAAGGGACCCTTGGAAGCTTGGTGTTGATCTGAATCTTCTGCTTCTCCTTGATCTTGTCAAGGATCATATTGAGATGGAGCTCTCCCATTCCAGATACCGTGGACTGCTTCGTCTCTTCGTTGTATGCAACCTGGAATGTGAGGTCTTCTTCCGTGACCTTATGCAGGGCATCGTTCATCTTGTCTTCAGACTTCTTGTCTGCTGCGGATATTGCAAGCGAGTAGATTGGGTTAGGGAAGCTGAGGCTCTTGAAGGTGAACTTCATGTCTGCACTGCCAAGGAGCGTGCAGTTGGTTGTTGCTATATTGCTCTTTGTGATGATTCCAATGTCACCGGCCACAAGGGCATCGGTCTCAATGAGTTTCTTTCCAACGGCTCTGTAGACCTTGCCCGGCTTTTCCTTCTTGCCCAATGCTGGGTTGAAGAGGTCTGTGTCGCCTGCGATGCTTCCTGTGACGACCTTGAGGAAGGAGAGCTTTCCAGAGAACTGGTCTATGGTTGTCTTGAAGCAGAGTGCGGATGCCTGTCCTTCTGAGGATACTGCAAGCTCCTCTTCGCTTCCGTCTTCCTTGACGATAGTCTCCTTTGCGCCGACTGGTGATGGGAAGTTCTCTGCAATGAAGTCCAGAAGGCTTGTGATTCCTGCACCGTTTGCCGTGCATCCGCAGAACACTGGAACGAGGACGTTGTTCTTGAGTCCTTCGCATACGCCGCGATGGATCTCCTCAGCCTCAAGGGTCATCTCTTCGAGATACTTCTCCATGAGGTCGTCTGCACCTTCTGCTGCGGACTCGATGAGGGCTTCTCTGTACTGCTCGACTTCGTCTGCATACTCGGATGGGATGTCTCCAACCTTCTCCTTCTGTCCTGGCTGGAAGAAGTATGCCTTGTTCTCAATGAGGTCTATGACACCCTTGAAGTCAGGTCCGTTGCCCATTGGAATCGTTACAGGAACGAATGTGGTCTTGAACTCTTCCTTGAGGTGCGTGAACGTCTTGTCGTAATCGACTCTTTCGCGTTCCATCTTGTTGAGGAATACGGCTCTTGGCTTGGAAAGCTTGTTGAGGTTTCTCCAAAGCTTGATTGTCTCGATCTGTGCGCCGTCTCTTGCATCTACGACCATAAGGGCGGATTCGCATGTTCTGAAACCGCAGATGACCTCACCAACGAAGTCAGCTGTACCAGGAGCGTCTATGAAGTTGAGCGACTTTCCTTCCCATGAAATGTTCGCAAGTGCGGAGTGGATTGAAATCTTACGTGCAATCTCCTCCTCCGTGTAGTCGCTGGTCGTCTTTCCTGACTCGACCTGTTCCGGCCTTGAAATCACGTTGCTGTAATAGAGCAGCTGCTCAAGAAGAGAAGTCTTACCTGTTCCATTGTGCCCCGCAATTGTTACGTTCCTGATATCCTTCGAAGCTAAAGCCATGTTTCCCTCCTAGAAATGTTGGCAATGTTTGTTTATGCAAGTTTATGCAGTTCAGGTGCACCTTTTGGCCCCAACCTTTGTCCTGCAACCACCAAAAGACAGGTGGATATGAAAAGACGAAAGGTCGTCCGCAAGGGGCAACCTTTCATATCATATAACAGTATATGCAAAAAAACTAGAGAAATCTTCTTCAATTTCAGTCCTAATTCCAGTTTTAGTTCCCTGTTTTTGGTGCGTAGTGGCTGAATTCCATGGAGAACGAGCCTCTTCCCTGCGTAGCGGAGCGCAAGGCCGTGGTATATCCAAACAGTTTTGCAAGCGGAGCCTGCGCTATGATATGGTCCGCAGACGGCTTGCTCTCCATGCTGGATACGATTCCACCTCTTGTTGTAAGGCTTGAGATCGCCTCACCAACGTATTGGGATGGGACTATGAGCGTGACATCCATGATTGGCTCCATGAGCACCGGTCCTGCTTCGTTCGCAGCTGCATCGAAGCACATGGCGGCGCAGGCCTCGAATGCGAACTCGCTTGCCGTAAGCTCGTTGTACTTGACTGAGACGAGCTCGACCTTGGTGTCGCAAACCTCGTAGCCGTACTTTATTCCGCTTTGGAACGAATTCTCCACGCCTCTCTTTATGGCATCGAAAAGCTCAGGCGGCATCGTCTTTGCAGACACCAGGTTCTCGTATACGTTGCCTTCCTTGGATTCCTGTGGCGTAAGCCTGAGCGTAACTTCTGCGGCATTCTCCTTTCCTGCAATGACTCGGCTGAACGTCTGGGTATGTTCGATGCTTTGGGTTATGCTCTCCCTGTACGTGACCTGTGGCTTTCCGACCTGACACGAAACCTTGAGCTCTTTGGTGAGCCTTGTGACAAGAACATCCAAATGGAGCTCTCCCATCCCGCTTATGACAAGCTGTCCCGTCTCTTCGTTGTCCTTCCATGTGAAGGTTGGGTCTTCGCTTGACAGTATTTCAAGCGCCTTCTGGAGTTTGTCCTGGTCGCTTGCTGTGGTTGGCTCTATTGCAACGGAAATGACCGGTACAGGGAACACCATCTTCTCAAGCAGAATCTGGGCGCCTTCAGTTCCAATGGTATCACCCGTCTGGGCTCCCTTGAAGCCTACGACGACTCCAATGTCACCGCTTTTCAGCTCCTGGATCTCCTCCGGCCTGTTTGCGTGCATCCTAAGGAGCCTGTTTATCCTTTCGCGCTTCTTCTTCGTGATGTTCAGCACCGCTGAGCTCTTGTGGAACGTACCCGAGTAGACCCTTATGAAGCACAACGGGCCTGCCTCTCTGTCGTACTGGACCTTGAACACCAACGCCAATGGTGGTCCCTTGGGGTCGTTCTCCACCTTGACCTCCGTCTCCTTCTTTGCATGGATCCCTATTGCAGGCGGGATGTCCGCAGGGGAGGGGAGAAGGTCCACCACACCGTCCAAAAGGCACTGTACACCGATGTTCTTGAGCGACGATCCAACGAACACCGGAAGAAGCTTCCTTTCAAGGGTGCATTTCCTTAGCGTTGCGATTATCTTGTCAGACGGAATCTCCTCTCCTGCAAAGTACAGCTCTGTGATTTCGTCGGAGAAGGAGGAGACGCTGTCTATGAGCTTCTCCCTCCACTGGTCCGCCTCGTCCTGCATGTCCGCAGGGATGTCAACATAGCTGTAGTCGTAGCCTTCAGATGCCGCATCGAATACGACCATCTCCATTTTCAGAAGGTCTATGATACCTTCAAACTTGCTTTCTTTCCCAACCGGGATGAATAGTGGAACTGGTTCTTCCTTGAGCTTTGTCTTTATATCTTCAAGTACGGCATAGAAATCCGCACCAAGACGGTCCATTTTGTTTACAAATGCAATCCTTGGGACGTTGTAGGTGTTGGCCTGCCTCCAAACAGTCTCGCTCTGAGGCTCCACACCTCCTACTGCGCAGAACACTCCAACTGCTCCGTCGAGGACTCTGAGAGCTCTTTCGACTTCAGCAGTGAAGTCCACGTGGCCCGGAGTGTCTATTATGTTTATCTGTTTGCCCTTCCAATAACATGTGGTGGCGGCGCTGGTTATGGTGATTCCTCTGTCCTGCTCCTGCTCCATCCAGTCCATTGTGGCTTCGCCGTTGTCAACCTCTCCAATCCTGTGGTTCTCTCCTGTGTAGTAGAGTATCCTCTCGGTCGTGGTGGTCTTTCCCGCATCTATGTGGGCCATTATCCCTATGTTTCTGATGTCTTCTGATCGCATGTGCATAATCTACCATAAAGTGCAATAACAAGAAAAGAGCCGCAATTTGTCCGTTGCGGCTCTTTTCTTTGGGGTATCGGTCCAGGTGTTACTTCCTTATGGCTCTCATGGAGTTGAGGACGGCTATGAGGGTGACGCCTACGTCGGCGAAGATCGCTCCGTTCATGCCTGCAAGTCCCATTGCGCCAAGTATCATGAAGAGAACCTTTACGGTGAGTGCAAAGGCAATGTTCTGCTTTGCGATGCGCATCGTCTTGCGGGCGATTTCCACGCTTTCAGGAATCTTCGCTATGTCGTCTGTCATGATGACGACTCCGCTGGCCTCTATTGCGCTGTCGCTTCCAACTCCTCCCATTGCAAATCCAATGTCCGCGGTTGCAATGACAGGTGCATCGTTTATGCCATCGCCTACGTATGCACAGGAGTACTGCTTCTTGAGGTTCTGAACCATCTCGACCTTCTGCTGAGGAAGGAGCTCTGCGTGGCATTCGTCTAGGCCTGCGGTCTTTGAGATGTATTCTGCGGTCCTTCTCTTGTCTCCGCTGAGCATGACGGTCTTTTTGATTCCAAGAGCCTTGAGCTTTGCAATCTGCTCAGGCACTCCGTCCTTGATTCTGTCGCTGATCAGGATTGTACCAAGCCATTTGCCGTCCTTTGCAACATAGACCAAGGAACCTACATTGTTTGCGAAGTCCTTGGGATCAGTTCTGATGCCCATCTTTTCCATGAGCTTGTCGTTTCCGGCATAGATCGTGTGGCCATCGACCTCTCCTTTGAGTCCAAGTCCTGAAAGCTCCTGTACTGCAACGTTGGAGTAGGGGCTCTTGATTTCGTTCTTCCTGCAGTACTCCACAAGTGAGTTGGCTATTGGGTGCGTGCTCTTCTCTTCAAGGGCTAGAGCCGTTTCAAGTATTTCATTGCTTTCAACCTTGTCTGCGGCTACGACCTTTTGGACGGAGAAGACACCTTCCGTTATGGTTCCTGTCTTATCGAATGCAAATGCTTCTACCTTTGAGAGGGTCTCAAGATGCGTACCGCCCTTGATGAGGATTCCTCTCTTTGCTGCTCCGCCCATTCCTGCAAAGAACGAAAGAGGTACTGAAAGCACCAGTGCACAAGGACAGCTTATTACGAGGAAGATGAGTGCTCTGTGAAGCCACTGCGCCCATTGTCCTGTTATGATAGACGGAACAAGCGCCACAATCACTGCAATTCCAATGACTATTGGGGTGTAGACCTTTGCGAACTTTGTTATGAAGCGCTCCGTAGGGGCCTTTGTGCTCTGTGCGTGCTCTACAAGGTCAAGGATCTTCTTGACCGTGCTGTCTTCATAGGCTTTGTCTGCTTTCACGGTAAGGACTCCGTCCGATACTATTGAGCCGCTGACTAGTGTGTCTCCGGCCTTGACCTTTACTGGGACGCTTTCCCCGGTAATGGCCTTCGTATCTATGAACGATGTTCCTTCTATGATCGTTCCATCAAGGGCGACCTTTTCGCCTGCACGGATCTGCATTAGGTCTCCAACCCTGACTTCCTCTGGCTTCTTCTCCGTTACGTTGCCGTTTTCGTCTATTACCCGTGCACTTTCAGGTGCTATGTCCATGAGTTCAGAGATGTTGTCTCTTGAGCGCTCGGCAATCGCATCCTGTGCGAACTCTCCAATGTCATAGAAGAGCATGACCATTACGGCTTCCTTGAAGTCTCCAAGGGCTGCAGCTCCAACCGTGGCTATGAACATAAGGAAGTTCTCATCGAACAGCTCCCCGTGGAAGAGGTTTCTTATTGCATTGAATGCAACCTCCCATCCAAGAACAAGATATGCGGCTATAAGAAGTGCATAGTGGATGTACATTGGCCATGCGAACGTGTCTCTTGCGACGAATGCAAGAATTGTAAGGACCGCCCCTACGACTATCTTGATGATCTCCTTCTTGGAATCCTCTTCGTCATCCCCTGAATGGTCGTGGTGGCAATGTCCACAACCGCAACCGCAGACCTCTTCATGTGTGTGGCTGTGCGAATGATCATGGTTGTGTTCGTGCGAATGACCGCCCTCATGGGAGTGCTCGTGTTCGTGGCAGCAGCATGAGCTTTCGCAGTGTTCGCCATCATGTTCATGAAGCTCTTCGTGTTCATGTTTTTCATGTGCCATATTGTCTTCTCCTTCATCCTCAGCGAACCCTTTTGAAATGGGTGCGCTTTGGGACAGTTGAATTAACGTTTAAACATATTAGAATATGTGCATACGTTAATATATTGAAAAGCCATATATATGTCAATGTTTGGAAAAGCAAAAGAGGTGATTTTCTTCTGTAAGTTGGGAAAAGAGGGTTTTATGAAGAAAACTTTCTTCAGTAGGATTCAAAATTCAAAGAAATGAAGAAACTTTGGCTGACATCCAATAGCCGAGAAGTCAAAAAAGGGGAGCCTGTGGTTGTGTATCCACAAACTCTCCTTTAGGTCGTAGAATTTTTATATAAAAACTATATTATGATAATATCAGATTTAAATTCTTTCTGTATTCTAATGGTACTATTATGTCCATTCTTTCAGAAGGGCTGCGATCTCGTTGTAGTTATCGACATCGGCCTGGGTGTGGGTTTTCCTGCCTTCGAAGACGGCCTGTGCGTATTTGAGGATTACGACCGCTTCCTGCCTGTCTGTCATGGAGGATAGGGCTGTCTTGGTCCAAAGAGGATATGCCTGTGCGCCGTTTGCGCCTTCGTAGTATTTGTACTTCTCTATGTTGGAGGTCTCCTTGTCCCAGTTCTTCTGCATTTTGGAGATCTCGGATGCTCTCTTCTTTGCGTTCCAGTTGCGGTTCCAGAGCATCTCGGCAAGCTGCTTGTAGGTTCCACCATATATTACGTTCCTTGGAATGGTGTCGCAGGCGATTCTGCCATAGCTTATGGCGGCGTTGCTGTTTCCAAAGCTGATTGGCTTTCCTGGAAGCGAGTCGTAGAGCACTGCCAGTACATACCATGCTTCAGAGCTGTCGAGGCAGCCAAGGTCGTCGATCATGACCTCAAGGTCCTGTACCATTGGCTTTGCTTTTGCAAGTGAGTCGAACACTCCTTTCGTTTGTCCCCACCGTCCTATATTGGAGCACTTCCAAAGGTATCCTTGGGCTGTAGGGTAGGCTGCTATTGAGTCCAATGCATACTGTTCGCCTTCTTCGTAGATGGCAAAGCGAGCTTTCTTGTCGCTCTTGTCTATGGCGTCTCCAAGGTCTACGCAAACCCTTGAAAGCCTCCAAAGGACGTTGGCCTTTTCCTCTCCTTCCGTTGCCTGTTCAAGCATAACGGTGAGCTTGTCGTATACTTCCTGGTCATGTTCGTCCGTAAGGTAGAGTGCATCTGCCTCTGTGAAGTCAAGTGCTGCGAATGCACTTGCACACATAAGAAGTGCCATAAGCACCATAAGCAGTTTTTTCATATCAATCCCTCCTGTAGGGTTCGTTCAAATCGATTGTACCACAGAGTTCCACCCAGTTGTAGTGTTGTTGGGCGAAGCATGGCGCAGTAGGGCACCAGGGCGGACTACGGCGCACTAGGACGGACTACGGCGCACCAAGGCGCATCAAGGATGTCTTTGAAAAACATTTGGGAGAACATGGTTCAATGGGTGGCACGATCCGAACGGAACCCGCAGGGTCGTCGATCCTCACGAAACGCACGTTGCATACAGACCCCTTGCCTCTTCATGGAACACTGCGATGACATGAAAGACCTATTTTTCACTGTTTGTGTGCACGAAAATGCCTAGAAAAGAAGGTTTTTGTTGTTTTCACGTCATCTTTGGAGATCCAGAGGATTTTGTGGAGGCAGGGGATTTCTTATATAAGCCGAAAAACAGAGTTTGGAAGAAAAGTTTCTTCCACAGGAGTACCAAAACCAAGAAGAAAACCCTCGTTGCGAACCCCACATTTTTGGGCAAGAGCCATTTCGTGTAAAGCCCGTTTTCGTGCAAGACTGCAAGAGCCTGAAAAAGCGCATCAAGAACCAAGAAAAAGGCCCCCATTTCTGGAGACCTAGTTGAACATCGCCTGCGAGGATCGAACTCGCGTTGACGGGATGAAAACCCGTTGTCCTAACCACTAGACGAAGGCGACATCTAGTTGCAAGCATGAGCCACATTGGATTCGAACCAATGACCCACGCCTTAAAAGGGCGTTGCTCTACCTACTGAGCTAGTGGCCCATAACAACAAAGTGAGATTATCAAAAGTGAGGCTTTTGTGTCAATAACTTATGGGGAAGCAAATGAGCAACTTGCAAAACTACTCTTATATCAACGATTTCCAATAGTAGTCCCCAAGCCCATAGCGCCTGAGCTCGGTTGCCATGAGGAAGTCCTGTTCCGAGACATCGGCCTTGCCATTGAAGTCCGCAATGGAGCGGGCAAGAGCAATCGTTCCAAGTTGGCTGCGGGCGTTGGATTGGGATTTCTGGCATATCTTCATGAAAAGTTCACGCTCCTTTGACATAAACGCAAAGGCTTTTGGCGTGCGGCAAAGCTGGCCGTTGAACGACATTCCTTCTATATATTTATACCGCGAGGCCTGACGCTCACGGCTTTCAACGGCTCTTTCTATGTAATACGAGTCTGTCTTGGACATACTACTGGAAGCCCCCTCAACGGTCCCGCAAACAAGCCCTCCAACCGATTCCTCCAACGGTAGGCGCACATCGAACCTCTCGACAAACGGCTTTCCAATCTTTGACCAGTAGCCCTCGATACGCTTTGCAGAGCACGAACATATAGCCTGCCTGCTTCCAAGCCCACCGCACGGACACGGATTCAGATTCGCCACGACCATGAAGTCGCCTGCCTCCTGCACAGCCCTGCCATCCACCACGTCCCTTATCAGGTCAAGCGTCTTGGGCGCATATTTGTTCAGCTCATCCAGCACGAGGGCCCCACCGCAAAAGCCGTTTGGCCTATTCTGAGAGAACTCCATAAGCATCTTCAAGACCGATGCCGTTGAGCTTTCATGCGGGAGAATCAATGACATGGGTCTGTCGTGAGATGAAATGCGTTCCAGAAAAACAGGGATGCGCATCGAAAGCATGGTCTTGCCAACACCTGGTGGGCCAAAGAGAAGTGTTCCATGCATCCCTGATGCAGCGATTGCAAGTGCCGTCTTCTGTGTTTCAAGACCAATGACATCATCGAAGATTGGCTGAGTGGTCTTGGAGCACTCCATGGAAGGGTATGGCTCGCCTCCAAGTGCCTTCGTACATATCGAAACGGCATGGGCAAGGGTATCGGCCTTGAAGAGTCCCGGCATTCGTGGGACGTTGCAGCCTTCTGGTATGATACATAGTTGGCAGCCTGAGGAGACGGCCTTTTCAAGAGCCCCGTTGGTTTCGCGGGTGGGGATGAGTCTGCCCTCCAGCGTCAGCTCTCCAACAGCCATGATCCCAATGTCCCCTGTGAAGTTGCCGTTGCAGCTTTGGGCCGCCTTGCAAAGGGCAATCGAAAGGGCTATTGGGAGGTCTAGCGAAGTTCCGTCCTTTTGGATGTTCGACGGACTCAGGTTTACGAGGACCCTGTTTTGGGGAAATCCAAGACCGCTTGCCCTGAGTGCGGATTTGACGCGCTCCCTTGCTTCCTTGACCGCCGTTCCAGGAAGCCCCGTCATGTCGAATCCTGGAAAGCCGTTTCGTATCAGGCAGTCCACCACGATCTCCTGGATTCCATAGGATGTCGATACGCATCCAAATACAGTTGGCTTGTTCATACGATCCTCCTTTTGTATGTGTTGTTGTCGTCTGTTTGCCGCCTACAAATAACTAGATACAAGAAACCTGAGCTTTCCATTCTTGGTTTTGGAAATTTTTTCGTTTTATTTGCTTTTTCACTTTACCACTTTAGCGAAATAAAGTAATATGACCGCCATAAGGAAAGCCCAAGGAGGGATATATGAAGAAGCTTTTGTTGCTGGCCATTGCTATTGCGGTATGTTGCCCGTTGTTCGCACAGGGAGGAAAGGAGGGCTCTGACCTTGAACTTGTGCAGAGTAGGGGTACATTGGTTGTTGGCATAACCGATTTCGCTCCAATGGACTACAAGGACGGTTCCGGTACTTGGATTGGATTCGATGCCGATCTGGCAAAGGCGTTCGCCAAATCCCTTGGAGTCGAGGCCGTGTTCGTGGAAATAGATTGGGACAACAAGCTTACTGAACTTAATACAAAGAACATTGATTGCATTTGGAACGGCATGACGCTTGACGAAGGTGTTCTGGTTTCAATGGAGACATCCAAAGCCTACATGAACAATGCCCAGGTGGTGGTCGTTCCAAAGGAGAAAGCCACGAAGTACGGGACTGCGGATTCCATAAAGGGGCTTCGTTTTGCAGTTGAAAGCGGCAGCGCCGGCGCCGCTCAGCTTGAGAGCGGATCCAAAACAGACGACCAAACCCAAAGGGATTGCGCCAACCAAGGTGAAAACGAATATCTCAAGGGTTCTGAGAAATCCAGAGCAAAGCGAAGCAAGAACAGATGCAAACATAGTCAAAACGAAACCAATGCTCCCTGCACGTCGTATTTCATAGCAATCTCAAGAGTCTTTCCGCTTTCGAAGCTGGAAACAAGGAAATCATCCAGACGCGCCGCCAGATCCGAGCCTTTTCTGAATCCAACCCCATACTCCTCGTCATTCAGTTTCACCGTATAGGAAAGGTTCGGATAGCTTGTCCCCTCACCTGTCATTGCACAGGCCATCAACAGGTCTATCACGCAGGCATCGGAAGCTCCGGATGCGACTTCAAGCAAGGCATCGGCCTGGGTCTGCATTCCAATGTACTCGATTCCAAGGCTCTCAAGCTGAGCGGCGCCGGCGCTGCCGCTT
>OQWA01000481.1_pt1 | contig 11771 bp, 19 predicted proteins | sample 1691581 | NCBI WGS metagenome assembly OQWA01 (sample SAMN03418264, study PRJEB22391) | human gut metagenome | biome: human-gut; feature: organic feature; material: feces | host: Homo sapiens | place: Tanzania | collected 2013-01
CGCGGCGAGCTGCCTTTCAAGAACCTCAAGTTGTGCCTGAATATCCTCGACCTGTTTTCGGTTGGCTGCTCCGGCCTTCTCCAGTTTCGTGAAACGGGCAAGTTCCTGCTTCTGCTTGGCTATCTGGCTTTCAAGTGAGGCTATCTGTCTGGAAATGTTAAGCCTGCCGCTTCCGACGGCCTTCATCGTGGCCTCCAGCTGCACTTTGCTGAGGTAAAGCTGAACCGTGTCGATGCAGCCCACGACCGCTCCGGCCTCCAGCTGGTCGCCTTCCTGTATGTCGAGGTTCATAATCCTACCGTTACCCTCGGCGGAGACTATAACCTCCGTCGACTCAAAAACTCCCGAGGCATCGTAAGCCTTGTTCCCTTTCCCGCAGGAAGTAATCGCCAGCGCAAGGACCAGCAATGATGAATATGTAAGAGTCTTTTTCATTTATCTATCTGTTTTGTTTTCAGCTGCTGGATCCTGATAGCGTCCGGATCGGCCTGCCCGGCCACCCCGTTCTCGATGTAGGACTCGACCTTTTTATAATTGATCTCCAGATTCGAGAGCGTCAGTTCGTACTGCCGTACCATCGGGTAGTACTTTTCCGCCGCACCATGGCATTCCTCGATGGTGACTGCCATGCCGCCGGGCTGGCCGTTTTCGATGCCGCCAGCCATGCTGCCGGCCGGATCGGTTGCCCTGCCGCTCATCTGGCCGCTCACCGGCAGGGCGAGGCAGATGAGCGTGGCCGCTGTAATCAGGATTTTGTTCATTCTCATTTTATCATTATCGAATCAAGGATGAACCCTACATTGCTCCGCCTGCGTTCGTCAAGGTATCGGTTGATGTCAGCCTCCGGCATGATCTGACCGAGGACCGGAAGGTAGAGAAACGAGGCGACGTTGATGGAGACGATGTTCACTATCAGATCCATAAGCTTGATTTCCCTGACATTACCTGCCTTCACCTCCTTCTCCAGCATGTCATTGACGCATTGGATGTAGCCCGTGACCTTCGGAAGCACAATCTCCATGATCTTGGTCAGGTTCTCCTTGTTGTGGATCAGCTCGTCGATCATGAACCAGACAAACCTGTCGTTCTTACGCATCAGGTCGAACTGGTTCATTACAAAATGACTTATGACTTCCTTGAAACTGATCTCTTTGTCATGCACTCCCTCGAGAATGCTGACGATCAGTTTTGCCTTCTCGTCGAAGATCATCTGGAAGAGTTTCCCCTTGGATCGGTAGTAGTAGTGCAGCATGGAATGGCTTACTCCGGCCCTTGCCGCGATGGACATCATCTTGGCGTTGCCGTAGCCCTTCTCCATAAACTCCTCTTCCGCCGCCTTGAGGATTTTCGCGGCCGTGTCTAAAGTCTCCTCTGCCATATTCATTTACTCCTTTATTTTTCCACTTCGCTCTCTCCGCATCCAGTCGTCCCGCCATTTTCGTCAACGACATTTGGAGAGAGACCACTGCCGGCTTGCAGTTCTCCCACAACGATGTCATCTTCGGGAATATATTCTTCCGTGAGCAGTACCTTGGCCGCCCCGATGACCACGAATGCTATTATAGCCCATTTCATAACCATAATTCCTTACGCTTGCCCTACCGTTTTGCCGTCTCAGATTGCCCCTGTCTATAGACATTTATGTTAGACAATGATGTCCGACAAATATGTTCGACAATTTTGTTGATACAAATATATCGACAAAAAACATATTCACAAAAAATAAGTTCAGAAATTGCGATAGTTGTCCTGACAGGTATGGAAAGTCGGTATCCAAAAAGACCCGGAAGCCATTATCCTGACTTTCGGGTCTTTGTTTTGATTACTTCTATAAGGTTATTCTTTCACGCACCTTACGCACATACCTTGCGAGCGCGCGTCCTTATTCACTTTGAAGGTTCTCTTGCTCTTCATGATTGCCATATACTGTCCGTAAACTACCTGACTTGTGGAAGTCGCTGACTTGACGGAAGCGGTTCCGAACCAGACCCCGGCGTATGGATTGGCCTCTGGGTAGTCAAGACCACCCGATGCATACACTCTGGTGCCTGTGCAAGGGAACCACTGGTCTTTGTCAATCGCTCCGTGGTTCGTTGGATCCCACGTCATTTCCGTGAACTTCATCCAAGCGTACGGGGTGTTGCCGTCTGCGTCGCTGACCGGAACCTTGTAGCCGACAGGACACGGGTCGTAGATTGTCTTTTTCATGGAGACACCTCCCCAGTAATCATCGTCAGAGACATCAACCCAGTCTTTGGTGATGTAGTCACAATCATATTCAGGATTGCCGCTCTCATCGACATTGCCGTTGGTTTTGTAGGTCATGGCAAAGAAGGTGGCCGGCTGCTGAATCGACTTCTCGATGGTTCCGTGGAATTCAGCGAGATCCTTTATCTTGGATATGGCCTTGCCGTCGATGTCGTAAAGTGTTTTCTCACCGTCTTCCACATAGCTGTAGTCGTCATTGATAATAGTGAAAGCATTGGCTCCAGGGAACGGATCCTTGCGGCCCCATTGGTAAAGCATCCCGAAGTTGTCGAACGAGCCTCTGTTCATGTCGGTGGCTCCAATATTCCTGTCCATGAATGTCCACTGTGTTCCGGAAGCGTTTGCTTCGGTGGTGAAGAGAGTCTTCTCAGGATCATAGTCGCAGATCCAAAGGTGCCAGCTCCACAGGATGGTTCCGGCTTCATCGCAGACCGCTACGAGGGCGTTGCCTTTGCTTTCGGCGATCTCGGCATAGGCTGTCTTGGTCTCTGGATTGAGGAAAAGGGATTTCACAAGTCCCTTGGCGTCCTGCCATACGAGTTTTACAGAGGCCGCCGAGCCTGTCAGTTCCGTCGCGGAGTTTCCTTTGTGCGCCACATCGAACGAGGCGACGCTTCCAGGCTTGACAATGTAGCAGTTGGCGGTTCCGTTTTCAGAGAGATTCACCGCTGCCGTTGAAATTTCCTCTGGCACATAGACAGGTTTTTCAGGTCCGTTGTCCTTGTCGCATCCCGCGAAAGTGACGCTTGCCGCACACAGCAATGCCGCGAGCAGGCTTTTCTTGTAGTTGGTCATAAAATAATTTGTTAGGAACGTTTATATTTCTATCGTGAAGATAGGAATATTATTTCGTTCTTTCCGTATTATTTTATTATTTAATCGATTATATTCAGTATTTATATGGCTATTTGAATATTTATTCCTTATAAAAGCCGTTTCACGACCTTGAAGAACTTGTACGGCATGTAGCGGAACGGCAGATCAAGCCAGGTCGGGGTGGTGACGACGGCGCGATAGTGCGTGAACGCGTCGAAGCTGCGTTTGAAGTGATAGCTGCCGAGTCCGGAGTTGCCGACTCCGCCGAACGGAATGTTCTCGTTGGCGATGTGCATTATCGTGTCGTTTATGCAGGCTCCGCCTGAGGATGTGTGGCGCAGTACGTAATCTCCACGGCTTCCGAAATAGTACAGAGCCAGCGGCTTCTCCCTTGACGTGACGAATGAGATCACCTCATCGATCTCCTTGAATGTCTGCACGGGGAAGATCGGACCGAAGATCTCCTCGCGCATCACCGGAGCGTCCGGCGAGACTCCGTCCAGAACCGTCGGCTCGAAATACCTGTCGCCACGGTCCGTGTGCCCTCCGAAAGCGATCTGTCCGTCTTTCAGGTAACCTTCCAGCCTCTCGAACGCCTTGTCGCTTACGATTCTGACAAAGTGCCTGGCCTTGTGCGGATTCTCTCCGAGAAGTTCCTTGAAGCTGATTTCCAGTTCTTTAAGGAACTCATCTTTGATTTCTTCGTGGATCATAAGGTAGTCCGGTGCGATGCAGGTCTGCCCCGCGTTGAGGCTCTTTCCCCAGGCGATGCGCTTCGCTGCGACCTTGATGTCGGTGTCCTTGTCCACGATGCACGGACTTTTCCCGCCGAGTTCCAGAATGACCGGTGTAAGATTCTTCGCCGCCGCTCCCATCACGAGCCTTCCAAGCGCCGGGCTTCCTGTGAAGAATATGAGGTCCCAGCGTTCCTCCAGCAGGGCAGTGTTGACCTCGCGGTTGCCCTGGACGACGGCGACATATTCATCACTGAATGTGTCCTCGATCATCTGCCGGGTGACTTTGGAGACGTTCGGGACATATGGTGACGGCTTCAGAACCGCCGTGCATCCGGATGAGATGGCTCCCACAAGCGGCGTGAGAAGCAGCTGCACCGGGTAGTTCCATGGCGAGATGATCAGCGCGGTCCCCAGTGGCTCGCTGATGATTTTGCTCCGTGAAGGGAACATCTTCAGCGGAGTAGCCTTCCTCTGCGACCTGCTCCATTTCCGTATGTTATGAATATGGCTGCGTATCTCTCCCAGAAGTATGCTGACCTCTGTCAGGTAAGCCTCCTCGTAGGATTTGTGCAGATCCGTCCACAGCGCTTCGCATAGTGGCTTCTCCCATTTGCGTACAGCAGCCTCGAACGCCTTAAGCCGCTCCAACCGCCATTTCACGTCAAGGGTAACCCCGCTCCTGAAGAAGCGCTCCTGCCGTCCCCTTATTTCCTTTATTCTTTCAACCGAAGTATTTTCCACCATTATGACGCTTTCTGAATATTCTTCCTCAAAGGTAGTGAATTACTCTTGATATTCCCTTCCTTTTTCTCGGATCCTTGAATATTCTTTCTTCCCGTGAAGTGATCCATCACGCTGTAGACTCCGAAGCATTTTCCGAATATGAAGTCGAAGACCGCGATCGGCAATATTCCTTGCCAGAACCTGATGAAGTGGTACGGGAACGGGATTCCCTTGAAGTTTTTGCCTTTCTCGATGGCCCTGATGACCTTCGCCGCGACTTTCTCCGGCTTCAGAATAGGGAATATCTTTGATTGCACGCCATCGAACATTCCGGTGTTGATGAAGTACGGAGCCACGGACAAGACTTTAACCTTGCTCTTGGCAAGCTTCAGCTCTATCCTCATGGATTCCGTCCAGCCGATCACCGCCCATTTGCTGGCGCAGTAAACTGACATTTTAGGAACACCGAGCATCCCAGCCGCGGAGGCGATGTTGCAGATGCATCCGCTGTCCCTTTTGATCATGTCAGGGAGAGCCTGAAGCGCAACCAACATCGGGGCCGTGGCGTTAACGTCCATCGTAAGGTCGATGTCCTTTACCGTCTGCTTGTCGAACGTGTTGTTGCCTCTGACAATTCCGGCGCAGTTGATCAGCATATCCACATCCCCGACCTCGCTGATGACTCTTGAATATGTCTCCGCCACGATGTCCGCGTCTGCGCAGTTAACCTGATAGGAATGGATTCTGTTCTTGTGGCCAACCATAGTTGCTCTGGTGTCAGCGTTTGGCTTCTTGGTGTCACTTCCCAAGATTCCGGCCAATTCAATTTCCGTCCTTCTGATATTGTCCGGATTTACATCCCAGATCACTAAATGAGCCACCTCTTTTTCCAGACAGATGCGTCCCATGATCTTGCCTATCCCTGAAGCGCCTCCAGTGATGAGCACTGTTTTTCCTTTTAAGTTCATATTATATACTACTAACTAACCACACAAATGTAAATTCTTTCAACCAATAAACAATGAAATTCGTCCTTTTGAAAAGTATTCGGGGCTTGCTGTCGTAATATTTCCACTTTATGACTACCTTTGTCGTATGGATGCGATGAACAAGGAAATGCTTCGCCTGGCGTTGCCGAGCATACTCGCCAACCTGACCGTGCCGCTGGTCGGGATGGTGGACATTGCCGTCGCCGGTCATCTGGACACATCCGCTGCGGCTTTGATCGGCGGAATCTCAGTAGGCTCCCTGATGTTCGACCTGCTTTACTGGAACTTCGGATTCCTGCGCGCCGGTACGGGCGGGATGACCGCGCAGGCTTTCGGACGGCAGGATTGGGACGATTGCGTCGGTAACCTTACGAGGGGAGTCGGACTTGCGTTCATCATAGCCTTCGCCCTGCTCCTGATCCAATGGCCCTTCCAGAAACTGATTTTCCTTTTCGTAGGCTGCTCTGAAGAAGTCCGTTCCCTGGCTCTTGAATATTTCTACATCCGCATCTGGGCCGCACCCGCCACTCTCAGCCTGATGGCGTTCCGCGGCTGGTTCATCGGAATGCAGGACACATTCAGCTCGATGCTGACCGATGTCATCGTCAACGGTGGCAACATCCTGCTCAGCATCCTTCTGACCTTCGGAATCCACGGTACCGCTTTCGATGGTCTTGGATTCAAAGGAATCGCCTTGGGAACAGTCGTGGCGCAATATTCAGGACTCCTCTTCGCCGGGGGCCGTGTCGCTATTAAATTCAGGAATATAACAGGAGGTGTCTCGGTGCTGGATCTCAAGGCCGCTTTCAGTGGCGACAAAGTCCGGAGATTCTTCTCCGTCAACCGAGACCTTTTCATCCGCTCGGTCTGCCTGATAATCGTCTATCTGGCATTCACCGCCATCTCCGCCCGTTTCGGAGACGTGTTGTTGGCCTCCTGTGCGATCATGCTGAAGCTTCTTTTGGTATTCTCCTATTTCACAGACGGTTTCGCTTTCGCCGGCGAGGCACTCACCGGAAAGTTTGTCGGTGTCCGTTGGCCTCAGATGGTCCGGCGGACCGTGGACTACACATTTGGTTGGAGTATGGGAATCGGAATCATATTCGTTTTCATCTATGCCGTCTTCGGAATGTCGATGGTCCGTCTTCTGACATCCGACGGCATTGTTGTTGAGGCCACCCGCACCTTTATGCCGTGGCTCGTCCTCTTCCCTTTGGTAAGTTGCCCCGCCTTCACCTGGGACGGCATCTACACCGGAGCCACCGCCACCAAGGCGATGCGTGACTCCAACATCGGCTGCGTCTTCGCCTTCTTCGTCGTCTGGCTCTTTGGAATGTTCCTCTTAAGGCCAAAAGGAACAGCCGCCGCCCACCTCCTCTTCGCCGCCTACTACGCCCACGTCATCTTCCGCTCCCTCTACCAGACCTTCTGTTATCGTAAAGCCATCCTCGCCCCTATCCTGTAGTCTGGCTGCACCTATCGCTTCCATTCCTTCTTCGCTTCAAGATTCTTTACAGCCTTGCCAGAGCAAGGGATGATCTGGACAGCGTTGGCGACTACCAGCTCAGGCACGGCCACCGTGATCTTGCTGCTGTCGTTGCATCCGTCCTGCGACAGCTGCTCCACGGCGGCTGCGCCGTCCCAGTACCACACCTTGCGTGCGTTGGCCAGACGGACGTTCAGCCCGTTGGCGTCGCTTGTAACCTCTTTGACCTCGCCGAAGAAGACCCCGGCGCCATAGCATCTCACGATGCACTTTTTTCCGACATAATTTTCCATCATTTTTGAATCATTAAAAGTTAAACAATCAGTAATAAACTTGGCCCGGAGCGCGGAGTCGAACCGCCTTTTGTCAAAATCATCAATTTGTGTTTTTAGCATCGCTACGTATTCCCGCGTCCCCGTGGACGCTTTCTCTCCGGGCTTTTCGCGATTCGCACCGCTACTTGGGTTGGAAGGCAACTCCTGGGCTACCTTGTCCTCGCTTGCGAGGCTTCGCTCCACGGAGAGGAATCGAACCTCACTGTCGTCCTACGCTTTGAATGAAGTGTGTCTTTTCGGGGCGTCTTCATTCATTGTGCCGGAAACGCCATATTCCGGCCTTCGTGGAGTTTTGCCGTCTCCCTAAACGGTATATTCCCAGTTCGTCATCGCTGGCGGATCATCGTCCTCTATCGAATCCGACACAAAGACAACGGTGTCCACTATGACACCTACAAAATCCATGCCTTTGTAGTCATCGAAGCGGTATTCCAGGACAAGTTTCCTTGCCTCCGCCGCGTCATTTGCCCAACAGTCGCACTCTATCGGCCTGTTGTAAACCTCGCCATTCCAGTCCTCGTGCTGGACCGTGGCGTAAACTTTGAATAACTTGATCATATCCTTAATCGTTTGAAAGCTGAATTATCTTTATCCACTTGCTTAATATCCCCTTGCTCAAGGGGCATCCGTTGCGCGTCCCGTACTTCTCCGGATGCTTCCGGTAAAGCTCCTGCGCGTCCGCAAGGATGTCAACCCTTGCCCTATGCTTGAACACCTGCAACTCCACCCAGGCGAAGAGCGGCGACTCCTTGCGCCATTCAACGGCCTTGGCGGCGGCCGCCTCATTGGCGGCCACTATCGCCTGCCTTGGCATACATCCCCTCGGATTGCCAAGTTTCTTCACCCAGTGCCCAGACTTGGAGAAGAACCCTCCGTTCTCCGCTATCTGGCGCTGACGTTCCGCCAAGGCAAGACGTGTGTTTATCTGTATCATCTGCGCCTGACGCTCCCACACCGCGAACATTATCGTCAGCACGAACCTGTCACAGGTAGGAAGGTCGCAGATGACCACGTTACGCTCGCCCATGGCATCTATGATATCCAACGCCTCGGACACGGATCTCAGACGGTCGCTCTTTGCTATGCACAGGACATAATCAGAAGCCTTGCAGTACCGTATGGCCTCCCATAACTGACCGCACTCCTTCAACTTCGTCCCTGAATGGACGTCAGTGAAAACCGCCACCGGATCCTTTGCCATGAACATCTTCGCTATCGTCAACTGCGCCTCCAGGCCAAGGCCGGAGGCCTCCTGCTCCTGCGTGGATACCCTGCGCCACAAGACATAAGGCCTTGAATCGCCTATCGGCTTTATCTCTATCTTTTTTCTCTTTTTCCCTGTCCACATAACCGCAAAGACTCCAAAGTTGCCGGAAACCAATACGCATCGTGATCGAAGAACACGCAACGCCCGTACTTGTCGGGCAGCTGAAACGCAAGCACCTCATACGGCCCGAACGTTATTCCTGACGAGTTGGTGAACATCACCTTGTCGCCGATACTAAGGTCAACACCCGGAAGACTCTCGCAGAACTCTTCTTCCCTATACTGTCTCTTCCATTCCTGGAACTCTTTCTTGTAACTTTTCCCCATATTACCTTCTTGCCAGCAAATCATCAAGATATGCCAAAAACATTATTATCAACATTATTTGTCCCTTCTTCTGTCATCGAACAACTCCGGAAAGTATGCGATACCCATCAATATGAAGAGAATCACCTTGATCATATCACCGTCTCCTCTATCTTCACCCGAAGCGTGTAGAAGTCATCCACACACTCGAAGCACGTGTCCGTGTCCTTGGTCACATAGGCGGACTCCGAAAGGAACCTGTCCGGATAACCGTCAAACTCATTCTCAATATTGAAAGAGAAATGTCCGCTGTCCAGTTCCGAACGCTTGTACTGCTTCAAGACCTTGACGGCCTCCGCTTTACTTGCACAAACTTGAACTTCATTATACAGTTCGTGCTCGTCATCCGACCACGTTGTGTAGGTCACAACCCAAACCTTAATCTCCATAGCGATAAACTTGATCTTGGTGAAACAAATAGTAACTGTCCTTGCCGATTATGATTCCGTTCAGCAAGTGAATCCCGTGCGCCTTTAGTGTCTTTTCCATATCCTTGAAAGCCGGCCAGTCGTGTCTCGCACCGACTATCACGGTGGAGACCTTGGCATCAGTTGCCGCCTTTATGGTCTCGCTATTCAGTTCGATTTGATCGATGTCCTTCGGAAGCCTCACGAAACCTTTGATTCCGACCTTCTCTCCGCAAAGCAGGACAAAGACCGAATCATCGTTATATTCGGCATACAGGCTCAGCAAGGCTGCAACGGGTGTCATTCTCGCGCCTGTCATATCAATCTGCCTGTCAGACTTGGCGTACTTCCTTTTGTATTCAGTCAGTTTCATATCTTGATGCCCTCCCTCGCTTTCAGTTCGTCACGTACCGCAGCAAGCAATGGATATATCCCCTGATTTGTGAACAGCTCGTACTCCGACCTTAGCTCACCGCTGACATCCTCGAACATCGCCTTTCCGTCATTAAGCAAGACCCTTGCTATCGTCACGTCGTTTGTCGTGTCATCCCAAGTCACGCGCACCGTCACGACAGGAAGGTTGCACTGAGCATCCAAAGCGGTAAGCGCAATCTCCTTGCTTTCACCCAGCGCGCCCGCAAGAAGCGAGTGCATGTCCTCGTCCCAAGCCTTGAAGCGTTCCTCCAAGGCATACAACTGATCCTCAAAAACTTTTCTTTCCATAACGTTAACCTATTTTAGCGTAACCCATAAACGTCTCGCCTTGGCGGTAAGACTTCATATAATCATAGTCGTCATCCGTGTCGTTCCAATCATCCATAAATTCGTCAATCCCCACGACATTAAATTTACCATCGCCTTTCCTTATGCTCGCCAGATACTTGTCCAAGGCCTCAAAATCCTGAAACTTTTTCCAAGACAGATTTTCCAAATCGACGCGGTCGCAGATGTCCGCATCACCAAATACAAGCACTACGTTCATATCAGCCCCTCCACGTTGAACGACCTCCAAGACTGTTTATCGCAGTCCCAGAACTTCATAAGCCCTACCGTGTCAGGCCTTGCCTCGCCTTTCGGCTGCCATATCGTTCCGTCCGCCAGCTTCATGAGCGAACGTTTCAGAGTCCCCACGGCCTCCCTTATCGTGCCGTCTTTCTTCACGAAGCGGAATTTCACCGCCTCCTCCATCATCCGCGACTCCAGCAGCATCACCTCATCGGCCTGCTTCTCGGTGAGTCCGAACGTAACCAGTTCTTCTTTCTTTTTCATAACGATTTTTTTTATTGATTATTTACCATATCTCCCAACCACAACCTCACGCATCCTCTCGTAACCCAAGAACAAATTGTATGCCTGAACAACCCTGTCACGGTACGCGCCGCTCTTGTTGTGCCAGTACACCGTCATCGCCCAGTCACCAGTGCCGTTGTGCTCCCCCTGAACCACGTCAAACATATCCAAGGACCTCTCTATGTCCCTGGCGTCCTCCAAGGTGAACTCCTCCCTGCCGAGGATGCGGTTCGCCTCCCTGACGTACACAGGCGTGATCTGCAATATCCCCGTGTCGCTGTCCCCGCCCTCGGCAAGCGGATCGAACCTGCTCTCCACGTACATCATCGACAGTATCAACAAGCCCCTCTCGTCAAGGCCTGGCTGCCGCTGTGGTTCACACACAACGGCAGGCGGCTCCTGTGGACTATTATTGTCATGACACGCTATCACCGTGCCAGCCCACGCGAACTGCGACACTATCGCAACCGCGATCCATAGATTAGTCCTGTTCAGATTCTCCATAACTAAAGCATAATAAAGTCAACCTCATCCTCGACACCGAGCCCCTCGTTACCATCCACGGGAATATAGGCATCACCGTCTGTGTCGAACCCGTCCCTGCATATACACTCGCGCAAAGCCTCGACATCGCCACGCAGAATGCTTCGCAGTTCCTCCTCGCTGCGGACGTTGATGTGTCCGCCCATTCTGATAAAAATCCTTTTCATATCACAACCAATTCACACTGTTAACATATTCGGCTATGTCATCGGGGTAGCCGTTCCCCACAACGTAGTCGCAAAGAGCCGCCTTGACATCGCGCTCCTCGCCACCGTCCATCGCACGTGTTATCGGATAGGCCAGATCCGGCCATATTTCGCCGTATTCCGACACCTCTACGTAGAACCGCCTCGGATCATACTCGTCACCCGCCCTGCGGTCAAGAATCAAGTCAATTATCATAACGACTCTACCTCCTTTATCTGTTTTTCCAATTCATATATCCGCTTTTTCAGCGTGTCCGTGCTGTCGTACAGCTTCCACGATCCGCAAAGCCCGTTGCGGTTCAGTTGCTGTATCACGTTCTGCCGACTTGTCCCCAAGTC
>OQWA01000486.1_pt1 | contig 11742 bp, 15 predicted proteins | sample 1691581 | NCBI WGS metagenome assembly OQWA01 (sample SAMN03418264, study PRJEB22391) | human gut metagenome | biome: human-gut; feature: organic feature; material: feces | host: Homo sapiens | place: Tanzania | collected 2013-01
TGTGGTTATGCCCGTCCGGGTGGGTGCATACAAGGGCTTGGTGTCCGGGGAAATGCTCTTTACAGAACTGCTCGCCCAACTGTTGCGCCCGGTCTACGGATAGCCCATTGTCGGCAGCGTCACGGGGGTCAAAGCTGATAATGTAATGGTGGCTCTTTACGTCCTCTTTTCTTTGGTTCTTGCCGTATTTCAGATTGGAGCGCATACACGCTATGGCAAAATCTTCATCACCGCAATTCAGAGAGGAAATGAGATAGCCTGTCCTCGGAACAGTCTGCCCGTTTTTATCAAGTGTGGGCTTCATGGAAAACTCGTCATGCTCAAAGGTTAGGTACTGCTCGGCTGCTCCATAATCGGCATTTTTAGAGCTGATATGTTTGAACGTTGCCAACGGCTTCACCTACTTTCTGCAAGACTTCAAACTTCAAGGCGGCAAGCTCCGCTGTGGCGGCTCGCACCTCTTGGGAGAGGGCGTTATAAGGTGCGCCATACTCGTTCAGACAGCGGGCAATCTGGTTCAAGTTGCCGCCGATTTTCCCGTACTCGGCGGTTAGCTTCCCAACGGCAGAGAGCAGTTCATCATTGACCGGGGAAACGGTAATAACCGGACGTATGCTTGACTTAATGAGGGCTTGCCGGATAAACTCGGCTTGGCTCATTTTGCAGAGGGTGACACGCTCGGAAAACTCGGCGTATTCTTCCTCGGTCAAGCGTGTCTTGATTACCCGGTGGCGGTGGGGCGTGTTGTATCTTTTCATGGTCGCAGACCTCCTTTCCTTTATGCTTTGCCCTTTCACTAACAGGAGAAAAACAGGGGCAAAACGGAAGTGTTTTTTGAAAAATCCGAAAAATTTTTTCGGTGGATTTTTCAAGCGGCGCAAGCCGCAAAAGGCGGGCTTGGGGTGGCAACCCCAACAAGATTCCCGCAGGACAAAATTGAGCGTTTAGCGAAATTTGGTACTGTGGTAGAATCTTGCTCTAAGAAAGTGGCGGCTTTCCCTGTGTGGGCTTTTGCTGATACCCTCGACGGAGAGGGCGGGGCTTCTGCCAACTTTGCGGCGGTATTTCTCCCCCTAATACCTACAACACCACGTAAAGCAAAATTGACGGAGATTTGCGAAAATTTCTTTCTATCCCCCTTTTCACGGCATAATACCGACGATTTTTGAAAATGCCAAAAATGGGCGCAAAAAAACAGGAAACCTTTTTTGATTTCCTGTCTTGGTGTGCCGTTCTATGTAGCGGCGGTTATTCTGTTATCATTCCCCAGAAGCAAACTTGTAGCCTATGCCTAAAACCGTCTTTATGTAGGTGGGCTTTTTGCTGTCCGGCTCTATCTTTTTCCGTAGATTGCATATCACGCTGGCAACGCTTGACTGGCAGCTTTCGCTTTCTTTAATCTAACAAAAAATTCTCCATATCTGGATTCCAATTTAGTATGGCTATAATCTCTGCATGGTCTGCTATAGAAGAAACAATAATTTCTCCATCTCCCATAAAGCAAAAATAGCCATCTGATAAAGTTTCTAAGTTCTCTATTGGAATATCCAACCATTGACCATCCTGAATGCCCCAAAGCTGTATTTCCTGCGCTGATATTCCTTGATATATAGTTGTTCCGATAAATAATATTTTGCTCTGTCCGATGCTGGTCTGAACGCAATCTATAGTCACATTATCTGCATTAAACTCTTTATAAGCTATCTTTTTTAATGAATCTGCTTCCAAGAGGACAGCCACAGTTTTATCTAATCCAGCAACATGAGGAGTATTCAGAATTTTGCACAATACAAATATTTCATTTACATCTTTTTGTGAAAAGTGTCCGCAATAAATCTGGTCTATCACAATATCTTCCCGACTGATATTTCCATCTTCATAACTTTCCATTACTGTTTCCAAAATGTATTCATTAAATTCTGTAAATGCACTTCTGTCATCCGCTTCTTTACTGCAACTTGCCAATAAAAATACACATGCCACCATTAAAACAAGTACATCTAATTTCTTCATGAAAAACACCTCCTATCTTTTTAATCTTTGAGTATATTGTCAACTACAAACCGAATCTCTTCTTCTGACTGTTCCATGGCATTCCACTCAGCCATTAGGTCAGAGTTTTCCGGGTCAAATTGTACATCAGTTGCATACATGATTACATAAGTCGCATTTTCTGTTGCAAAAAGATAGCGTCCAATACCAGCAATGCCGGATTGCTCAAATTCTTTCGCTGACATACAATAGTCGGCATATTGGAATATATAAAAGAGAGTTCCACGGTATAACACCTCACCAGATTCATCCGCCGGGGTTTGTGCGTTATAAACGGATTTAACGCAAAACTCCCACATAGTAGAATTGTTTGGAACAAAAATATCCTCAATTACCTCGTATTTGCCTTTCCAACTATCGGGCAAAATCAGCGTAAGCCCAATTTCCTCCAGCACAACATTCTCCTGTTCTACCGGTACTTCAATAATGATTTCGTGGGCAAAGGCTATTGCACCTACACTGAAGCTGGATACCATAAGAAGCAAAGCTGCCGCAGCTGCTAAAAACTGCCGGATCCTTTTCTGGCGGTGCTGTGCCGCATAATTAGAGATTCTTTCTGCCTGCTGAACAAGCCGGTCATCAATGTTTCCAATATGTTCTGAAAGTTGCTTTTTATTCATACTTCGATATCCTCGCTTTCTAAATACTTTCTTAACTTTCGGCGCATTTCATATAACATAGATTTCACTTTACTCTGTGTAAAACCTGTGTTTTCACAGATGTTTTCAATAGAATCAAAATACCAATATCTCCTGATAAAAACAGTTCTCTTTTCTTCACTCTGCCGCCAAAGGAATTTATCAATCGTGATTTCTATACGTCTTGATTCAATTTCCGATTCAGGACTTTCCGTTCCAGATACACAATCGCCTAATTCCTCTAGAGAGGTAATTGCAATAGGATTTCTTTTTGCCGCAGAAATGTATTCATATTTCTTTAATGCAAGATTTCTTGTAATTCTACTGATAAAGGCAGAAAACCTGTTTGGACGCTCATTTGGAATCGCATTCCATACAGCAAAATATGTGTCATTCACACATTCCTCGCTATCTTCGCAGCTTAAAAGAATATTCTTAGCAATGTGTGTGCATAACCTACCGTATTTTAGGGCGGTTTCCTTGATTGCTTCCTCCCTTCGTTCCCAATATAGTTCTACAATTTTGTTATCGTCCATATGAGTTTCCCTCCCCATATTATATAGTGAAAGCTGCTTTCACTATATAAGTACGGTTTTCTCGCTGTAGGTTGTAAATATTATCAAAAATCTATATTTTACACCAAGATTTTTTGTTCCCCTTGGAAACAAATTACGTATAGCTAAATTTTTCCCTGCACTTTATAATTATACACATTCAAACGAGCAGCAACAATAGACTTTGCTAATTACTATTTTCTTTAAAAAATACAGGGAAAAAGGGATTCCACAATGCGGTCGTTTGGTTTCTGTTTCGGAATAGTGTGGTGCTGGCGGTCTACCTCTTGTTTTCGGTTGCTTGCTTCTTTACCGTACATGAGCATTTGCACCGGGATTATCGTTACCATATCCTTCCAGAAGATTGATAACTCCCCATACGCCGACACCTGCACCGATTGCGGTTACTACTGTTTTAAGTCCTGTTACTGATGTTGTAAAAAAGCCCATTTGTTTGTCTCCTTTTTCAAAAAAATAAAAAGGGAGCTTCTCTGAATTATAATTTTTAGAAAAGCTCCCATATCATATGTTCCATATTCAGTTGTAAAACAACTTCTGGTCACAATGTCCAGAAGTTAAGCTGTGATTTCTCCGACATCGCATACCTCATCCACCACATCATTCCTCTTAAAGCGGAGTCTGTTGCGGTTCTTGACGTATCTTTCAATGTCAAACTCATTCTTTTTGTCATAATCAGATAACAGCGGGTACTGCTTATGCTTCGTTATATCAAACTTATCTGAGAAAAAAGGTCTCACGCCCCTAAGCTGCATGATACACTTGCTGCCATCCATGACCGCAATCTCATCCTGGCTCATCAGTTCCTTTCCGGTCTTTTGGTAATTCAGACCGTAGGACTGGCTCGTTCCCCTTGTATCTGAGGTATTGTAAAGGTCAATCGTTTCTTTCCCAAGAATTTCTGCCAGATCTTTCAGAGTATCTTTCTCTTTTCCTCCCAAAAACAGGGTTGTGTCGCAGTTTCCTTCAATGGTCGATGCGTTGTCCTTATACAGAGCCTTTAGCTGTGACTTTGACTGCAAAATAATAGAAGCTGATATTTCCCGGCTACGGATAGTAGCAATCAGCTTCTCAAACTGTGGGATCTGCCCGATGTTTGCAAACTCGTCCAGTAAGCATCGGACGTGGATCGGCAGTCTCCCGTTATATACATCATCTGCCTTGTCACAAAGCAGATTGAATAACTGCGAATACATGATACTTACAATAAAATTGAATGTCGCATCGGTATCGGAGATAATGACAAACAGTGCTGTCTTTTTCTCCCCCAATGTATCAAGCTCCAGTTCATCATAAGCAGTCAGGTCACGCAGTTCCTTGATGTCAAATGGTGCCAACCTCGCACCACAGCTAATCAGAATCGATTTCGTTGTCTTTCCTGCGGCAAGTTTATATTTCTTATACTGTCTTACCGCAAAGTGGTTCGGGTTCTTCTGCTCCAGCTCCTCAAACAGCAGGTCTACCGCATTTTTGAAATTTTCATCATCTTCCCTTGCTTCACTGGAATCCACCAGATCAATCAGCATGGAAAAATTCTGTTCTTCCTCCGGTGCTTCGTACCAGATATATGCGATCAGTGCCGTGTAATAGAGCTTTTCGGCTTTCACCCAGAAATCCTCAGAGGCTTGCTGTCCTTCCCCTTTAGTATTTACAATGATTGTGTTTACGAGTTTCAGAATGTCCTTTTCGCTCCGGATGTAAGCGAAAGGGTTGTAATGCATTGATTTTGCAAAGTTAATGGTATTAAGCACCTTAATCCGGTAATCATTCTTAGACAGCATCCTGCCGCATTCGACCAGCACAGTGCCTTTAGGAAGCGTTTTGTCAATACAGAGAATGATAATTCACTATAAAAAAGATTGTTTTAATGATTAACTGGCTTAGAAATTGCCGGCAACCACTTCCTGACGTATTAAATTCTTCATTCTGTCCTCTACTGTTACCTTTTTTGCATTGTTGAAGAACACCCCGACAAGGTAAGTAGTATTGCCGATCTTCGTCTTGAAATTACCGCCATCTATATAATTTGCTTTGTTTTCCACCGTTTTCTCTCCTTGCATTCGCACCTCTCCTTTCCTCAATTTCCCCCTACAAGGGAAAGGTAACAAAAAAGGTAACATGACCGAAAAGACTTCTCAAATCAACGCTACCTATGCTTGCTACCCGTATTTTATTTATTTTTCTATTTTCTTGTTACTTTTGTTACCTTTCATAGAAAACCCAGTAAAATCAATGCTTCCACTGGGTAACAACATAAGTAACAACAAGGTAACTTCATCAATTTTGTTACTTAAATGGTATCTCCAATTCCAACTGTTTCGGTATTTCCATAAAACCATCGCTGTCCGCTTTGTCGGGGATCTCCTGAGACGAACCGATACGCACCCAACCTCGTTGCTTGCCATAATCTCCAAAGTGCATTGCCCCATCGCTCATAACCCAGTCGGTCACAGAATTGTTCATAATATCGCAAATCTGCTTTAGCTCAATCCTCTTAGGTTCGTAGTCTCTGTGAAGTGCTTCTTTCCACAACAGTTTGGAACAAACCCTGTCTCCCTTGAAATCATCAAGAAAGGCAAGAATCATTCCGGCATCAGCATCTTCCGGCATGAACTGCTTCTGATATTCTTTCAGGTATTCAGAAGAATCCTTACTAAGCATCAGCCTGAAATCTCCTAATCTGAATATCTCCATAGCTTCCGCCCACACTTGCTCGATATATTCCCTTGAATTTGCTTCATTATCAAGAATATGACACTCTGCTCTCTCAGGGTAAACCATGACCGGCATGAATCGTCTGTTACCGGTACGATCAAGTGGAAGTGTATCCATAGCGTTGGAAGTACCGCTAAACACACACTGTCTCGGTCTGTCCTTTGGCTGTGTCTCATAAGGTACTTTATAAATGTCACTCTGCCTACTGATAAAAGACTTAATATCCTCAATGCTCCTAGCACTGGCAGTCGCTATCATTTCAGACAGCTCTATGATCAGATGTCCTTGCATTTTTCGGAACACATTTTCATCATCAAGTTTTTTCAAATCATCAGTAAACCATGAATCATTCATGGCAAGGAACCTGAAAAATGTGGACTTACCGGCTCCCTGACCACCCACCAGTATCAGCATATATTCAAACTTCGTTCCTGGGCGAAACACTCTTGAAATTGCCCCCAACAGAAGAACTTTCATTGCTTCATAGGTATAGACGTTCCTATCCGCTCCAAGAAAGTGATACAGCACATCTTTGATACGCTCTTTTTTGTCCCACACTAAGGAATTGAGTTTTTCCTGAATCGGGTGATACTTGTTTTCCATAGCGACCACATTGATAGCCGATTTTATCTTTTTCTCCGTTGTCAGACTGTAATTCTCTTCAAGATACAGCATGATATGGTCTATGTCAGAATCAGTCAGCACAGGGCTTTCCCGATACCACCCCAGATCTTTTACTATGTCGTTCCGATCTGTCATCATGTTGTAACGAATAACACCCTTAAACTTCGGATCATTCTGCAATACTGTAACAACATTCCTAATGCACTGCTTCACAGCTCCTTTGTCTGTTGTGATCAATCGTTCCCTGATTTCTGCGATACTCATTAACTCTTCGCTCAATTTCTGCCACCTCCTTTCCTAAATCTCTGAGTAGCATTTCTTTCTCTTCCTCTGTTCCCCATAGCATGATATCAAGCTGATACTCCACTTTGGGGAGATTATTCACAGCTTCCTCATACCTCGCATCAATTTCATCCATGCTTTTCGGTTCAAAATCCCGCTTCCAGTCTTTCAGCAAGTGGAGATAATCAGATAATACCCGATAGGTCTTAGTCTTACTTTCTGACAGTATCTGCATTGGAGATTTTTCTCTCCTGACCGGCTTTGGTGGAGACCGCACCGAGCTGTCATAAGCTATTCCAAATTCATCAGCAATCTGTATCGCTGCATCTTTGGGAGAAAGATTATAATACTTAGCAACAAAATCAATTGCATCTCCTTTTTCCCCACAGCCAAAGCAGAAATATTTTTTATCTGCCGGCTTTACTTTCATGCTCGCTGTCTTATCCTGATGAAACGGACACTTGCACATATTACTCCGATTGAAAACAATACCAGCCCGCTCCATAACTGCCCTTGCAGTCACTCGTTCCTTTACTTCATCAAATACTCCCATAATATCCTTTCCGGACAATAAAAAAGCATCTGTCTCTCCAGTCATGGATAACAAATGCTCCTTAAAGTTCCATATTCTTTTTTCTCATAGGTACATCTCTGTTTTTCTCTGCTTCCCTGACCTGCTTCTGCATTTCTTTCAACTTCTCCTGAATAGAAACCTTTGCCTGCTCCTTAATCTGTTCTTTTGCCTTAGCCTTATTTTTCGGCTCATTTAATGCAGCGATAATATTGCCAAGAAGAACCTGAGACGCTTTCTCCAGTCGGGAAACAATCGCATTTACAACTTTGGAAGCTACCGACTTAGAACTGTCGCTGAGTTTTTCCTTTGGCTGTTTCTGTAACAATTCTCCATAATCTTTTACTACATCGACATCATGCTTCACAGTTTCCTCTTTCACACGCTCTGTGACCACCTCACAAGCCTTTTCATAGGCAAGGTCAACCGCTTCCTCAACAACTGCGTTTACGTCCTCTATCTTCATCATAAGCCCGTCTAAGACAGCTTGCTTCTCGTCAATACGTTTCTGCTGGTTCATGATAATAAAATCCTGCTTCTCCAAATAGCTCACACCACCATAGACCGGTTCAATGTCAATATCCAATCCATGTTTCTGACATATGCTAATGAACAGCTTTCTGCACTCATCATCAAAGACCATCTTCCTATTGTTGTACTTTCCCTTTTTCTCATTCGGCTTCGGAAGTTCAAACCCTAATTTTTCCAATGCCTTATCCTGTTGGGGACATAATTCTCCATACTGGTTCAATGCGTCAAAAACGTGCCTTTCATGGATATGCGGAGTAGCTTCATCAAGGTGTAAAGCCCAGTCCAAAATATGTACATGAGAACCATATCTCTTATTAAATTCCTCAAAGTATTCTGCGCTAATCTGAGCAAGCACATCGGCTGAAACTGTTCCGTCAATGTTTCCAAGCTGTAATAAAGTTTCTTCCGGACACGTTTTATTATTTTCAAGAATACTGTCAATCGTTTTTACACGGTCATAGTGCCTTGCCTTTCGATTTCTTTCATTCTGACCGTCCACATGCTCTGAATAATTCTCAACATAGTAGGCTTTCTCCACTTCCGAAAAAGTGAACCTTGCCCTTTCGTTCTCATCATTCGGCAGACTGTACCCCTGATAGCAGTCCCAATAGACATTGAATTTCGTCCTCTCTGCGTCAATATGCTCACTATTCTCCACATCAAATCTGCGGTCATTATGCTTTGCATCGTAAGTCCCATGCTTACCTGATCTTCCATTATGTCTAGTTGCTTTCATTCATATCTTTCCTTTCTTTTCTACAAAAAAAGACCAAGTAAATTTCTCTACTCAGTCTGTTAATAGCAACAATATTTAATTATTTTCCCGAAGGGAATTGCAACGAAGTTGCTTAATCTTGTGAAGCTCTGCTACAAGTAATACCCAGTACTTAGTGGCGAAACGCCACTAACTGGGCAATGGTTGCACCCTTGACCTGCTAAGGCGCTTCGCCCTTAACCCGAGCGGAGTCTTTCTCCTGCACCTTGCGTAAGGTTCTGCCTTTACAATCCGCCAGAGGTTGCACCTCTGTACTCTGCTCCAAAGAAACTTATCTCTTCTTAATTCCATTTTGGGCTAATTTATAACATCTTGATAGATTCACCAAACTGAAAGTTTCAAACGGCTAACAAAATGAATATATACAATCTTCTTGTCCTATAGTATAGGTACACTCGATTATTTCAGCTGGTTTCATTTTCTCTATATATGTAAGAGTTCTGAATGCCATTCCATGTCCTACAAATATGACCTTATCGTAATCAGCATATTTGTCTGCTACTTTCCGCATTCTTTGTCTTACCTCATCTAATGTTTCCCACTTCATACATTGTCCTTCAGGATAAACTCCCTTATGCAAATTGAATTCTCGCGTTAATTCAAATGCCTCTTCTGAAGTAGTATATTGATTTGTCTTATCCGGCTCCCATTCGTGCAAATCAACATCAACACTTATTTTCAGTCCAGTCTCTCTTGAAATTATAGCTGCTGTTTGTAAGGCTCTTGTATACGGAGATGAAACAATTAACTGTGCCGATTTTAACCTTTCATCAATCGCTGTAGCTTCCGCTTGACTTACCCCTTGGGGAGATAATGGTGCAAAAGAACGACCAAAACCATAAAACCCTTTTTCTAGCATTTCACTATAATCAGCTTCTCCATGTCGAACGAGATAAAAAGTTGCCATTATCAATCACTTCCTTTAAACAATTTTAAATTCCTAAATTGGAATTTGACGCACAAAGCACATATACATTTCTAAAACTATCAAAGTGAATTGTAAAATGTAAATCCAACCTCACCTTTCTCTATTGCGGTAAATGTATCATATTTTCCATTAGTATATTCGTTAATAATCTGCTTCCAGAAGTTCTGAGCAGGCAGATTATTTTGCCACTGTGATATTTCCCATCCGCCAGGAAACATATCAAAAATCTTCTTAGAAGCTACCTTACCGACTCCTTTGCGTCGGTATTTTTTCATCACGAAAAATTCAGCTATATTGTGAGGATTAGACAAATTATTATGCTCACTGCAAGACCTTACTAAAACCAATCCTGCAAGTTTGCCATCGACTCTAATAAAGAACGGATATCTTCCTTCCTCATTCCAATAGTCATCAATACGTGGATAACCAAAGTATCCATATTCATTTATATCATCATCGGAAAACTCTGAAAAATCATAATTGTATAATTCCATCATCTGAATGAAAACAGATTTTTGTTCAATCAATATAGGTTCAATACTAATATTCATAAATTGCCTCCACAAATTCAATTTGTGCTATACGAATAAGCACCAAAATACACCGAATTTATCAACCAAAGAAAACATACAAGGACTATAATCACATGGACCAATGGGAACATGAATTGTTGCCTCATTTTTTAGCACTTCATAAGCGTTTTTGACATATTCATCTCCACCTTCTCCAAAATGAAAACAGAATTGCATAGTATTTCCTATAACAAGATTATCTGTGAGTTCGGACACTGCAATTATTTGTCCATGAGCGTTTAACTCTGAGTGCATATATCCACCATTATCATCGGGGTATAGACCAAGTATTTCTGCATTAAATGCTCTCTGATAAGTGTCAACAGCTTCAACGCTTCCTTTTACATATATCTGCATCAATGTCCTCAACATAGTATAGCCCTCCATAAATTCAAATTCATACCTGCTTTCAGACTCAACAGAAGCCTGAAATTATTCTATCTGTTCGTCATATTGGAATTTGTATCCATTCTTTCAGTACTATGCTCGCAACTAAATTTTTGTTATATCTTTCTGAATGTCCATTACAAATCCATATGCAACTTTCATATTAGTAATAAGCTGCTCGCACTCTTCGAGACTTTCTCCTTCGGCGAGTTCCTCTCTGAACAGCCAAATGACAGTTTCAATATACAGACACCTCAATAAAATCTCACACGGAATACCTACACTGTCACCAAGCTTTTGTACAAAATTGATTATTACATCCTTTGGCTCGGAGGTCAAATCATCTCTGAACTCATCAAGTATAAATCTCGATAAATCAAATACAGGGTCACCTATTACACCTTTAGGGTCAATAACCGTATAGCCTCCATTTTCATTTTTAAGTATATTCTCATGGTGTAAATCACCGTGCAGCAGAAGATTGCGAGAATACTTTTTGCATATATCTGCAAGCATTCGTTCCGCACTGTCAAGATACTGATACAGCCCTTTACAATCCTTACGATTTTTTGTACCTTCCTTACCAGCTTCAAACCATTCGGTGTATGTAGGGAATGTACTATCGGGCAAGTCGGTCTTATGTAGTCCTTTAAATATTTCGCCTGCAATTTTAATACGTTCGTTGCGGGGAGCGCTTTCATATAAAGTAAGGGCAGGCACAATTCGTTCCATTATGTATACCCTATCTTCAATTGAATACTCATAAAGTTTACAAAAATTCTCACCTTGAAACAATTTTAATGTTGCTATTTCTTTGTCAAAATTATTAGGAAGAAGAATTTTGAGAATAACCTTACCATATTGTTTTGAAACAGCATAGAAAATCAGGCTGTTAATGGAAAACTCTGACTTAAATTCTATTTCAGACAGTTCCCATTGTTTTCTGTATTTTTCCACAATACTGATTCGTTCTTTATAGCTTTCTACGCCGAACTTTCTTATAAATCGTTCCGCTTGAGCTGATGGATTTGCTCGACGATGTCAGAGTTTTAAGGGCTGCACATTGGCTTCCACCTATAGAGGCGGTTCCTGAAT
>OQWA01000488.1_pt1 | contig 11724 bp, 13 predicted proteins | sample 1691581 | NCBI WGS metagenome assembly OQWA01 (sample SAMN03418264, study PRJEB22391) | human gut metagenome | biome: human-gut; feature: organic feature; material: feces | host: Homo sapiens | place: Tanzania | collected 2013-01
GGAGGGCGGAGTACATGAAAGAGCTATTGCATGATGATGACGTCAGGGAAGAGGGCAGAGCCGAAGGAAGGCGGGATGGTCTGAGTGAAGGCAGAACTGAAGGCAAGGCGGAGGCTCTGCTGACAGTCCTGGGATGCAAGGGGGAGGTGACGGAGGCTTTGCGGAGTAAGATTCTGTCTGAAAAGGATTTGAAGTTGCTGAACGATTGGCTTTTGCGGGCGGTTTCCTGCGAAAGCGTAGAGGAGTTTGCAGCTGCCTTGGAAGCGGATTTATAATGCTGCTGTCATTTTGGAACAACTCTGTCCCTTTTCATTTTATGTTTTGTAGGGTATTCTTTATTTGTTTACAGGTGATACAAAATATCTGTAAACAATTCCAAAAGTATATGATTAGGGTGTCAAAAGGGGCTTTCTGGGAAAAAAGCTGTGCAATTTTTTTATAAAAAATCCTTTTGGCACCCGATCATATATATTATGAAATAATGGAATCAGATCAGGAGGGATTTCTCAGGTAAGAGAAGTTCCTCCTATTTCATTATGGCAGGACAAAGATTTTAGGTAGAAAGAAGTCAATTAGGTACATTAAATTGGCAGGATGAAATAAAAATGTCTTGCCAAATGAATAAAAAGGGATATAATGTATACATGTATATAATAAATATGCAAATTTCTGTATATTTTAAGGAGGAGACATTATGAAAAAGAAAATGCTTGCAGTTCTGATGTCCGTGTGCATGGTTGCAGCTATGGCAGGATGTGGAAAATCAGGCGATGCTTCTGGAAAGGCATCCGGAGTAGAGACTGTTACGGCGGGAAAGCTGACCGTTGCTACCAGCCCGGACTTTGCACCTTATGAATTTTATGCAATCGGCGAGGATGGAACGCCCACTCTTGCAGGTTTCGATATGGCGATTGCAAGCTATATCGCAGACTATATGGGACTTGAGCTGGAGGTAATTCCCATGGATTTCGATGGAGTGCTCAGTGAGCTGGCTACCGGAAACGTGGATCTGGGTCTTGCAGGACTGTCCCCCGATCCTACCCGTGCCGATGCAATGGATTTCTCGGACATTTATTATCAGGGAGGCCAGTCACTCGTTACCGTAGCTGACAAGGCGGATTCCATTAAGAGCTTTGATGATGTAAATAAGCCGGAGATTTCTGTCGGCGCTCAGATTGGTTCCATCCAGATGGATCTGGCGAATGAGAATACTCCCAATGCTGACATTGTTGCACTTCCTAAGGTAACTGATCTGATTAGTGAGTTGATTGGTGGTAAGATGGATGCGGCTTTCATCGAGACTGCAGTAGCAGAGAGCTACAAGACAAACTACCCCGAGCTTACACTGGTTCTGGACGTTCCTTATGATGTAGCGGGATCCGCTGTAGGTATCAAGAAGGGCAATGAAGCCCTTAAGAATGCCGTCAACGAGGCGATTGCAGCAGCAATCAAGGATGGATCTATGGATAAATTCGTTGCGGAGGCGAACGAACTGGCATCAGGAAATACCTACGAGGGTCTGTTGGATGAGAACGGAAACGTTCAGTAATTCTGGGAACATTTTGGATTTTGTAAGTAGACTCCTCCCCGGAAACGGGGAGGAATTTCACTATTAGGAAAAATCATACATGAAGAAGGAGGGTTATGATGGATCAATTTATTAAATGGTCAAATTTCTCCAAGATTGCGCCCTACGCGGTATTGTTTAAGCAGGGAATTCTGGTTACGGTATTGCTTTCCCTGTTTACGGTGGCAATCGGATTTTGTCTGGCACTTGTGCTGGCGCTGATGAGAATGTCGAATGTCCGGCCGTTTCGTTCTCTGGGAATCGACAGGGAAGGTCATCAGAGAGAGAAGGGGTTTTTGGCTGTACTCAGCAGATTCAATCCTCTTTCTTTTCTTGCGACAGCGTATGTTGAAATTTTGAGATCTACACCTGTCATTGTACAGATATTTATCATTTATTTCGGCGTCTTCGGGATGATTAAGCTTCCATCCTTTAACATGTTTGGATTCATTAAATTTAATCGTTTCTTCCCCGGCGTAATCGCACTGGGCATGAATTCCGGCGCTTATCTGTGTGAGATTATCCGTTCCGGTATTCAGTCGATTGACGGCGGACAGACGGAAGCGGCGCGGTCTTTGGGACTTTCTCAGGGACAGAATCTGCGGTACATCATTTTGCCACAGGCATTGAAGAATATTTTGCCTGCAATTGCGAATGAGTTCGTTGTTATTATTAAAGAGTCAGCAATCACCTATACCATAGGTGTTCAGGATATTATGTCGGCGGTAAATGCAGTTAAGGGTGCAACATTTGTTATCATTGAGCCCCTGCTGGTGGCAACGGCGATATATTTCTGCCTGTGCTTCCCGACCTCCAAATTAATCGCTTACTTTGAAAGGAGAATGAGCCATGGCGACAAGAGATAACCTGATCGAAGTAAAGGATTTAAAGAAGCACTATCACGGCAATGCCATCAAAGCATTGGACGGCGTTTCGACAGAGATCCATTCCGGTGACGTATGCGTGGTGATCGGACCTTCCGGCTCCGGAAAATCCACGTTCCTGCGCAGCCTGAACCTTCTGGAGGAGCCTACCGGCGGAAGCATTATATTTGAAGGAATTGATATTACCAAGAAGAAGTACAAGGATGAAAACGGAAAAACAGTCCGGCTTGATATAGATAAGCTGCGTCAGAAGATGGGCATGGTTTTCCAGCATTTTAACCTTTTCCCGCATATGACCATTCTGGATAACATGACGCTTGCACCCATGAAGGTCAAGGGTATGAGCAGGGAAGAGGCGGAAAAGAAGGCGTTGGAGCTTCTGGATCGTGTCGGATTAAAGGACCGGGCCAATGCCTATCCCATCCAGCTGTCCGGCGGACAGAAGCAGCGTGTGGCGATTGTCCGTGCTCTGGCTATGGAGCCGAACGTCATGCTTTTTGATGAGCCCACCTCTGCGCTCGACCCGGAAATGGTCGGTGAGGTTCTGGACGTTATGAAGAAGCTGGCGAAGGATGGCATGACAATGGTGGTTGTAACCCATGAGATGGGATTTGCAAGGGAGGTTGGCAACCGGGTATTGTTCATGGCAGACGGAATGCTGATTGAAGAGGGCACGCCGGAGGACATTTTTGAACATCCGAAGAGTGCGAGACTGCAGGATTTTCTGTCAAAGGTATTATAAAGGTGGTAAGGATGACAAGGGAAAAACAAATTGTAATCGATGCGATTAATCAGAAGGCTCCTTTAATTGCGGGCACAGCGGATAAAATATGGGAATATGCCGAGCTTTCGCTGCAGGAATACAAGTCGGCTGCTCTCTATTGCGAGACTCTGGAGAAGGAGGGCTTTCAGGTACAGAAGGGCATTGCAGGTATTGAGACTGCCTTCTGTGCAAGCTTTGGCAGTGGCAGACCTGTCATTGGGATTCTGGCAGAGTATGATGCTCTTTCCGGTCTGTCACAGAAGAGTGGCAGTCTGAAGCAGGAGGAGATCGTTGCAGGCGGGAACGGTCATGGCTGCGGACACAATCTTCTTGGCGCGGGAGCCATGGCAGCGGCAATCGGTGTGAAGGCATTCCTGGAGGAGACAAAGTGTCCCGGAACTGTGATTCTTTACGGATGCCCCGGAGAAGAGGGCGGCGCAGCCAAGGCGTTCATGGCGCGGGATGGTGTCTGGAAGGATCTGGACGCGGCGCTTACCTGGCATCCTCATGACAGCAACGAGGTCGTGACAGGGTCTTCCAATTCCTGTATTCAGGTACAGTATAAGTTTACGGGTAAGGCTTCCCATGCGTCCGGTGCGCCGGAAAAGGGGCGAAGCGCGCTGGATGCGGTGGAACTGATGAATATCGGCGTGCAATTCCTGCGGGAGCATATGAGCGACCGTGCGCGCATTCACTATGCCATTACAGATGCCGGAGGAGTCAGTCCTAATGTGGTGCAGCCTAAGGCGTCGGTGCTCTATATGGTGCGTTCTAACCATGTGGCAGAGGCGGTGGAATTACAGGCAAGAGTCGATAAAATAGCAGAGGGTGCGGCGCTGATGACGGAGACCTCCTATGAGCGGAAATTTATCGATGGATGTGCAGATACCGTGACCAATCATGTGCTGGAAAGCGTGATGTATGAGAATTTTGAACAGCTGGGCGTTCCGACTTACACGGAGGAGGAGCTTTGCTATGCGGATGCTCTCGCAAAGACCTATTCCGGCAGTGATAATGTACCCGGAATCGGTGCGGCAAATGACACCGGGATACATATGCAGGTTGCAAAGCTGAGACAGGACTTCGGACATTCCATGAATCAGTTTTTACTGCCTCAGTATCAGGGAGATGCCTTTGAACCGGGCTCTACGGATGTGGGAGATGTCAGCTGGCTGACACCTACGGTGCAGATCCATGTGGCTTCATGGCCCAACGGATGCCCCGGACACAGCTGGCAGAATGTGTCGTGTGACTGCACGGAAATCGGTCATAAGGCGGCAGTACATGCAGGAAAGGTGCTGGCAATGGGGGCTGTCGATCTGTTCCGGAAGCCGGAGCTCCTCGGGCAGGCGAGGGCGGAATTTGAAATGCGCACCGCGGAAGGCTTCGTATGCCCGATTCCGAAGGATGCACGCCCCGTAATTCCGGATTAGACATAAATACATTGATATTAAAGTCCGATGTGGTAAAATGGAAGAAAGCGTGGCAGAGTATGCAACGTGGAAAGGCATCGAAAAATATGAAGCAGAAGCAGACCGCAAGAGTCATTTCGCAGAGGGAGACGGCACCTTCGATCTTTGATATGTGGATAGAAACGTCACTGGCAGAACAGGCGAAGCCCGGACAGTTCCTCTGCATATACCCGAAGGACAGGAGCACCCTGCTGCCCCGCCCGATCAGTATCTGTGAGGTAAGGGAGGACAGGCAGGCGCTCAGGATCGTCTATCGTATCGCAGGAGCCGGAACCGCGGAGTTTTCCGGGTATCAGGCGGGTGATTCCATTTCTGTTCTCGGAACGCTGGGCAATGGATTCCCGTTGGATGAGGCGGAAGGAAAGAAGGTATTCCTGATGGGCGGCGGGATCGGAGTGCCGCCGATTCTGGAGCTGGCGAAGCAGATGAAGGCGGACAAGCAGATCATCATGGGCTACCGTGACAGCAAGACCTTTTTGAAAGAGGATTTTGAAAAATACGGCAGGGTCTATATTGCCACAGAGGACGGCAGTGTGGGAACGCGCGGCAATGTCATGGATGCAATCCGGGAAAATGCGCTGGATGCGGAACTGATCTATGCCTGTGGCCCGATGCCGATGCTCCGGGCGATCAAGACCTATGCCGCAGAGCATCATATCAGGGCGTACATTTCACTGGAAGAGCACATGGCGTGCGGTGTGGGAGCCTGTCTCGGCTGTGTTGTGAAGACGAAGGAGATCGACCACCACTCTCATGTACACAATGCGCGTATCTGTACCGACGGACCGGTATTTGATGCGGCAGATGTTGAGATTTAAGGGAGGAGAAACGTCTATGAACACACAGGTAACGATTGCGGGAGTGGATTTTAAAAATCCTGTTATGACAGCTTCCGGAACCTTTGGCTCCGGTATGGAATATTCTGAATTTGTAGATCTGAACAGACTTGGCGCGGTTGTGACAAAGGGCGTGGCTAATGTGCCTTGGCCGGGAAATCCGACGCCCCGTGTCGCAGAGGTCTATGGAGGCATGCTGAATGCGATCGGACTTCAGAACCCCGGCATTGATGTCTTCATGGAGAGGGACATTCCTTTTCTGAAGCAGTTTGACACAAAGGTCATTGTCAATGTCTGCGGCAAGACGGTGGAGGACTATGTGGAGGTCGTGGAACGGCTGGGCGGGGAAGAGGCAGTCTCCATGCTGGAAATCAATGTGTCCTGTCCGAATGTCAAGGAGGGGGCGATCGCCTTCGGACAGAAGGCGGATGCGCTGTTTGGCATTACGCAGGAGATCAAGCGCCATGCAAAGCAGCCGGTGATCATGAAGCTGAGTCCGAACGTCACTGACATCACAGAGATGGCAAAGGCGGCGGAAGCGGCGGGCGCGGATGCCCTGTCCCTGATCAACACGATCACGGGCATGAAGATAGATATTCATAAGCGTAAGTTTGCAATCGCAAATAAGACCGGCGGGATGAGCGGCCCTGCGATAAAGCCGATTGCCGTCCGCATGGTTTATCAGGCGGCACACGCGGTGAAAATCCCCATCATCGGAATGGGCGGCATTGCCACAGCGGAGGATGCGGTGGAATTCCTGCTGGCGGGAGCCAGCGCGGTCAGCATTGGCGCAATGAACTTTGTCAATCCCTACACGACGGTGGAAGTGGTCGAAGGCATAGAAAACTATATGAAACGTTATGGCATTGAAAATGTTACCGGGCTGATCGGCGCCGTACAGGAATAACTGTGGGAGTACCTTCATATATATACTTATACCAGTATATATGTGGAGGTATTTTTGTGGAGCTGATAAAGAGAAACATACATATGGACCGCATTAAAACGGAAGCGGTCACGCAGTTCACGTTAGATGATGATATGAACATTCCCGATACGAAGCCGGATGTGAACACGCTGAATCTCGAGAAGGGAGAACTTGTTGTCGAGGAGATCAAGCCGGGAACGGACTCCGTGAATGTCAGGGGCTATCTGGCGTATGTGGTACTTTATCACACGCTGGAGGACGGCAGCAGCCTTGTTGTTCTTGAGGGAAGACTGCCCTTCGATGAGAAGATCAGTCTGCGGGGAGCCGTTCCGACGGACAATGTTACCGTCGATACGGAGGTTGAGGATCTGACAGTCGGCATGATTAATTCCAGAAAACTGAACCTGCAGTCGCTTGTCACGCTTTCTGCCAGAGTGGAAGAGCTTTATGACGAGGAGGCGCCTGTCGCCCTGCATGGCGAGGAAAGGACAGAATACCGCAAGATGCCGATGGAGCTTGCGCAGATCGCCATCTGCAAAAATGATATTTTTCGCATGAAGGAGGAAGTGACACTGCCGTCCAACTACCCGAACATTTTTCAGATCCTATGGGATGACATTGCTCTGGGAGATGTCGAATTTAAGGTCATGGACGAGAAAATAAGCCTGTCGGGAGACCTGCATGTTTTCATCCTCTATGAAGGCGAGGGGGAGGAGCACCCGATCCGCTCCTTTGAGACGACCGTGCCATTTGCCGGAGCGCTGGACTGTCATGGATGTAGGGAGGGAATGCTGCCGGACATCCGCTACAGGATGGGACAGAAGGAGCTTGCCGTGCGGCCGGATCTTGACGGCGAGGAGAGGTGTATCGGACTGGAGGCGGTGCTTGATTTCCTGATTCGTATTTATGAGGAGGAAAAGCTGGACATTATTTCCGACATCTACGGTGTATCGGATGAGATCGAGACGGTGTCACATAAAGCGGAGCTGCGCAGACTGCTGTCCAGAGTCACGGGAAAGACAAAGGTTGCGGATCATGTGCGGGTAAAGACAGGAAATGTGCTCCAGCTGCTCCACAGCGAAGGAAATGTCACGGTGGATCAGCAGAGCGTCGTGGAGAATGGAATCCTGCTTCAGGGCAGCCTGAACGTGAAACTGCTGTATATTACGGGACAGGACGATAATCCCTACGGATGCACGCAGGCGCAGATACCTTTCCAGTATACAATTGAAGTCCCTGATATCGCGCCGGAGGACAGCGACACCGTGCGGGCGGAGGTGGAACAGCTGCAGGCGACCATGCTGGACGGAGAGGAGATGGATGTAAAGGCTGTGCTGAGCTTTTCCACGGTAGTATTTAAGACAATGCCTGTCGCACTGATCAGTGACGTGACGGTTGCGCCCCTCGACGCGGCAAAGATGAACAATCTGCCCGGAATGGTTGTGTACATGGTGAAAGATGGGGATAATCTGTGGAATATTGGCAAGAAATATTATGTCTCTGTGGATTCCCTGAAGAAAATGAACGGTATGGAGAGCGATGAGGTAAAGTCAGGTCAGAAGCTGCTGATTGTAAAAAGTAATAATGGCTAAAAAAATCCCCGGTTTGTAAGAAACCGGGGAAGCTTTTTATTCGGTTACTTCTGTGCTTGCCTTGTTTGCAGCGGCAGCCATATCATCGAAGCCCTTCATCACGGCATCGTAGGTCTGCTGGGAAATATCGGGAAGCTTACCGCCCCATGTCTTCTCCGCCTGCGCATAGCCCTTTTTGAAAGCGTTGCGCATCTTCTCGATCTGGGAAGGATCGCCGCCTGTCAGAGCAGTAGCGAAGTCGAGGATTCTCTGCGAGGTCTGCTTTACGCCCCAGTAGCCATCCTCGGCAATGTCAGCCTGTGCCTGAGCCTTTGTAGCCGGGTCAACAGTGAACTTGCCTTCTCTCAGGAACTGCCAGATGTCATTTGCCTTGCCGTAGGCATTCGTCTGACCGGACATCATCTTTTCAACCAGACTTCTGAGCTGAGCTGTACGCGCATCGGCATCAGCCTTCAGCTTGTTGATCAGGTTGGTATCGGGCTTATAAGTCTTCTTTGCAGAAGCAGCGGAAGCCTCTGAGGAGCGCTCATAAACAACCCCGGTCTCAGCAGCAGTGTTTTCTGCCTTTGTGGTTTCTTTTTCAGCGGCCTTTGTGTTCTCAGCAGTGTATTTGTACGCTGCGGCAGTCTGGGTAGCTGATGTAATTCCGTTTACACTCATATTATCCCTCTTTCCGGCGTATTCACGCCATTTTCTACCCGAAAAACGGGCGCATCATCCATGATCTCTATAAGGTATTTCGGAAGATACAGGAAAAAGTTTAGTCCTTTTCCGGAAGATTACGGAATTTTATTTTCAGTTCATTTTCCGAGAGGAGGGAGCCTTCCGCAAGAATCTGGTAACGGATATGGATGGTCGCGCCGCTCTCCGACCAGAGTTCACTCATTACCTCGGTGGAAATGTCGAGTATCAGCGTTCCGTATGCAGTGGTGTAGCTTGTCCGGTGTGTCTTGTCTGTTTCAAACACCATGCGGGAGGTGATGTTTCCTCTGCGTGACAGCTCCAGCATATGATCCTTGAATTTTAAAGTATTGCCTGTGACGAGCAGGGTTTCAGGGTCGGTTTCGTCATAGAGTATGTAGCGGCAGCCGCCGCGCTCGAAATATTGTCCCTCGGCGGCAACCTCCGTCAGAAGCTTCTGACCGTTTTCGTTAAGCTGTGTGCCGGACACAGTGATGCTGATATTTTTATCCAAGATTAGTATTCCTCGATGTTTACCGCTTTGGCAGACAAAATGCCGTACTTGATAATAGAATTTGCAAAGCGGACAAATTTTTCAGCCTTATCGCTGACGTAGAACTGATATTGGTTGCGGCCCAGCCCCGGAGCCTCGTCGTTGAGCATATCCATCTCTGCCAGCATCTGTTTTAATTCGATCGCCGTCTCATATGCAGGATTCACAAGAGATACCTGACTGCCCATAATCCTGCCGAGCGCGGTGCGGATCAGCGGATAGTGAGTGCAGCCTAAGATCAGGGTGTCGATATCGATGTCAATCAGCTCCGCGAGATAACGGCGGGCGATTTCGTCGGTCACGGGATCCTGCCACAGCCCCTCCTCGACAAGGGGGACAAAGAGAGGACATGCCTTGCCGTAAATGGTGCAATTCCGGTTCAGTTCCGTTATGTATTTCGTATAGATATTGCTGTTGATCGTCGCCTCGGTTGCGATGACACCGATCTTGCCGTTGCGTGTCACCTCGGTCGCCGCCTTCGCGCCGGGCTTGACAACACCGATAATCGGGATGTCAATATCCTGCTCGAGTGTGTCGAGGGCGTAGGCGCTTGCCGTATTGCAGGCGACAACAATTGTCTTTACATCAAAGGTGCGCAGAAAGCGCACAATCTGCTCGGAAAAACGTATGACAGTGTCCTGGGATTTACTGCCGTAGGGAACGCGGGCAGTGTCTCCGAAATAGATGATCTTCTCGTTGGGAATCTGGCGCATGATCTCGCGTGCCACGGTAAGCCCGCCGACACCGGAGTCAAACACACCGATCGGCGCATCCTTGCGCATCAGTTCTTTGTTGATCTGTCCCATGAAAAAGCCTCCCAAAAAGCATTCAGCTCTGTGAGAATCCTGCTGCGGAACCGGATGCTGCCGGAATCGGCTTCCAGAAGCTCGAGATAGAAGCTGTCGTCGAGACCTTTGCTCCGGTCGAGGGAAATTTCCTGCCCGGACGCATCCTCCGTTACAATACGCACGGTTTCCGGTGTCAGGGTGAGCTCCGGGTAGAGCAGTCCCCACCAGCCAAGCGCAGCACACATTGCTGTTATAATGCGAATTCCTAATTTCTTATTCTTCATGCGATAACCTCACTTCCTTTAAGGAGATTATTGCCGAAGTTTTTTGATCTATACCACTTTACTTTTTGTTGCTCTGCCTGTCAAGGCGAATCTGCCGGATGATCGCTTTTTCCTGATTGTCGATGTGCGTCCGCGCGGCAGCAGCAGCGGTAGCCTTATCCTTGGCTACAATACTCTGATAGATTATTCTATGCTCTGCTATGAGCGTTTCATGCTGACTTGCGTCCTTAATGTATTCAAAGCGATAGCGGTACATCTGTTCTGAGAGGTTGTTGACAAGCTGGATCAGCCGCTGGTTGCCGGTAGCGCAGACAATGATGTCGTGGAGGGCAACGTCAGCCTGTGCGATCTGCTTCGTGTCCTGTGTGTGAACCGCGGTCTCGAAAGCATCACACGCCTTTTTCAGATTTTCAAGCTCCTCGTCGGTGATACGGTCGCAGGCGAGCTCGGCGCAGAGCGCATCCAGCGCCCGGCGTACTTCCAGAACGTCCTGCATATTCTTTTCGGTGATCTGTGAGACCTCAGCGCCGCGGCGCGGAATCATCGTGACAAGTCCTTCCAGCTCCAGCTTATGAATGGCCTCGCGTATGGGGGTGCGGCTGACACCGAGTTTATTGGCAAGATGAATTTCCATGAGACGTTCCCCGGGCTTTAACTCGCCGGTGAGGATCGCCTGCCGCAGCGTATTGAAGACGACGTCGCGCAGCGGCAGAAAATCATTCATATTTGTGTTTAAGTAGTCCTGCATAGTTTGTGCCCTTTCACGTTAGGGAAGTGTGGTCAGGAAAATTTGCTTTGCAATATTTTCTGAAAGTAACTGTTCATATGCGCACGCTGCCTTTTTGCTGTCGGTGAAAATACCGAATACGGTGGGGCCGCTGCCGCTCATAAGGCTGCCGGCCGCGCCGAGCTCCAGCATCCGCCTTTTCAGATCGGCAATGACAGGGTGAAGCGGGATGGTTACGGCTTCAAGAACATTTTCCAACCGTTCCAGAATGCCCGGCAGGCTTCCGGCGCGGATCGCTGAAACCATTCCATCGATGTCGGGATGGTGCTGGATGCCGGAGCTGTCCAGATGCTCATAGACGTACTTGGTCGAGACGCTGATGTCCGGCTTCGCAATCAGCACATGGCATGAGGGGGCAGCAGGAAGGGAGGTCAGCTTTTCACCGATGCCCTCAGCGAGCGCAGTGCCGCCGAGAATGCAGTAGGGTACGTCTGCACCGATCCGAACGGATAATTCCATCAGCTCGGGAACGGATAATCCGAGTCCAAAGAGATTATTCATGCCTTTCATGGTGGCGGCTGCATCTGTGCTTCCGCCCGCCATACCGGCGGCGAGGGTCGGTTTTCTTATTTATGCGCCTTGAGTTGAC
>OQWA01000491.1_pt1 | contig 11706 bp, 9 predicted proteins | sample 1691581 | NCBI WGS metagenome assembly OQWA01 (sample SAMN03418264, study PRJEB22391) | human gut metagenome | biome: human-gut; feature: organic feature; material: feces | host: Homo sapiens | place: Tanzania | collected 2013-01
TCTCTGCCTTATCGGCAGCAGTAGCGAAGTTAGGTATCAGCAGTCGGTTGTTCACATGTTTTCTCACCTCTTGGCTAATGCCATTACCCTCGTTGCCCATCACTATGATGCCATGCTTACTCAGCTCTTTGGCATAAATATCTTCGCCATCGAGTAGGGTGCCGTACACAGGGTAGTCGGCAGGAAGCGACGTTAGCAATTTGGTGATGTCGGTATAGATGATATTCACACGAGCTATGCTTCCCATAGTTGCCTGCACCACCTTCGGATTGTAAGCGTCGGCAGTATCTTGGCTGCAATAGATGTTCTCTATGCCAAACCAGTCGGCAATACGAATTATGGTGCCAAGGTTGCCTGGGTTTTGCACTCCGTCGAGAGCCAACGACAGTTTCTCTTTAGGGAACTCTGCTGCCGATGAAGCGTTGCTGCCAGGAATCTCGAATACTGCCAACACCTCTTGAGGAGTTTGCAGATAGCTTACCTTGCGCAATTCTTCTTCCGTAACGTCGAACACTTCAACCTCGGCATGAATCTTTGTTTGGTTAGCTTTTAGCCAACTTTCTGTTGCCACTACATAGCGCAAACGCATTGTTGGCATCAAGTCGCCAACAACCTTTGGACCCTCAGCCACAAACAAGCCTTCAGCCGTACGATTCTTCTTCAGTTCGAGCGAACGTATGTATTTTATCTTAGCCTTTGATATCATTGTAAATTATTTCTTGCAAAGGTAGTAATAATTTGGTTCTTTTTTGTAACTTTGCCCCACAAATTTATATTCCATTGAAGTTTATTAAACAATACATACTCTTTGCATCCTTTGCTTTGCTATCGGCATGCTCTGGCACCAAGTACGTGCCTGAGGGCGATTATTTGCTCGACAAAGTAGAGGTGAAGTCGGAACTTCCTGGTTTCGATGCGTCGTCGTTGTCGGCTTACGTTAAGCAGACTCCTAACACCAAATGGTTTTCTTTGTTCAGAATACCATTGGCAACATACTCCCTTTCCGGTCGCGACAGCACAAAATGGATAAACCGCACATTGCGTAATATTGGTCAGGCGCCAGTAGTCTACGACACTTTGCTCACCAACACTTCTTCGGCAGCCCTTTCTATGGCTATGCGCAATAGGGGCTACATGCATGCCGACGTAGATGTTAAGACTAAGCGCAAGGGCAAGAAGATAAAGGTGGTTTATGAGCTTAATCCAGGCGAACAATACACCATTGGCTCCATACGCTATGATATTGAAGACGATAGCATTGCCAAGATTCTAAGAAACGACAAAGCCTCTATGCTTCGTCGTGGAGCGCCGTTTACCGTAGATAAGCTCGATGCCGAACGTAAGCGCATCACCAGCTTGCTCATGGATTGTGGCTACTATCGTTTCCACAAGGATTTCATCACCTATAGTGCAGACTCTTCGAGATATAGTAGCGATATTAACGTTACGCTCCATTTGTCGAAATATCGTGCCAACAACAATTCGCCCGAAACTCTTCATCCTTGCTATAGTATCAACTCCATCAACTATCTTTCGGGCAATGGAGCTGACGACAGCATTGTGCACCTTCGTCATAAGGTTATGGCTTACAATACAGCCATAAAACTTCATCGACCATTTTCTGCCACCGACCTTCAGACCACATACAACAACTTTGCTCGTCTGAAGGCTGTGCGCTATACTAATATTCGATTCAACGAAGTGCCTGACACCACGCTCTTGGATTGCAACATACAGGTGAGCACTAATAAGCCTCACTCTATATCTTTCCAGCCTGAGGGCACAAATACTGCAGGCGACCTTGGTGCAGCAGCATCATTGACCTACGAGAATAGAAATATATTCCGCGGTAGTGAACTTCTGAGTATCGAACTTCGTGGCGCTTTCGAAGCCATTACCGGACTCGAAGGCTATCAGAATCAAGACTATGTGGAATATAATGCTGAGGCTAAGTTGCAGTTTCCACGCTTCGTAGCTCCATTCCTCTCACGCACATTCCGCCGTCGCAGCAAGGCTACATCCGAACTTTCTGTGGCATGGAACATGCAGAATCGTCCAGAGTTCCATCGTCGTGTGTTCTCTACAGCTTGGCGATATCGATGGGCTGAACCTCATCATCATCTCAGCTATCGTTTCGATCTTCTTGACCTCAACTATGTCTACATGCCGTGGATAAGTGCTACGTTCAAGCACGACTACCTTGATAGCGTGAGCAATCGTAATGCCATCTTGCGCTACAACTATGAGGACTTGTTTATCATGAAGCTTGGTTTCGGAATCTCTTATAATACCGACAACTTCGCATTCCGTGCCAACATCGAGTCGGCGGGCAACCTGCTTGATGCTTTTGCTCGTGTAGCTAAGTTCCATACCAATAGTAATGGGCAGCATACATTTCTTAATATAGCATACGCACAATATGCTAAGTTCGACTTCGATTGCACACGTCTGTTCCGCTTCGATGCTCACAACACTCTTGCCCTGCATGGAGCCTTCGGTATTGCTTATCCTTATGGCAATAGCACGGTATTGCCTTTTGAGAAGCGATATTTCTCGGGTGGAGCCAACTCGGTGAGAGGATGGGGAGTGAGAGAACTCGGACCAGGAAGATTTCGTGGTACTGACGGCCGCATCGACTTCATCAATCAGACGGGCGATATGAAACTCGACCTTAGTGCCGAATATCGCACTTATCTCTTCTGGAAGTTTGATGGTGCAGCCTTCGTTGATGCAGGAAACATCTGGACTTTGCGTTCGTATGCAGAGCAGCCAGGTGGACAATTCCATTTCACCGATTTCTATAAGCAGATAGCTGTGGCCTACGGTATTGGCTTGCGCCTTAACTTTGGCTATTTCATTCTTCGCTTCGATATGGGTATGAAAGCCATCAATCCTGCCTACGAAACCAAGAACGAGCACTACGCCTTTTTGCATCCTGACTTTTCTCGCGATTTTTCGTTCCACTTTGCTGTCGGAATGCCATTCTAAAAGGTTTTACTCATGATGGTTTCTTGAGAAATTCTCTTCATAAACAAAAATAAGGTGTAGCTTTCATGCGAAGGCTACACCTTATTATATATTATAATGTAAGGTCTATTGTTTAGTGATGCTTCTTTTCGCTCTCCTTGATAAAGCCATGGCGATAAGCGTAGAGAAGCTTTTTTAGTTCTGCCACTTGCTGGCGTAGCTCCTTACCCTTGTCAGTATCGGCAACGAGCATACGATGGCTCGACATTTCCACAATCTGAGTTGTAGACTTGATGTCGGTACCTCTGATTATAGCATCTTCGGTGCTTGTGAAAGGTTCGTGCTGCACCAACTGGAAGCCACGGCTGTGGTAAACCAAGGTGTAGCCAGCAATGCCAGTCTCCTTATGGTAAGCCTGCGAGAATCCGCCATCTATCACCATCAGCTTGCCGCCTGCCTTGATAGGGTTTTCGCCACTTGCCACATGCACAGGCACATGACCATTTATGATGTGGCGATTAGGGTCGGTAATGCCGAAGGCGTCCATTATCGAGTCGCAAATATCCTCACGATCACGCAAGGTGAAGAAGTTGCCCTTAGCCTCGTGGTGTGTCTCCTTTTCGTTGATGAAATAGCGCTCAAATGTAGCCATCTTCGATTTGTCGAACAATGGACTATTTGGTCCGCACCATAGATACAGGAAGTAGTCTACAGCATATTCGCGCTCCTCTTTTGGAGTATCGTTTTGGAAAGCCGAGCGTATCTGCATGCCGATATCCGACATCAAAGCTCGTCCTGAGCATTTGTGACCTGGACGAATCTCCACTTCCTTCAGCGTGCCATCTTCATTAAGTGGTACAGAGGCATGGAAAAGTAAATTGCCATTGTAAATGCCGTACATGCAACCATGTGCCAGCATAGCACTGAGATGGCGATGCAACTTCTCGCTAAGCATAAAGAAATGGCGTAGATGGTGCATCAGAGCCTCTTCCTCTTCTGTTAGCTTTGTAGGGTTGGCAGGGTCGATAGTAGGGAAGTGGCAACTCTTCATTTGGTATGTGTTGCCTTCGAGGGTTATTGTGCCAGTCTTGTAGTCGATATGCGAGAGCAAGTCGCGCTCTTCCATCTTCCATTCCGGATGCTTATGATAAAGCTGTGCTTCCACCTTAAACTGCATCACGGCAATAGCCTTGTGCATCTGAGCTGTCAGGCGTTGGGTCTTAGCATCCATGTTTTCGGCACCGCCACTAAACTTAGGCATAAACTCTTCGCAAGGGTCGTCTTTGTAGGCTTCCATAGCAAATGTGGCAAGAGGCACAAGATTGATGCCGTAGCCTTCTTCCAAAGTGGCGAGGTTAGAATAGCGTAGCGACAAGCGAATCACATTGCAGATACAAGCATCATTGCCAGCGGCAGCACCCATCCACATTATGTCGTGGTTGCCCCATGTGATGTCCCAATGTTCGTAGTTTTCCATTAAGTCCATGATGCGATGAGCGCCAGGACCACGATCGTAGATGTCGCCCAAGAGGTGAAGTTGGTCGATAGCCAATCGCTGTATTACACCAGCCATAGCGATGATGAAATCGTCGGCACGTCCTGTAGATATTATGGTGTCGATAATCTCGTTTACGTATGCTGTCTTGTTGGTGTCTTCTGTGCGCTCATGGAGCAATTCTTCGATGATATAAGAGAAGTCGGCAGGCAACGAGTGGCGCACCTTAGAGCGTGTGTATTTGCTCGAAATGTCTCGGCAAACAGCCACCAGCTTATGAAGCGTGATGTGGTACCAGTCGTCGATGTCTTTCTCTTGTGCTTTCACCAACTCCAGCTTCTGTTCAGGATAGTATATCAAGGTGCAGAGCTCACGCTTTTCAGCTTCGCGCAGAGTGGTGCCGAAAAGGTCGTTTACCTTTCGCTTAATATTGCCCGAAGCATTTTTTAGCACATGCTGAAAAGCCTCATACTCACCATGAATATCGGCAAGGAAATGTTCGGTTCCCTTAGGCAAATTGAGAATAGCCTGAAGGTTTATAATTTCAGTACTTGCATCGGCTATTGTTGGAAATGAGTTAGACAACAGCTGCAAGTATCTCATGTCTTTTTCAATGTCTTTAGGATTTGTCATGACACGGCTATGTTTTTAAGTTTTGTAATCTCAGACGTCATTGTGTCTGCCTGTTTGTCAAATATTGGTTTTATAGGCATGAAGCCTTCTGTTAATCTTGTGATGGTTGCCATGGCTGCTTCGAGCCTTGCCATAAACATCGTGGCGCTGGTTTCTTCGAGCATTGTTGCCAAAACATCCTCATCGTATTCCTCGTGGTTGAGGCGTGTGGCAAGGTTTGCAATATGGCGCAAAGGCAACTTGTTGTGAGCAAGTTCGTGCTTTATGTTTAGCACCATCATGCATAGTTCGCGCTCCGTCTGTTGTTCGTCGGTAGCAATATCTTCTACCTTGCTCTTCAGCATGATGTTGCTACTCAGCACGTCGTCGCACTTCAAATCTTTATCGCTATATTTATTGCTTGGAGCAAAGCGCTGAGCATTGTCCACTTCTATCATCGTAAGTTCAGGGTTGATGATGGCAGCACCTTGGGCAATGATGTCGGAGATGTGCTCGTCGTGAGCATAGATGCAGATGTTGCGCCAGTCGGTGGCGTCAATCTTCTCCACATCTTCCTTTGCCTGCTTCATGGCTGTAGGCATCTGAGCTATTTCGGGGCAGGTAGCAGCCTGCAGCAGATACGTCATGGCTGTTGCTGCTTGTTGGCTCATCAAGGTGTAGACATTTGAGTCTAACACCTTTTGATAGAGTGTCAGCATCTGGCGAGCCATCTCCTTATTGCTCACGAGGCTTGTCAAAGCAGGATTCTTGATGATGCTCACGCGAGGATTCCAACGCAGACGAGTGAACATCTCGTTTTCAAACTTTCCTGCCACATGCACAGCCGACGCCTGTCGTGTCATTCGGCGCTGAAAGAGGTTGGTCTGTAGATTTCTTTTTGCAGCCTTACCTTTCATAGTCCATGGTTCGAGTCCGCCTAAAGGCGAAAATACCGTAGGGATATTCGCCTTGGTGGCTTTCTGCATGAGCTGTGCCGCTTGATGATTCCAGCAGCCGAAGATGTGTACGATATTGATGTCGTTGAGCAACTGTGGTGAGTAAGCGTGAGCTATTTCAGCCTGCACACCGCTTGTGTCACCATTCTCGTTAAGACACACATTCAGCGCCGTCACCAATTCTTTGTTGGCGTCGACGCTGAATGTCTGTTGTGGTATATAGAGCAAAATCCTCATAATCCTATAGTTTTATAGTTTATGGGTTGTGAAATCTAATTTGTCGGCAAACTTATGGTTTATGGCATGTTTCATGTTGTGCCACACCACGCTAAGCTGCAAAGGCAAAGCCAAAAGGGTAGGGATATTTTCGCCCAACTCCTTGGAGCGTTTAGACAACCATAGACTACATAGTGATGTTGTTATTATCAGCGAAACCGCTGCTACTGCTGTGATAATCCATTGCTGAAGTGCCACGGATGCGGCAATGGCAGCGATGTCGGCAATTACTGTTGTGTGGAGCATTATCTGGTCGATGTTGAATACCAAGCGATGCTTTATGCCTCGCTTCAGTATCTTTCTCGACTCCAGATAGTACATGTGATGATACAGCCACGCCTTGTGGGTAGGAGCATCCTCGACGAGATGAGCCTGTGGCGATGTTTCTGTAGCTGTATTGTCGGCTGAGGCAAAATCGTTTACCAAGAAGTCGTATTCTCCTCTCACCAAGTTCAAGCTACTGCGAAAACCCTCCTGCTTCATAAACAGGCTTTTGCGTATCATAAGGTTAGAGCCATAATGGCGATAAGCCGTAGACTGCTGAGCTTCGCGAAGCGAGTAGCATTGAGTTAGCATGCGCTCAAAACGCTGATACATTTTCGCGTCGTCGTCATAACGGCTGTAGCCAATCACAAGGTCTTTGTCCTTATTGCAGTTGCGAGCCATAGTGGCAAGCCAATGTTCTGATTCTGGGCGGCACGATGGTTCCACGAGCATTATCCATTCGCTTTGGGCAGCCTTCACGCCAATCGTGATAGAGAGCTTTTTGCGGCTCATGTATCTCGACGATTCTGGTATCAGCGTGTAGTACAGATGCTTGTCGGCTGAAAGCAACTTCAACACATCTTCTGTTTCGCTGTCGCCTTTCTCTGCCACCACAATCACCTGATAGTTTCCAGGATATTGCTGTGCCAACACTAAGGGCAGATTGCGCCTTAGTTCGGCAGCATTGTCGTGGGCAGTTATGACGATGCTTACGGATGGCAAATGCTGTCCGTAAGCATCGTTAGCTGAACTGTTGTCGGCATCTTCTGTTGATGATAAGTCTGCCTCTTCCGACAAGATTATCTTTCGGAACAGAGGGTTAACAAAGGGGGCTATAATAGCCAATAGCAGCAGAATGCCGCAAATTATTAATGATGTTGTATTAAATATCATAAATCTTCTGAGATATAGCCTTTAGGCAACTTACGGCAGTTGTACTGACTTGCCATAATTTCGCCATAGGCTCCAGCCGAGCGTAGTGCTATTAGGTCGCCACGCTTGGTTTTGTTGATGTCGATAGCTTTAGCAAAGACATCGCTCGATTCGCATATTGGACCCACCACGTCGTAGGTCTCCATAGGCTCATCGCTCGAAATGTTCTCTATCTTGTGGTACGCCTGATAAAGGGCAGGGCGGATGAGGTCGGTCATACCGGCATCCACAATGGCAAACTTCTTTGCTGTGCCTTGCTTCACGTATAGTGTGCGGGTGATGAGCGAGCCCATCTGAGCCACAACGGCACGTCCCAATTCAAAGTGCAGAGACTGACCTTCGCGCAATTTCAGCTTCTTGGCGTATGTATCGAAATAAGCCTTGAAGTTTGGTATTGGCTCACGGTTAGGGTGGTCGTAGCTAACGCCGAGTCCACCGCCCACATTGATATTCTCAACGATGATATGATTGCGCTCAAGCTTGTCTTGCAATTCGTTTATACGGTTGCACAAAGCCTCGAAGTCGCCCATGTCAAGTATCTGACTACCAATATGGAAGTGCAATCCCACAAACTTCACGTTCTGCATCTGTGCCGCTTCTTCTATAGCAGCCTCCATGTCTTGCATGGCAATGCCGAATTTGTTTTCTGCAAGTCCGGTAGTGATATTTGCATGAGTATGTGCGCCCACGTTAGGGTTGATACGGAAAGCCACTCTCGCCACCTTGCCTCGTGCAGCAGCAAGCTCGTTGATAACCTCCAGCTCGGCGATGCTCTCTACATTGAAGCAGAAAATATCCTTGTCGAGTCCGAGATTAATCTCCCAGTCGCTTTTGCCCACTCCGGCGTATACTATCTTAGATGGTGCAAAACCTGCATTGATGGCAGCCTCTATCTCGCCACCGCTCACGCAGTCGGCACCAAGACCTGCTTGGCAGATTATATTGAGCACCTTTGGATTGGCATTAGCCTTCACCGCATAGTGCACATGGTATCCTGGATGCTTGTCCACTTCGTTGTTGATAGCCTTCAGGGTTTGGCGTAGCAAGTCGGTGTCGTAATAGTAGAATGGCGTCTGTATGCCTTGGAATTTATCTATTGGAAATGTACCTTTCATCTGAATTGTCTTGTTCTGTGTGTTGTGTGTGTTGTTGTATAGCCCATCCCTCTGTGTTGGAGAGAGATGGGCTGAAAGAGATGATGTGTTTTATGCTTTACTTATTAAACAATACGTTGCTCAAGTTCTGCAGCGCTTGCTTCTTGTCGCTCTCCTTGATAAGGAACGAGATGTTGTAGTTGCTACCGCCATAGCTAATCATGCGCACAGGGATGTTCTTCATAGCGTCGGTAGCGATGGTCTCGAAACCGAGGTTGCTCCAGTCGAGGTCGCCAACTACGCAGACGATACACATGTTGGTGTCTACGGTCACAGTACCATATTTCTTGAGCTCGTCAACGATTTCGTTCAGGTGGTCGTCTTTATCGATACTCATGCTCACACCAACTTCTGATGTTGCAATCATGTCGATAGGAGTCTGATAGCTCTCGAAAATCTCGAATACCTTGCGCAAGAATCCTGTTGCCAAGAGCATGCGCGACGACTTAATCTTGATAGCTGTAATGTTGTCCTTAGCTGCCACAGCCTTGATTTTGCCACGTACTATCACGTTGTCGATGATAGTGCCTTCGGCCTTAGGGTCCATGGTGTTCTTCAAGCGTACAGGAATGCCTGCATATTTAGCTGGCTGCACACATGTAGGGTGCAAAATCTTTGCTCCGAAGTATGCGAGCTCGGCAGCCTCTTCGAAGTTGAGCTGTCTCACAGCCTCTGTCTTGTCAACGATACGAGGGTCGTTGTTGTGCATTCCGTCGATGTCGGTCCAGATCTGAATCTCGTCGGCAGGAAGGGCGGCGCCAATCAAAGAGGCGGTGTAATCGGAACCACCACGTTGCAAGTTGTCGACCTCACCGTATGCGTTTCTGCAAATAAATCCCTGGGTAATGTAAATCTGGTAGCCCTCGTTCTTCTCCATAATGGCACGGAGCTTCTCCTTGATGTATTGAGGATCGGGATCGGCGTTTTTGTCGGTACGCATGAAATCGAGAGCGTTGAGAAGCACGGCCTTGACGCCCTGCTCGTTCAGGTAGTTGACCACCATGTTGGTAGACATCACCTCGCCTTGGGCAACAATGGTCTTCTCCTCAAAGCTTGTGAAAAGATCCTTGGTGAACGAACGGAGATAGTCGAACTCCTCTGCCAAGAACTCACGGGTCTTCTGCTTATATTCGTCGGTGCTATAAAGTTCTTCCACGTGCTGCTGGTATTTCTTCTCCAGCGCATTGATCACTTCATTGGCACCCTCAGGATTCTTCTTGTAAAGATAATCGCTAATTTCAACCAATGAGTTGGTTGTACCGCTCATGGCTGAAAGTACCACGAAATTAGGCTCACCAGATTCCGTGATCAGGGAAGCAACGTTTTTCATTCTCTCGGCACTACCAACCGATGTGCCACCAAACTTCATTACCTTCATGATTGTATGCTTTATGTGTTGTTTTTTTATTCTATAAAATGATGCGGACCCAAGGATCAGTCTTGCTCCTCGGAAAGATTCAATTTGTTGTAAGAGGACGTTACATCGCGCATGGCCCCATCCGCACATTGGTATACCACACCAGGGTAACGGTCGAGCATGGGGATGTTGTGGGTCGACATGACCACGGCTGTTCCGTTCGTGGTATGCGAGCTCGACATCTACCAGGATGAGGCCGAGAAGGCAGAGGTGTTGGGCCGAAACCTCACGTCTATTCGTCGAAAGGACATTCCTGCGTTGCGCAAGGAGATGGGCATCATCTTCCAAGATTTCAAGTTGTTGACCGACCGAACCATCTACAAGAACCTTCAGTTTGTGTTGAAGGCCACAGGTTGGAAGAAGAAGGACGAAATCAACCAGCGCATTGAGGAGGTCCTCACCGATGTAGGTTTGCTGGATAAGAAAGATAATCTTCCCCACGAGTTGTCGGGTGGGGAGCAGCAGCGCATAGCCATTGCCCGTGCGTTGTTGAACCATCCTAAGGTGATCATCGCCGATGAGCCCACGGGCAATTTGGATTCCAACACGTCCGACGACGTTATGCGCACCATATGCGAGGTTATGCGCAGCCGCAACAAAACGCTTGAGAAGAAGCAGCTCCTCACCGATACCGAGTACAACAGCGCAAGGGAAAAGTACGAGGACGACTTCAAGGCAGGCATGGGAGCCGAGGCTATACGCGAGCTCCTTAAAGAAATAGATGTAGAGAAGCTCTCAAAGGAGCTGCGTTTTATCGTAGGAGCTGCGTTTAAGAGTCTCGAACTTTAAGCCACACAGACCTGCCGTCTTTCTTAACATAGTAAGTATCAAACTCCATTTCTCTCGGAGGATAATCGTCGACCAGTTTTACTCGAAAACCGTCAATTGTTGTCTCCTTGAAAAATTTCTTCTTTGATTTTTTGAATATAGTCTCTTTCTCTTCGCCATATTCGTTGACAACGCATAGCATTAGATGAAAGGATGACTTTACAGTATTTTCAAATATAACTCTTGCAGGACTAATCATTCTATTCATCTCCTTTACTATAATATAATTATATCAAAACTTAAAAGAAAAGTCAAGATATAAACAAAAAGAGGGACTAAGCGCCCCTCTTTAAATCATTACAAATTAGTGTTCGTCTGTACCAGGAATAGCAGCATTAGGTGTGGGTGTGTCACCAGAAACCTCGTCATAAAGAGCGGCTGTTACAAGCTCAATCTCCTTACGTACTCTTGCAAGCTCAGACTGTAAGAAGTCTACAGGGTTCTTAAGAGCAACACGAGTCTTGGTATCATCTACAGTATAATCTGCAGGGTCAAGTGCCTCAATTGGGTCTCCACAAATAAGTTTTGCGTACATTCCTTTTGCTGGCTCGCCGTCAAAGTCAGTAATCATTTCAGTACCAAACTGATAACTGTTATTACCAACTGTAAGAATAGCAGGCTTATTCTTCTGCTCGAAATCCTTAATCATCTGTACAAGTACCTTAGTCTTCTGAGTGAGTTTAGCAAGTCTCTTAGAGCACTCGTCAACCTTCTCAGGCTTTGGTGGTACTGGGTAAGGAGGAACAGGAGGTGGGCATGGAGGAATTGGATGTGGAGGAGGAGGACATGGAGGAATTGGTCCAG
>OQWA01000492.1_pt1 | contig 11695 bp, 10 predicted proteins | sample 1691581 | NCBI WGS metagenome assembly OQWA01 (sample SAMN03418264, study PRJEB22391) | human gut metagenome | biome: human-gut; feature: organic feature; material: feces | host: Homo sapiens | place: Tanzania | collected 2013-01
CGGAGAGCCTGCGCGACCCGGTGCGGCTGGCACCGGAGAATGAGGAAGCCCACGCGCGGCAGATGCGTCCGGTTCTGAGCGCTGAGCAGCGCCGCATTGCGGAGGAAATACTTGCCGACTTTGACGCGGGGAATCCCGGAACCTATCTGATCCACGGTATCACGGGAAGCGGTAAGACAGAGGTCTATATTCCAACCCTCTCACCGTCTGTGCCGACACGCCAAGCTTTCCCGTCACCCACTCATAGGGAATCTCCTCCTGCTCCACCAGCTCCCGCAGAAGCCGCTCCTTCGCCACCTGCTTCTTTCTGCGGCTCTCGCCGAGCAGGGAAATGATCTCCTCCCTGTTCATGAGACGCTGCAGGGTACGGTGCTCGAGCCGTTTCACAGTCTGCTTCGCCGGAATTACCGTCTTCAACGCCTGTATCATGGTAGAACCGTAATTCTTCCTGATCCATCCGGCGAGGGCAATGAGTCTGTCCTCCACGCCGGCATTCTTTGTCGTGATCTCCAGAATATCCTTTGTCCGCTGCGGGTCAAATTTGCAGTCCTCTCCGATCTCTATGACATATCCCTTCAGCCTGCGTCCGCCGTTCCCGAAGGGCACCGTCACGCACATGCCGATCTCCAGACGGTCTCTCAGCCGCTCCGGCACGCGGTACTGAAACGGCTTATCCAGTTTTTCATGAGAAATATCCACAATGATATCTGCATAAAGCTCCGACATGCACTATCCCCCTGTCGTCCTACGATCAGATGTGCTCCAGTCCGCCTTCAAGGAGCTCACGGATGATGACTCTCTCGTCCATGGGATATTTCTTTCCCTTGATCTCCTGATAGTCCTCGTGACCCTTTCCGGCGAGCACAATGATGTCGCCCTCCTCCGCATGGGAGATCACATAGGCAATCGCTTCTCTTCTGTCGCAGATCTCAATATATTTTCCGTCCGTCCGGCTGATGCCCGTCTTAATGTCCTCGATGATGTCCTGCGGCTCTTCAAAGCGCGGGTTATCCGAGGTAATCACCGTCAGATCCGCCAGCCTTCCGCTGACCTCACCCATCTCATACCTGCGCAGCTTGGAACGGTTTCCGCCGCAGCCGAAAAGGCTGACAAGCCGGTGCGGATTGTACTCCTTTAACGTCGTGAGCAGGCTCTCCAGCGCCATTGCATTGTGCGCATAATCGATCAACACAATAAACTTGTCAGAGACCTCCACCTTCTCGATTCTGCCCTTCACCCTCGCGCCGAGCAGTGCACGGCAGATCGTCGCCTCGTTGACCTGGAAATGACGGCAGATCGAGATCGCACAGAGCGCATTGTACACGCTGAATTTTCCGGGCATCGGCAGCTTCACATCCAGCTCGATCAGCCCCTCCGTGTGGAAATCTACGCCGAGCGCACCCGGCATATACACTCTTCTGATGCCCTCGGCACGGAGCATATTGTTTTCTCCCAGACCGTAGGTTTCCAGCTGGCAGGTATGTCCCGCCGTCACCTTTTCCACATGCACATCATCCCCGTTGACAATTCCCACGCGGCACTGCTTGAACAGCAGCCCCTTGCACGCCATATAGTCCTCAAAGCTCGCATGCTCGTTCGGCCCGATGTGATCTGCCTCCAGATTTGTGAAAATGCCGTAGTCAAAGAGAAAGCCCTGCGTCCTGTGGAGCATCAGCGCCTGTGACGAGACCTCCATGACAACAGCCTGCATACCGGCATCCACCATCTTCGCAAAGGTTTCCTGCAGAATGTAGGATTCCGGCGTCGTGTTGTTCGCCGGGGTCTCCTCCTCTCCGATGATCGTCTCGATCGTGCCGATCAGACCGCACTTGATTCCGGCATTCTCTAAAATGGAACGCACAAGGTAGGTTGTCGTCGTCTTCCCCTTGGTTCCCGTGATGCCGATTGTCTTTAATTTCTCCGCCGGGTGTCCGAACCACGCCGCCGAGATGAATGCCATTGCGTAGCGCGTATTCTCCACGCGGATTACGGTCACATCCTTTTCTGCAATATCCGGATCAATATCCTTGGAGACCACCAGAACTGCAGCCCCCATCTCGACCGCGCTCAGCGCCGCCTTATGCCCGTCAAAATTCGCGCCCTCGATGCAGAGGAAAAGACAGCCCGGCTGAATCTTTCTAGAATCATTAATTACCGCACTGATCTCTCTGTCCGTGCTGCCCTGCACACATTTATATTCCAGCTTTTCCAATAAATCGCCCAGTCTCATGACACATTCTCCTCCCAAGCAAAAACAATACAATATATTTTACTCTATTTTCCCATTTTGTACCACTCTTTTTTTCGGGCAGCAGAAAAGCCCCGGCATACACCGAGGCCCTTCCGCTATTTTCTTATGAGGGGGGAGATAGTGAGTTCATCAACTATCCGAAATACATATTACCCATAAATTGTGTCAAAACTGTGTCCAATTTCTAATGCAAATCTAAAAAACTCTTAAATAATTATTTCTTCTGCTTCTTCGGCTGAATCTTTGTCTTAAACAAATACCACATGCTGCCGGCAAGACATACGGAAGAGTAACCGCCGCAGACGATACCTACCATCAGAGGCAGTGCAAACTCACGGATGCTTGTCACACCGAGGATATAGAGCACTGCAACCATGATAAAGGTTGTCAGCGAAGTAAATACGCTTCTCGACATTGTCTGGGTGATACTTGTATTGACAACATTCTCAAGGCTGTCCTTGGAGGACATAACCGCCATATTCTCACGCACACGGTCGAAGATAACGATCGTCGCGTTGATCGAGTATCCGACGATTGTCAGCATACATGCAACGAAGGTATTGCTCACAGACATTCTCGCCGCCGCATAGAACGCAAGCACAACAAGCACATCGTGGAGCAGTGCAAGAATACTGCTGACGCCGAAGCGGATATCCTTGAAACGGATTCGGATGTAGATCAGCATACATACCATGGAAACCGCAACTGCAATAATGGTGTCTCTTCTCATCTCGTCGCTGACGGTCGAGCTGATCGTCTCGGAGGTAATCATGTTCTCGTCGATGCCGAACTGTTCCCTGAACATATCGTTCAGCGCCTCTCTCTTTGTAACGTCCAGAGAGCTGGTCTTAAAGATGACCTCTGTGGTATCCTGTACGGTCTGTACCTGTACGGCACTGCCTGTCACTTCCTCGATATAAGGCACAACGTCCGCAGTTGCCTTCTCAAGCGTCATCGCCTCGTCAAAGGTAACGGTCGTCTGTGTTCCGCCCTTGAAGTCCAGGCTGTAGTTCAGTGCATCTCCGGTGCTTACCTTATTCACACCCATCATGACAAAGCCAGCCACGATGATCGCGAGGGAAATTCCGAAGAACAGGCCCTTCTTGGAGAGCACATTCAGTGCCTTATGCTCCCTGCCGATGCCGTACAGCCTCTCGTTCTTCAAGCCGAGCGCATAGAACGCATTCAGAATATATCTTGTCACGACAAGCGCTGTGAACATGGAAAGCACAATACCGAGTGCCAGCGTCTGGGCAAAGCCCTTTACGGAGCCGGGGCCTAAGAGCAGCAGCACACCGGCTGCAATCAGCGTCGTGATATTTCCGTCGATGATCGCGGACAAAGCCTTGTCAAAACCGATCTTGATCGCATTCTGCACGGTCTTGCCGGAGGCAAGCTCCTCGCGGACACGCGCAAAGATCAGCACGTTTGCATCCACCGCCATACCGATGGAAAGAATGATACCTGCCACACCGGACAGGGTCAGTGTCATATCAAAGCCCTTCAAAAGAAGAACTACCAGCGCCGTGTAAGCGAGCAGCGCGATAGCAGCGGCAACACCGGGGATCAGATAAACAACGATCATGAGCACTGCCACAATGGCGAGTCCGATGGCTCCCGCCTTTAAGCTTGTCTGAATGGCATCCACACCGAGCTGTGCGCCGACAACCTTGGAATGCAGCTCCTCCAGCTCAAGCTTCAGTCCGCCGATTCGGATCGTGGAAGCAAGATTTTCCGCCTTCTCATAGGATTCCATCGGGGAAATCTGTGCACTGCCATTCGTGATTACAGCGTTTACCCTGGGTGCACTGATGATGCCTCCGTCATAGTAAATCGCCAACGATTCTCCCTTGCTGTATGCCTGCTGTGTGGCATCAGCAAATTTCTGCTGTCCGTCCTCTGTCATTGTCAGGTCGACAACATACTCGGAGTTGCCGAGCGTCTGATCCTTCTTGATACCCGACTGTGCATCCTTGACATCGGTACCGGTCAGCACGACGGAGCCGTCTGCAAGCAGCTCATCGATCGTCTTATTCATAACATAAGTGTAACCGTAGGAGCCGTCCGCGTTCTGTACCAGCTGACTGGTATAGTTCGTGTTTCCGTCAGAATCTGTCTGGGAGATAAAATACAGAGCACCGGGACGTCCCAGCTCCTGTAAAATGGCATTGGCATCGCTGACGCCCGGTATCTCGATATTGATACGGTCAACGCCCTCCTGATACACAATCGCCTCCGTGCTGTAGTTCAGCACACGCTTCTGGAGCTTGGCTATGGTGTCTGCCATATCGGTGGAGCTGGGAGCTTCATCTCCCACCACCTGATAGGTAATGCTGACTCCGCCTGCAAGGTCAAGTCCCAGCTTGATGGTGGATGCACTGCCGTCGCCCGCCGCATTGTAGCCGAAAATGTCAACATAGGTGACACCGGCAAGAAGCAGCAGAACACAGAGCAGTACAACGATCGCCTTGTTCTTTTTCATTGTTCTTTCGTCCTTTCTTGGATTTATTTATTCTTCTTTATCTATTCTTCTCCGCTCTCTTCTTCCATCTGCGCTACTTTCAGCATGATTGCACACTCGATCCTCTTCCGTTGCAATTCACAGCCCACGTCGTAGGCATCGTTGATGTTGCCGTGGAAGTTGTAGGAATTCGCCGCACAGCCGCCGCTGCAATAAAATTTGGCAAAGCACTTCTTGCATTTATCCTTCGCATAGACATTACAGCACTTGAACTCGTCCCGGATGTCCTCTCTCGTCACGCCGTCAAAGACATTTCCCATCAGGAAATCCTCATTGCCGACAAACTGGTGGCAGGGATACAGATCGCCCCAAGGTGTCACGGCGAGATATTCCGTGCCGGAGCCGCAGCCCGAGAGACGTTTCGCCACGCAGGGCCCGCCCTCCAGATCTATCATGAAATGGAAGAAATTAAAGCCGTTTCCTTCCTTTCTGCGCCGGATCATCTCGACCGCCAGCTTATCGTACTCCTCCTTCAGCTTCGGAATGTCCGCCTCCTGGATCGCATAGGAGTCCGTCGGCTGCGCCACAACCGGCTCCACGGAAATCTGCTTGAAGCCGAGGTCTGCCAGATGAAGGACGTCATTGGAGAAATCGAGGTTATTGTGCGTGTAGGTGCCGCGCACATAATAGCGCATCTGCTCCCTGCTCTCCGCTACCTTCTGGAACTTCGGCACGATAATGTCATAACTTCCCTGTCCGCCGCGGAAGGGGCGCATCATATCATTGATCTCCTTCCGTCCGTCGATGCTGAGGACAATGTTTGCCATTTCCCTGTTGGCAAATTCCATGATCTCATCGTTCAGCAACACGCCGTTCGTCGTCAGCGTGAAACGGAACTTCTTGTTGTTCGGCTCCTCAAGGCTTCTGCCGTATTTTACCAGCTCCTTGACTACCTCCCAGTTCATCAGCGGCTCACCGCCGAAGAAATCCACCTCGAGGTTTACACGGTTGCCGGAATTGGCAACCAGAAAGTCCAGCGCCTTCTTTCCGACCTCAAGGCTCATCAGCGCCCTTCTGCCGTGGTATTCTCCCTCCTCCGCAAAGCAATAGCGGCAGGCGAGATTACAGTCGTGGGCGATGTGCAGGCACAGAGCCTTTACCACCGTCTGACGCTTTTTAAAGTCAAAGACATAATTTTCATAAATATCCGGTGCGAATAACTGCCCTGCTGCCTCCAGCTCAAGCACCTCGTCCACCGCCTCGGTGATCTCCGCCTCTGGGTAGGGAATATTGGCAAGATTCAGCACTGCCGCCTTGATCGTGTCAGCGTCCTTAATCCCCTCGTTCACCAACGGCTCCACCAGCGGGATCATATCATAGACAATATCGTCCACCACATGGATGGAACCGCTGTTCACATCCATCACGATATTGTATCCGTTACTCTTATACTGATGTATCACAGATCTGTTTCCTTTCTGTACCGCGCATAGAATAAGCAGCGACCGGAATCGCTGCTTGCTCTAGCCATCTCTGATTAGGTCAAATTATTTAATCTTTTCACAGCTCTGGTTGCCTACTGTGCAGGATGTCTTACATGCTGACTGGCAGGATGTCTGGCACTCGCCGCAGCCGCCCTTCTTCATGGACTCCTTTAAGTTTCTTGTTGTCAGGGTTTTGATATGCTTCATGATAAAAGCCTCCTTATGTTTCATCCTTCTATAGATTAATAAACACACTGTAGTATACCATAAATTTGCATTTTGTAAAATACTTTTTTTCAGAAACCTTACGAACTGTCTGTCAGCTCACCATTCCCCCGAGCATTCCGCCCCCCGCACAGAGCGCGAGCGTGGTAAAAAATGAATTTCCCAGACTTGCCCCCTTCTCCCCCGCGAACACGGAGATGACAGCAAGCACAAGGAAGTACGCCGCTCCCTCGAGCAGTCCCCAGAGGAATTTCCGGCTCTGCATCTTCTTCCCCGCCAGAAAACCCGCAAAGAAGGTAGCCGCCACATAGATGACGATGACGGCGATCGTCACAGCCTTCTCCCCAAGCCCGGATTTATACAGCAGCAATGAGAGCAGCGCCAGCAGCGCCCCCGTCAGTATGTAAGAAAACAAGAGACATTTCAGCAAAGAGACCACCGGCACCCCTCCGGCATTTGTTGACCGTTCCATGGCTTTCCTCCATCTTTCTAAATTTTCTATTAAAAGAATATGCAGTATCGTCAATAATCTTGACAACTGCTTTTCCCATCCTGTATATTTGTAATCGTGTAATCAACAACTACAACATTATTAAAAAAGGAGTGATTTTTTTGGATGCCCCAGGTGTCATACAACTTTTATTTCTGATTACATTAATCTTTCTTTCTGCGTTCTTTTCTTCTGCGGAAACCGCTCTCAGCACGGTGAACCGGGTAAGAATGCGCACTCTTGAGGACGAAGGCGATAAGCGTGCGGCAAGAGTCAACAAAATACTGGAAAAATACAGCAAGATGCTCAGCGCCATACTGATCGGCAACAACGTTGTCAATCTGTCCGCCTCGGCGCTTGCGACGACTCTGGCTATGCGGATCAGCTTTCCCGTCGGCATTGCCACCGGTATTCTGACGATTGTGGTTCTGCTCTGCGGCGAGATTCTCCCCAAGACATGGGCAATGCATTCCTCGGAAAAGCTTTCCCTTGCCTACAGCGGAATCATCTATGTACTAATGCAGATCCTTACCCCGGTGATTTTCCTTGTCGACAAGATTGCAAATGCTCTTCTGCGTCTGCTGCATGTTGACCCGAACAAGAAGGTTTCCATGACAGAGGCTGATCTGAGAACCTATGTGGAAGTCGGTCACGAGGACGGCGTCATCGAATCCGAAGAGCGCGAAATGATCTACAATGTGTTCGATTTTTCCGACGCTCTGGCGAAGGACATCATGATTCCGAGAATCAATATGGTTACTGTGGATGTCGCCGACACCTACGAGGAGGTGCTGAGTGTATTCCGGGAATCCATGTACACCCGTCTTCCCGTTTATCAGGATGACAAGGACAACATCATCGGTGTCATCAACATAAAGGACTTCATCCTCACAGAGAATCCGAAGGCCTTCCGGGTGAAGGATATTCTCCGGGATGCCCATTATACATATGAATATAAGAAGGTTGCCGATCTGCTGATCGAAATCCGTGAAAAGACCACGAACGTGACCTTTGTGCTCAACGAGTACGGCGCGACCGTCGGAATGATTACACTGGAAGACCTGCTGGAGGAGATCGTCGGTGAGATCCGGGATGAGTACGATGCGGACGAGGCGGAGCTCATCCAGAAGAAGGGCGAGCGCTCCTGGCTGGTCGAGGGCAGCATGAAGCTCGACGACATCAACGACGAGCTCGGCACCGATCTCGACAGCGAGGATTACGATTCCATCAGCGGCATTATTATAGAGAACCTCGACCGGCTTCCCGAGGATAACGAGGAAGTCACGCTGGACAACGGCATTCACCTGAAGGTGCAGGGAATCGACCAGAACCGGATCAAAAAAGTACTGATTACACTTCCCGAACCTCCCGCCGAGGAAGAGGCGGACGACGAAAAGAACAGTGACAAGGACAGTGAAGGTAAAGAATAGAAAAAGCCCCGAGGCACATCACCTCGGGGTTATTTATTTATCTCCCGCTTCATTCATGAAAGGCAACCCTGATCTCCGTTCCTCTTCCGACCTCGCTGTCCAGTTCCATGCGCGCGTCATGCTTCGCCACAATGTGCTTTACAATGGCAAGTCCAAGACCTGTGCCGCCCGTGGATTTGGAACGGCTCTTGTCGACCCGGTAAAACCTCTCGAAGATTCTGTCCTGATGCTCCCTGGGAATACCGATTCCGGTATCCTTGACCGACAGAACCACAGGTCTCTCCCGGTCACCCTGCTCTCTCCTCACACACACATCGACCCTGCCCCCCGCATTATTGTAGCGGATGGCATTATCACAGAGATTATACAACAGCTCTTCGATCATCTGCTTGTTTCCGTTAATCCTGCAGCTCTCGCCGCTGAGCGCCAGTGTCACGCCATTCTTCTCCGCATTCATCTGCAAAACGCCTACACAATCCTTTGCCATCGCGTAGAGGTCAAGCGTTTCAAAGACGTCCTCCGACTCGGCGCTGTCCAGCTCCGACAGACGGATAATATCGTTAATCAGCGACAGCAGTCTGTTCGCGCTGTTCCGGATTCCCCTTGCGAAGCGGGTGATGTCCTCCTTGTCCGCCATTCCGGTCTCGATCAGCTCCGCATAGCCGGAAATGGAGGTCAGCGGTGTCTTCAGTTCATGTGAGACATTCGCCGTGAACTCCTGCCGCATCTGCGCATTTTTCAGGATGTCCTGATGCTGTTCCTGAATCATCTCAATAAAGGGAGCCAGTTCGTCGTAGACCGCCGGCTGAATACCGGCATCCATGTTCTCCGCCAGATTTTCAATCGGCTCTATCAGCTTGCGCGTCAGCATATGCGCCATGCCGAGGCTCAGCAGAATCAGCGCCGCCAGTATCCACATAATGGTCGGGACGACACTGCTGAACACACTGATAATGCTGCCCGCGTCCTTCGCCACACGCAGCACGCTCCCGTTGTCGAGCCTGACCGCATAATAAAAGGTATTGTGCGACAGTGTCTGCGAATTACGCATGGACTGTCCCTCTCCCTTTTCAAAGGCGTCCCGGATCTCCGGCCGGTCCATATGATTTTCGAGGGTGTTACTGTCCACCTCATTGTCATAGAGAACCTTGCCCGACGGATCTACCAGCGTCAGCCGGATCTCTCTCTCAAGCAGCGCCCCGCCCACCTGTTCAAACTGTGTGTCCTCTCCCGTCTCGCACACCAGCGTGGTATAGTCCTTGAGATCGGACGTGACCTGATTCTGGAACAGATTATAGTAAACCACCGTAATCAGCGCTGTCGTTATACAGATGGCAAGCAGCGCGATCAGAATAAAGGATCTGTTTATTCTCTTCTTCATGGCTACACTCCTTTGTATTCACAGGGTCTCACTGCTCGTTCAGCAGATACCCCACATTTCTCACGGTCTTAATCATTCCTCCCGCCTCGCCGAGCTTCTGGCGGAGCGTCTTGATGTGCATATCCAGCGTTCTGGATTCCCCTTCAAAGTCCGTTCCCCAGATGCGGTCGAGAATGACCTCCCGCGTCGTGACAATGCCTGTATTCGTCAGCAGCAGCTTTAACAGCTCATATTCCTTGTAAGTCAGTTCCACCGGCCTGCCGTCCACAGTGACCGTGTGCCGCTCTCTGTCCAGAACGATCCCGCCGGCCTTCAGCAGTCTCACCTTCTCCTCATTTCCTCCGCTCCTGCGCAGCATCGCCTTGACCCGGGAGATCAGCTCCATGACACCGAACGGCTTCGTCAGATAATCGTCCGCTCCGATGTCGAGCCCCTTCACCTTGTCAATCTCCGTTGTCTTCGCCGTGACCATGATGATCGGGACAAGCACCGTCTCCCTGTCCGCACGCAGCTTCTTGACAATGCTCAGTCCATCCTCATCCGGGAGCATGATGTCCAGAAGAATCAGATCGGGAAGCTGCTTCTCCATCGCCCGGAAGAACTCTCCCGCCGAGCCGAAGCCCTCCACCTGATATCCCACGTTTGACAGGGCAAAGCTCTCTATTTCCTGTATACTGATGTCGTCCTCAACAATATAAATCAGTGCCATTTCTTCAATCTATCCTCCGTCTCCGAACCTTTCCCATCGGATAACCTAACTTTAATGTATCCGTCTCCGAAAGACAAGTCCTTTTCTTCCGACATGCCCTATGGCAGAACATACCGCTCTCTGTATGCCGCGACCTTGCCCTTAAAGTCCACATTGTCCCCCTGCTTCAGCTCATTCACATAGGCATGGGGCTCCACACCCTCCTCCTTCTCCTGAAGCATACAGATGGCAATGTTGGAGCAGTGGTCTGATACCCGTTCCAGACTTCCCATGATGTCCGTCAGCAGAAGTCCGAGATCGATCGTACATTTTCCCTTGCGGAGACGCTTGACATGACGCTTCCGGATGTCCATGTTCAGTTCATCGATGACCTCCTCCAGCGGCTCGACCTGTCTCGCCAGTCCCAGATCCTCCTCCGCAAAGCAGAGCGTTGTCAGCTTCAGAATATCGTGGACAGCCTTGCCCAGGGTATCCAGCTCCTTCTGCGCCTTATCCGAGAACTGCATGTCCTTCTGCCGCATCTTCGCCGCCGCATCCCTGATTGCTCTGGCGTAATCGGAGATACGCTCGAAATCTGTGATACAGTGCAGGATAGAGTTCAATATCTGGCTGTCCTGCTCCGACATATCCTGCGCGCTCAGCTTTACAAGATAGTTTCCGAGCTCGTCCTCGAATTTGTCTACCCGCGCCTCCAGCCCGGTGACGTGTGCCGCTGTCTCCTCGTCGTAGTTCCGCAGCAATCCTATCGCGCAGTTCACGGCTTCCTCTGCAAGACCTGCCATTGTCACAGCCACCGCGCGGCTCTGCTCCACCGCATAGGCAGGGATCTCCAGAAATCTCTCGTCCAGCAGCTGCAATGCCTCGTCTCCGGCAGGCTTGTCCTCTGTCGCATCCTCTCTGATCGTCAGGCATGCCAGCTTCACAAGCAGCCGTGAAAAAGGGAACAGACAGATCGTCGTCGCAATATTGAACAGGCTGTGTACCATTGCGATGTCCAGCGCCGTCGCCGCCCTGTCCATGAAGGAGAACGGATGAATCGCATTGATAAGATAAAATACAGCCATGAACAGCGCAGTTCCGATGATGTTAAAATAGAGATGGATCAACGCCGCACGCCGCGCGTTCTTGTTGGCGCCGATACTCGAGAGCAATGCCGTCACACAGGTTCCGATATTCTGTCCCATGATGATCGGGATTGCCGTCTTATAACCGACCGCACCGGTCACAGAACGACAATTCCCCAACATCCGCGAAACCTCTTACG
>OQWA01000495.1_pt1 | contig 11664 bp, 10 predicted proteins | sample 1691581 | NCBI WGS metagenome assembly OQWA01 (sample SAMN03418264, study PRJEB22391) | human gut metagenome | biome: human-gut; feature: organic feature; material: feces | host: Homo sapiens | place: Tanzania | collected 2013-01
TTTTTTCATTGTCCCCTCCAATACCCTTTGTTTCTAATTACTGCCTTCATAACAGCTTTTCCATATACCCGCATGTAAACGGAAAGAAATCATATTTTTTCGTTCCTCTATGGTCAAAACCGTGATTTTCATACCATGTCCTGAGAACCGTGTTTTCCTCAACGATTCCGACCTTTAACTTTTTTCTTCCATACAGAAATGCCTTCTCCTCGGAATCTGCAAGCAGCTTCTCCCCTATTTTCCGGTGACGGTAATCCGGGAGCACTGCAAGATTGTTTAACTCTACCTCTTCATCATTCAGCAGTGCAAGCGAATAAAAGCCCACTATCTGAGCCCCCAGAAGATAAACATACATGGGTCTCTTTTCCTCGCAGAACTGGTACCGGATTCTTTCCTCATCCGTTGCAAATGCCGTAAACCGCGGCGCATTTTCCTGCGTAAACCCAAACTCATCCGCGACGGTTTTAAAGGAGCTTCTGATTACCTCTACACATTGCGGAACTTCCTCCAGCGACATATGCCTTACGATTCCAACATTGTCCCCGGCCCCGTTTGTCAGATCAATCCAGAATCTTTGCTGAGGCACTCCATCTATAACGGGCTCGTTTTCAAGGACTCCTCCGTTGTTCATTATGCTCTTTGCCGAGCCGACGTTATCCTTGTCACAGACCATAAGGACTTTATAGATTCCGAGCTTCTTACATTCTTCCAGCGCAAGCGCTATCATTTTTGTTGCAATACCCTTCCTCCGCTCGGAGGGTCTGACGCCGTCTCCGATATGTCCGCCGTCTGACAATAACGCTTCATTCAGGTAATGCCTTATGTTTACGGCGCCGACCACCCTGTCTCTGTCCTCATCGATGCAGAAAAATGTGGAATCCGTAACACCCCAGGCTGTCAGTGGATTTTTATTTTCAAGATTTTCACAGTAGAAATCGAAGTCATGATAGTCGAGTCTTCTGATCGCATAGGGTATAATTCTTTCTCCCGTCGCATGCCATTCCTCCAACATATCACATATCTGCTCTTTGTATTCTATCGTTGCCTTTATCAATCTCAGATTCATACAAAATACTCCTCTTCCAACCCATCACAGCAGATCCAGCAATGCCGCATACACCGCTTCATTCCCCTTTACCACCAGCGCCAGTTCCTCCTTTGCGCAATTCAACTGATGGAAAAGATGCCGCACATCCCGGCACGTCGATCTCAGATATCCGCCTTCATCATAATAATATCTGTCATCCAGCAGAAACGCAAGACGTTCTGCCTCTTCTTCCTGTCCGCTTCCCCCATTCCGGAGGCCATACCCCTGTGCGGCATAATCTCTCAGCAGTGCTTCCGCCTCCCTTTCATCATTGGCATACAGCACCGCAATATGGGGATATTGTCTGGGATTCTTTCTGCCGCAAAGGCACATCATGTTCCGGATAAAGAGAGACAGTTCTACGTTGGTACGGATGCGGTTCGTCAGGCGGAAGGTCTGTATATCCGGCAGCTCCTCCAATATACGCATCGCTCCCTGATCCAGCTCTTCCGGTGAGATCATCGTCTCGCAGTCACTGGAAAAGATCATCGGCCGGTCTCCCGCCAGCTGCATTAGCAGACGCAGTCTGTCCGCAGAAAGCAGATGCGCTTCATCGACCAGGATAGCGCTGTAACACTCCATCCGGCTTTCCGGTGTGATCTGACTGTCCGATAAATAAATCACCCGCTGCAAGCGTTCATGCAGAGATTTCCATTCCCTTCCTGCCTCCCCGCAGTGAATCATGCATACCTGCTGCCGCTTGGATAGCTTCATGGAAATGTCATAAAGAAGCAGGGTTTTCCCTGTTCCCGGAAGCCCGCTGAACCAGAAATACCCTGTCTGCTTCGCACGAATCCTTTTTAAGATCTGCCGCTCAATATCTCTCTGCTGGGAGGTCAGAAAATACTCATTTTTCAGGAAACGTGCCGGTTCGGTCAACGGGGAGATCAGATACAGCTCTGCCCGGAACAGCTCCTCAATGTTTCCCTTATAGTCGTCGCTTTCGTCTTGCAGATCCCGGCACAACTGCTCCCATTCCGTATCTGCAATGTGATCGTGGTTCGTCAGCCGCACCAGCCGGTTCTGGCTGCTGTTATAGGTATAAGACCGGATCGGCTTTCCCAGCGCCGACAGATAATACCGGTTCTGCAAAAGCTGCTTGCGCATCGCTTCATCCGACACCACACCGCTTTTCAGTTCGATATTGACAATCTGATTCTCCTTGATCTGGAGCAGATCAAATTCCTTCCCCAGCCTTGGAATCTGAAAGGAATAAAAAAGACGAAGAGCCGCCACCTCCGGCATATGCATCTCCAACTGGCGCACTAATGCTTTCAGGCTGCCCAGTTCCCATTCCCGTATCTTCAGAGCCCTCTCTCTTCCCGACAAATGCCGTTCAAGCTTCTGGAGCTGCTCTGTATTCTGATTTCTGGTAATCACATAAATGGATATTGATTTCATTCTCTCTTCTCTTTTTCAGCGGGAGCCTCTATCCACTCCCGGATGCACTCTGTGATTGAAAAGCATTTTTAGCGAAAAGTAATCTGTACAATCCGCATCTTCATCATCCCGTCCCCGACCTTTGAGAGAAAGCGGAAAAAACCGCTTACGGACGGAGTTTTCAAATCGCTATAGCCGAGCATATATCCCCTTGCCGAAATTTCCGCATCGGGCAGCCATGAACGGAGACCGGCGTCAAGGTCATCTATGTAAAAATATTTGCTGATGTCGGTGATGCCTGCAGTTTTTACCCATGTTTTCAGCATCATCTTCACGGCTGATTTGTTGGCAGTATCAAACACAAGTCTTCCGCCATGAAACCGCTTTGACATGGCAGTGAACAATTTCTTTACCTCATCGAAAAGGAAATAATAGAAAACACCCGCCGCAAAAAATACCACTCCCTTGCTGTCGTCTATTGCATCGAACCATGCAGTGTCATTCAGGTCTGCACCGATGTTGGTTACATTTCCGGCCGGCGGTATCAGCCGGTTCCGCACCTCGATCACGTCCGGTCTGTCAATATTATAGATCTTGCAGGAGGGCTCCGCATTGTTCTCCGCAGTACAGTCCAGACCGCAGCCCAGATTTACTACGGCTGCTGCCGGATGCTCCTTCAGATAGTTTCTTACCTCGATTCCCAGATCCATGTATCTCGCAGCCGCCTCCAGATAACCAAAGCGGAACAGCGTGCTTTTCTTCTTCGTGTCGAGCACGGAAAAGTCATAATCCAGCTTCTCCATTATCTTCTCAGCCATCAGATCGCGGTAAATTTCCGGATAAATTTCCGAACAATACTTTCTTCCCCACAAGGGAATCACCAAAGTCTCCTGAACAGTGTTGGCTTCAATATGCATCTTTTCATGATTCATATTTTTTCCCCTCCGATCATATTAGAATGAGTTAGATACTTCTAACCTATTCTAACACTGTTTTTCTATAATTAAAATATAAATTTGAGGCTTACTAATTCATCCTGAAATATAATGTGTCCTCATCTGCAATGTCATAAATGCTGGGATTTTCCATGTCGGGCTGGCGTTTTCCGAAGACAACCACCGTTCCATCGTAGCCTGTAGGTGTGCTTGCATAAAAATAGAAATCTATTGTGCAGGAAGTCGGATCTGTTTCAATATTATGATAGCAAATCATGTCGCATTCGTAATCCGTTCCCTGATAGTTTACCGTGTAGGTTCTGTCAGCATAATTCTCCATGGGAATCACGTTCTTGTCCTGACAGCTGCTGTCCCAGCCGTCAATATCATAATAGTCCTCATATAAATAGGCAAATCCCGTTCCACCGGCAAAAGGATTCCCATCGGTAAACTGCGCAACCGCATGAAGAATATGCCATTCATAGCCTTCTTTTTTCCCAAGAGCGTAAGTCATGTTCTCTTCAACCGTCTCGTACTCGGAAATCGTAAGGCTTCCGATAAGCTCTTTGGAAGGATCGTCATGGCAGACCGTGACAAAATCATAGGTGCCGCCAACCTCCATGTTAATGACATAACCATTCTTTTCAAAAGCTGCCGTCAGCGGCTCCACCTCATCCATCTTATCCTCGGCCGTCGAAGTCTCACTCTCGCTGCTGTCCTGCTGTGATTCCTGCGTTGCAGTTTCCGAGGATTCCTGCTGATAAGTCTCTGCATTCTGATACGAAGAGCAGCCTGTAGCTGCTGCGGCCGCAATGGCTGCGACGGTTATACATACAAATTTTCTTTTTACGTTTTTCAAGAAAGTCTCCTCCTTCGCAAAATCTCCTGCCCTAAATTTACTGCTTTTTAGACGAAACTGTCAAGCAGGGCCGGAGGCATAAGATATTGACATATAGGTTAGTGTGTACTAACATCAGTTATAGAAGTGTAATTCACTTAAGAAACGAGGTGTGGCAGATGAGTAACGAAAGGATAAAGCCGGTGTTGAACGGCACAGCGGAGACCATGCTGCAGTGCTTTTATGCGAGGGCAATGCACAGCAGGAATCCTAAAAACAAGTTCCACGATGCCAAGGCGGAGGAGCTGGTGGAAAGACTCGATTACGATTTCAGCAACGCAAAGAAGGACACTGCCATGAGCGGCGGTATTGTTGCAAGAAGCGTGGTATTTGAGAAAGCCTGATGATCGCAGGCGTTATACAGGAGAGTATGTGTTATGATGGAATATACAGGTAAGTATTGGAAGATGATAATTCCCTTGGCGAAAAAGAGTCTGGTGAAAAGATACGGGAAGGAATACACGGGTTCGCTGATAAAAAAAGCGGACGAGGTATACCGGGATATGTTAAACCGCGCGGACGATATTGGAAAAGACAATCCTATGGCATCGAATACCTATGAATGTCTCGTCTTTCTGGCAATATGGAAGGCTGCGGACGGGCGGATCTCCGTGGACGAGCTGCGCGCGATTACGGTAGAGGTCATGTCTGCACCGCCCTTAAAGCTCATGGGACTTATCATCAACGCGAACAAGCAGAAGGGCATAAACAAGATCCGCGGCATGATGGTCAGGGATGCCGAATGGCTGGAGCAGCACCCGCAGTACAAGAAATATTCGTGGGATTTCCATTTCGATGACACGAAACACGAGGACGGCTTCTGCTATCACTTCACACAGTGCCCGCTGAATACCTTTGCACGAAGAGAAGGCTATCTCGAGGTTCTGCCGGTAATGTGTGACATCGATTTTCTGACCGCCAAGCTCATGCATGCAAATCTGCACCGCGAGCATACTCTGGCGAGCGACGGTGATGTCTGCGATTACTGGTTCGTGGGCGACAAAGTCAAGAATCCCAAGTAATGACAATCACTCCGTTATATGAGAGAAGCAATGAACCATATGATTCATTGCTTCTCTTTGTTATCTGCATTTTCTACTCTTTTCTATAAAGAATACGCACATACCGATTACAATCAGTGCCCCTGCCCCGAGAAGCCATATCTGCCTCTGGGATTTCGGATCGATTACCTCTTCCGTCCAGTCCTCTCCCGTTGCCGGTGTCTGGCTTGTCGAAGAGTTCTCCTCTCCCGTTGCCGGTGTCTGGCTTGTCGAAGAGTTCTCCTCTCCTGACTTTTTGTCAATGACTACCGTATACTCCGACGCATGTGTAAACGTCAGCCTCGCCGTTCCATCTGCCGCAATCTTATCTGAACAAATGAACTCAAGCGCACCGGTCTGCCCATTATAGTAATACAGGTTTGCATAAAGGCCCGCATTTTCCGGCTTCACATTCATTGAAAGCACGGCCTTAAGCCCGAACTCGCCGGTGTAGGACAGGCTGAGATTCACGGAATATCTTTCGCCCGTTACCCTGTTGAGGACATCGACCGGAATTGTATTGTTTGACTCCGCTCCCGCTTTCACACCGAAATCAATATCCTTTACTTTGTCAGCCGTGATGTCCTTTCCGTTTACACTCCATGTAACGCCACTTCCCATATCCAGTACGATATTGATATCCTTGCCCTTAATTACATCGAAAACATTTCCGGGCCCGGTTGTTGTGCCGTTCATTATAACGTTTATGGTAGTATTATCTCCTGCCGAAGATATTGTCGCTTCCTTTGTTACCTCTGCCTTGTAATCATGCTCCAGCGCTGCTGTCGCAGTTCCGTTTGAAATCAAAATACCGCAATCCTTACAGTAGCTGTCTCCCGTATAACCTTCTCGGTTACAAGCCGCATCCACCGCATCTCTCACTTCCGCATTCCCATGCTCGCATGCAGAGCGGGTGATTGCAATGACTACGCTTTCCGTCTCATAATTGCCCTTATCCGCAGCGGTGTAGACTGCTGTTGCATTTACCGTTACCCCGGCTGTCAGCTCTCTGTCCTGATCGGCAGCCTGCCATGTCCAGCCCTCTGGAAGCGTGCTCCCGCTTACCTTTTTCGTGCTGTACGAGGGATTCATGATATTGCCCGGCATATTCGGTGTGGTCGCAGACTTCTTCACCGTAACCTTGACTGTCACCTCCACCTTCTCATAGTCTGCCGCATCCTCCGGTGTAAATACCACAGCATACTCTGTGACATCACTGTCTGCCACCGTCGGCCTTACCGTTCCATCCTTCCAGACAAAGCTTCCCTTTACCGCTGCTGCATCTGTCTGGCTATACTGCACGGCACCGCCTGACAAAGCTGAACGCTCAAGAGCTGCGCCGTATACAATAGCTGTCGCAGACGGAATCCCGCTGACATAAGGTGTCACCTTTTCCACGGCAACAGGAATCGTCCTCATCACCGGTTCATAGTTTTTCGTATCATCCGGCATGAACACCGCCACATAGCCCGTATTGTCTGCCGGCGGAACAATATCTGCCTTCTGCCAGCTCCATGTTCCGGGCACATCCGTTTCCACACCGCCGATCGTATGCTTTACACTGCCACCGATCAGATCACTGTCTGTCAGCGCCGCATCCGGGTGATAGGTTCTTCCCGCTACGGTCGGAGCTGCTGCCACGGCAGGCTCCGCCCTGTTTACCGTAATGGGCACTGTGCCCTGTGCTGTCTCATAAACAGAATCCGCCGGTGTGAATACCCACGCGGCTGTCGTCGTTCCGGCAACGGGTATTTCGTCCGGGTTTATCTCTGCGAAAAGGCGCTTGAGCTTGTCATGCGGGTAAAAGAAAACACGATTCCTATGTGTTACAGCACTTTGATTAACAGATGCGTCCACTTCATACATGTGAATCTTCACAGTCGTCTGAAGATCGAAACCATCGCCGAGAACCTTCATGTGTCCCGGGATTATCTTTCCAAGGCGTTTAAAAAGGCTACAAATATTTCCATCCATCAGTACATTCTGGATCAGAAATTAACTGAGGCGAAGAAAATGCTTGCAGCCGGAATGTCCGTCAACGAGGTGAGCCATACGCTCTGCTTCTGCAACGAGAGCCACTTTATACAATTATTTAAGGGGAAATATCACATGACGCCGTTTTGCTATTCCTGTCTGGGGCAAAATCAATAGATTTCATCACCCATGCGAACGCCTTCGCCGTCCTGAGATCCGGTTCCCTAAAGTGGTTGCCCGGATTCCATTCCAGTGTACAGCGGATTCCCTGTCCGTTCAGCCATGCATACCCCTCCCGGATGCAGTCACTGACCGTTGACATAATGGGATTTCTGGTCTTTTCTTCCTTGTCTCCAAGGCTTAGGTAGACAGCCCGGTTCCTGATCTCATGCTGTTTCATATAGTCAATAAATCCGGGAAACCAGACAGACGGCGATGCCGCAGCGACGCCTGAAAACACACCAGTCTGATAAGCAGCCCACAGCGAAAAAAGTCCGGCGAGGGAATAGCCGCCGAGATAATATGTCCTGTTCCTATCCATGCACAATTTCAGAATTTCCTCCAGCAGCTCCGCCGCGCCGTCACCAAAGTCCTCTTTTCCAAACACAGCAGGCGCGTTCCATGGGGATAAATCATGATTCCAGCTATCAACCTTCACGGCAATCAACCGGAAATCCATGTGTGTCAGCCTCCGTATTTCAGCAGCTTCCTTCTCTATTCCCGGCAGATCATGCTCCCCGACGGGCTGAATCAAAATAATAGATGCTTCCCGATTTCCGTATTCGTATATAGTCATCCTCTCCTCCCGCCTTATATGGTATGCCTGATTCAACATTCCTACCTGAGCTGTATCTCTTCTCTTTCAGGCAGGAAATCCATTTTTATCCAAGCTATCATAAATCCAACTCTTCAATAGTCTTTAAAACAGATCCAGCATATTGTCCAGATAAATCTCCTCCCTGACATGTAACCGGTACTCCGGCTTTGTCATGTAATAGAGTAAAAATTCCAAAACCAGCGCACTGCCAAGCCCCCGGCCTTCGATTTTGAAATTAGAAAAGCCCATAGGCAGGTAGGTATTTTGGATGTCAGCCACACCGATAAAGCCCGGGTTTGTCATGGCTTTGGAAAAACGATAGCCCTCATCTGCGTCCGGGGCCGTACAGCGGTAGTCGGGGCCGCCTTCTCCGAGATTTTTGCGGCTGACCGCCTCGTAACAGGCTTTCCTGTCCCTACAGCCTATCCGGCAGCACTCGTTGCATAGAAATTCCACTTTATCTCTCTGCACCCCAGACAGTGCGTTCCATTTGTCAAAAGCTTTGTTCAGGCGAAAGTCCGGTACAACATAGCGGAAATCCTCCCTGTTTACTTCATCTGTAAACTGCTGAAAATCTGTTATGACCTTGGTCGTGGAGGAGACAAAGTAAAGTCCCGGATAGGTCTTCTTCAGATACTCCAGCAGCAGATCGGAATGCACAATAACACCGTTTTGGACTTCCTCACACGCATCAAACAGCGCACAGAGCTCATTGCATTTCCTGTCCGAAAGGTGTTCCTCTCCGAGCAGGGAGTTGCTGAAGGTCAGACGGGCTGAGACTCCATATTCCCGCATCAGCGCCAGAACCTCCCGCGGATCGCGGTCTCCAAGCTCCACACGCCCTCCGCCCCAGAGGCAGTCTGCGGGCGCACCATAGATAGAACCTATATCGCACCACTCATAAAAATATTCTCTGTGCTCATGAAACAGCGGCAGGAATACCTGATAAAGTTCATAAAATTCAAACAAACCGGGAAGGTGGTAGTATGCCGTTTTCCTTTTCGTTATTTTTTCCTCGCCCATGTGTTTTCCATACAGTCCTTCATGTGATTAAAAAATCCTCAAGTCAAAATCAAATCAACTCTTCTGAGTAAAAAGTCAACAATGTTAATATGGATAATTCCATCATGACTCATATCGATTTTATCAAGAGACATAACATATTTAGGAGATGCATCTGTGATTTTACCGTACGCACCAAATTCCCTTTTTATGGTTTCCTCACTCGCTAAAAGATATGAAACCTGTACAAAGCATTTCTTTCCATTCTTTATTGCGACAAAATCAATTTCACTTTTATATGTTTTACCGGCAAAAACGGTGTATCCTCTGGTTATCATTTCGTTATATACAACATTTTCCAAAAAAAACGTATCTTCATAATTAATCGTATTTGTGTTTATTGTCCGAAAACCCATGTCAATGGCGTACTGTTTTTCCTTATTGCTTAGTGCCGACTTTCCAACAATGTTATATCTCCCTACTCCATGGATCAGATACGCTTTTTTCATACGCTCCAGATAATTATATACCGTGCGTTTTGCAATTTCTTTGTTGTCTATTTTATACGTATTAATAATATTGTCGATAGATAACTCTTTCCCTGCATTTGCGAGAATATACAGGGAAATGTCCATAAATGCTTTTTTATCAGCGCTTTTTGCCTTCCCTACTATATCTCTGTTGACAATACTCTCATACAGATTCGTTAAATATTTATGCACCGCGGATTCTTCTTTATAATCAAATCTAAGTGGAAATCCACCCCATTTTAAATAATCTGTAAATAAATCGTCACTGAACTCTCTATGATTAAGTTCATAGTATAGTTTCATTTCATAAAAAGAAAACGGAAGGATCTCAAATTCAACTGTTCTTCCGGTGAGCAGCGTTGCAAGCTCTCCTGAAAGTAATGTAGAATTACTACCGGTAACAAAAAGTGATACATTAAGTGTTGCTCTGAATGATGCCAATGCTCTTTCAAAATTTTCAATATGTTGAATTTCGTCTAAGAATATATAGTATTTTTCATCGTCCAGAACCCTGCTTTTAATTTCCTTATTCAAATCCGATGCATCCACAATATAATCGTAGTCTATATCTTCAAAATTTAAATAAATAATATGATCTTTTGAAATTCCGTTGTCAACTAACTCTTCCCTTATTGTATCAAGTAAGATAGATTTTCCTGATCTCCTAACGCCTGTAATAACTTTTATGATATCGGAATCATAATATGGTCTTATTTGCTCAAGATATGTTTCTCTTTTTAGTTTCACTTGTGTGCACCTCCATGATGCACATTATAATCTTTTACTCGTTTTTGTGCAAGCGTATCGTGCACAAAATACAATTTTTTTATTTTTTGTGCACGACATAATTTCTTTTATACCTTCTGCACGACCTGCGGCACACCGCTTGATGAGTCTGGTCACTGCCCTAACTGCAAATAATCCACAGATAGAACAAAATTTTGGGGATGTAAGAAGCTCGCTTCCTACATCCCCTTTTCCTATTTCTGAACAGCTTCTACCCCAGAATACTTCCACAGACCTTTACAGTCTTGCCCGAAGTGATCTGATAGAGTGCGCCGGTTTTTATGTCAAGGTAAAACTCCATTGTGTCAAACGATGTGTCATCTCCGTCGAAAACAATCGTGTGGGCAGTAAATTTGATGCCCGAAAGCTCCTTTCCGTTCGCGTTGAAGGTTACGACCTGCGCGTCCGCACTGAGGCAATCCATTATGAAATCGTCAGTGCCGCTGCAGTATTCGTCAATAAAGTTTATCGCCTTCGGCACGATAAAGTCACGGCAATAAGAAGCCTTCTTCGGCTCATTTTCCCAACCATCGACCCAGAACGGCACGGTTTCACCGTGATTTGAGGAGTAGGTAAGGAAAAGCAATACATCGCCGTAATAGTCGTAAATATCGCCGCATAGCTCCGTGTTGGTGAGAAGTTCAAATTCACCAAGCTCGCTCCTGTCATTGATTCTCCAGACAGGCTCTAAATAGGTGTCGGGTTCGCCCCAGCCCGTGCCGTAATCGTCATAGATAGAAAAGTAACTGTAAATCTGCCTGTTGGACAGAGCTTCTCCCTTTGCCAGGGTGCTCACCACCGGATCATTGGGATAGTTCGCCAGGATATAGACGAGGGTCGTCGTATAACCGTAGTCAACATCATACTTGCCCATATACATCTCTTCTGTGATGCCTACAAGCGTTTCATCCCCGTAGACATTAGCGATATATGCGGCAATATCGTTCTCATCATACCTTGTAAGTATCTTGTCAATGGTATCCGCCATCCCACTGTCGTAGCCGTATTCCGCATCATGATTTGCCGCTCCGCTGATTCTGTAGCGGTCAGGGTCTGACGATGCCGCCACGGCCTCGGACGATGTTTCGGACGGCTTGGGTGTTTCCTCGGCTTCGGAGGCCGTCGAAGGCTCCGGATCAGCCGAATCGCCCTTGTCGCGGACATAATCGGGCTTTTCGATGTCCAGTATATTACATATTTCTTCAAGCACAGACG